>JACCDO012258976.1_pt1 | contig 11901 bp, 13 predicted proteins | sample 7446101 | NCBI WGS metagenome assembly JACCDO01 (sample SAMN15323440, study PRJNA562643) | freshwater metagenome | isolation source: river surface water | place: USA:Blue River Watershed | collected 2017-08-16 | reverse complement strand
TAACTAAATTATTATTGGATCCAAATAATGAATATAAATTAAATTATTATGAAGGTGATACATTAAAAATAGATATAAATAAAGAATGGAACTTAGAAGGGTTTAATGCTATTATTGGAAACCCTCCATATAATTCTTCAAGAAATTTAAAAGGTAGTACCAAGATATTATATGATAAATTTATTTATTATTCTATTGCTAATTTATTAAAAAATGGATATTTATGTTTTATACATCCATGTAATTGGAGAAAATGTGATAATGATTTATTTAAGATAATGACTCAAGATAATACAATGAATAATTTAATAATACGAGGACTTAAAGATGGTAAAAAAACTTTTAATTGTGGTACGCGTTATGATTATTATTTGATAAAAAAATATAAAAACAATAATGAATTAACGTTAATAAACGATGAGGATTATCAAGAGTATAAAATAAATTTAAATGAATATAATTGGATATCTAATAGTAATATATTAAATGTGTTTAATATATTTAATAAAAATTTAAATGATGATAATCTAGAAATAATCCATAATTCTTCTTATACAAGTCATTCTAAGCATGTTAGTTATACAAAAGATAATGAATTTAAATATCCGTTAATACATTCAACAAATAAATCAGGAATTAGATATATGTATAGTTCAGTAAATAATAAAGGTCATTTTAATATTAAAAAATTAATATTTGGAGAATCAGGAATTAATTCTGTTATAATTGATCTTAACGGAGAATATGGAATGACACAAGGATCTATAGCAATTGTAATAAATGATAATATAGATTATATCAAAGTTAAAGAAGGTTTAGAAAGTTTAAAATTTAAAAAAATATTAAAATCATGTTTATGGGGTAATTTTAGAATTGAATGGAGATTATTTACATATCTAAAAAGAGACTTTTATAATTATTTATAAAAATATAAATAAATCAATTTAATTTCAAATTATTCATACAAATTTAAAATATATTGTTGATGAAATAAAAAGTTTATAATAACATCTTATTAATTTCATATACTATTTCACTTCTATCTTCTATAATATGATCTGGATCCCCATTATTATTATATATAACAAGAGTTGGATATCCTTTAATTGTAAAAACGGGTGAATTTAATTCATTCCATTGTTGTATTAATGTATTATTATCAGAAGCTTCTAATGTTAAAAATCCTATATTTTTATGTCTAATAGAATATTGTTCAAAATAAGGCATATAGTTTATACAATGAATACATTGATAAGATTTTATTAATAAAATGTAAGCATCTTTTTTTGGAATTCTTGAATCATCAATTATTAATGATTGTAATATAAAATCACTTGAAGTTAATTGAATAATAGAATTCATTTTATATATTAAAATTTATAAATTTAATATTGATTTATAAATTTTAATATTTATATAAAAACTATATCATAATCAATATTATAATTGATTAATTTATTAATTTTTTTTATTATACATTTATAAAATTTAATAGAATTTACTTTTTTTGATAATGCCAATTGTAATTGTTGTATATAATTTCCTAAATTTTTATTTTTTTCTATTAGATAGATGTTCAATATTTTATATATGTCATTATTAATTTCAAGTAATAATAACCTCCATGTATCTATTACATGTATATTTATCGTCTTAATAAATTTTTCATTTTTTATATTTTGTTTTTTACTGATATTAAATATTAATTTATATAAATTTAATTTATTATAATAATCATTAAATTTTAAAGATTCTATTAAAAAATTATCAATTATTTCATCAATTTTATTATTAAATTTTATATCATTATTATTTTCAATATTTTTCAATAAAGTTAATGCGTTTAAAATTAAATCTTTTAAATGATTATATTTATTAATATTATCTTTAATAGTTAATTTCATTGTATATTATTTATTAAATATAAATAATATTAAGATTATAAAATTGATTTTTTTTATGTATAGTCATATTATCAATTAAAATTAAGCGTAATATGGTTAATCTTGAAGTAATGATTTCTATTCCTGAAGATGAAATTATTAACTTTTCATTAAATAATATAGATAATCATCAATTTATTAAAGATAGTAATACTAATGATATTGTTATTAATAATCTTATAACTCAATTATTGATATGTTTAATAATAATATCAGCAATTTTATTATTATACACTCCATATTCATTTCCATTTCTTAGTTTGTTTATAACAATTCTTGGTATTTTTAGATTAAATATATACTTAAATAGAATTCATTAAATTTTGAATAATTATATATCATTATATGTTGTGTTATTTTTTTATTAAAATTGATTTTATTAAACAATTAATATATAAATTATGGATATTAATTTTTTAGAAATTATTGATAATAAAAACTATAATGGACAATTAGAAGAAATTCCAGTTGTTCGTATTATGGATATGATTAATAATAATATTAATACTGATACTATAATATCATTTATTAAATGTGATTATGGTATTAATAAAATATCAAGATCATTTAGTTATAGAGAAAAAAAACTTCAAACTATTTTAGATGAAATGTTATTTATTTTAGAAACATATCATGAATATGATGATATGGATGATAGATTTGATAAAATATCTAAATTTGTTATTTTATTAATTAAAAATGGTGCTAAATGTGCGCGTGATTTAGATTATAATATATTAATTGATGATTATAATATTGATCAATATTATAATAATAAAAAAGATGTAATATTAATACATAAAGATAACATTAATACTTATGATTATACATTTAAATATTTAAGTTTTGATTATTCAAGATTTGAATACATAAAATATCTAAAAAAAATAGATCCTGAATTTATCAATAAAAATATAGAAAAATATTTAGAAGTAATAATTTGTGATAGACATTATTATAATACATTTGATGCTGAAAAAATAATTAAATATTATGATAATGCTTTAGGGTTAAATTATAAAATTAATAATGAATTTACTTTTCATGAATATTTAGTAAATAAAAATATTATGATGATGTACCAATGTACAGAATTATATGAACTTTATGGTAGAATTATGAAATTATTATCAGAATTACATAAACAAAAAGCATTATCTAATAAAATTAATAAATATAGATAGTTGTAATATCATCATTAGTTTCTAAATATTTTGAAATTTTAGATGGATGATATAAATATTCTATAAGACTTAAATGTAATTCTTCTTTATTTTTTTTTAGTTTATCATAATCATATGTAAATATTTCTGGATTACTTGAACCAAATGAATAAATAAAATGCTCCATATTATCTTCTATAATATTTATTGCTGATGGATTTATAGAAATACCTTCCCAATCATATAATTCAGTCGGATAATTCATTAATAATCTAATTCCATCTTTACTTTGATTATAACAAAGTGATTTGATATTAATTAAATGTGTATTTTTTGTTAAAAAATCTATAGCATTTTCATTAGTAGAAAATTCTATCCAATCTATTTCATCTTTGTATTGTAATAATATTTTAATAGCATTTAGATTACCTGAAAAATTCATCCAATCTATCAATTCATAATTATTTAATAGTAAATCTATAGCGTTAATATTTGATGATAAATTACACCAATCTAAATTAAAAAATATTTCTTCATCATAATCTTCTTCAGGGTTATTTAAACAAGAATATTTATTTATTATAATATCAATTCCATTTGTATTTGAACACAACTCTCTCCAATTTATTAGATCTTTATTTTTTAAAAGTAATGAAATTGCTTCTGGATTTGAAGAAAGTCCATTCCAATTAATTTTATCTATATTTTTTTCTAAAAAAGGTATAGCATTAGGATTTCTAGAAAAATTATACCAATCTATTTTATCTATATTTTGTTGTAGTAAATCTATTGCTTTAGGATTTAATGATAACCATGACCAATCTAATTTTGATTCATCAATAAATGATTTAAGTTTATATGATAACATTAAATAATATTATATATATATTTTATAAATATGATATCAAATATATCAATGAATATTTCATATATTGATCGTGATGATTTAATTATTATTTGTAATATGAATAATACTAAAGAATTGTATATAAAAGATTGTGTTAATTTAAGATATATAGTAAATATTAATGGATTAACTAATTTATATATAATAAATTGTCCAAATTTGATTACAATTTCTATCAAAAAAGATTTAAATTTATTATTTTGTTGGAATTGTAATAATTTATTAAATATTCCAATAATAGAAGAATTAAAAAAATTAACTTGTTGGAATTGTCCAAAAATATCTAATATTCCAATTTTAACAAATTTAACTGATTTAAATTTATGGTATTGTAATAACTTACTATTTTTACCAAATATAAAAAATCTAAAAAAAATAAAATTTAGAGATTGTTCTAAAATAGCGTCTATACCACTTATTGAAAATTTAGATAAATTAGTTTATTCAAATTGTCCAAAGATAAAAAAAAATTTATAGTTATAAATTTCATAATTATAAATTTTTTTATATTCATATATTTTTTTAATTTACGTTGAGTATCGTAGAGAAGCAGAACCTTCAGCAACTAGTAGGAAGTTGATTGCTGTTGCTTGGACTACAAAGTTAGCAGGAGTGTTAGATCCAATGTATGTTGATGTATATTCTAGGAACAATTCACGTGCTCGGGAACAATTGAAATGACCTGAAGGTTGGAATGTACCAGGATGTAGAGCAAATGTATAGAAATATAGACCAGGATCGGTAGGAGCGGTGATTCGGGTACCTCCATATTGGTATGGTAGATATCGGTTGAAGAATTCAGAAGGAAATTCACCAAATAGATCAACACCATGTGCTTGTAGTCGCAATTTACTAATATGGCTTGTTTGGTATTTAACATTAAGTTTAGCAGGAGCACCTACAACTGTAGCAGCAGCCATTGTAGAATTTACTACACTTCCATAACGATGCCAGTCTTCCATATTTGAAGAAATGACTGAAGCTTGACTAGCAAGAGTGTCATTAGTACTAGCAGCAGCAAGATTTGCTACTGGTTGGAATCCAAATTTAAGATCTTCAACTGGCCATTTAAGTTGGATAAGTTGGATACGGTCATTGGTCTTATTAAGATTTTGAACTTGTCGTCGGTGAATACGGATAAGACTAAATGCTACTCGATCAATGAAAATATCATGAATTTCAGGTAGTAGGAAAATATTATTAATATACAAATCAAATGTAGTAATTTGTGGTGTAGAAAGAGTTGGAGCGGTAAGAGCGGTTGTTGCTCCAGGATTAATAATAGCACGGTAAATATTTGCTGCTGATGTTAGTCGGTAAGTAATAAAACGTTGTCCATATGGAACTGAAACAGAAGGGAAAGCAAGGCGGGAATCTTTATTGAACCAGAATAGTTGAGGAATCCACAAGTTAAGAGCAGAATGAGACGTTTTGTATGTTTGATAACCATCATATACACGGGTATTTACGTGTGTTGTAACTGGAGCAGTTGATACTTGAGTATCAGGAACTGCGGTTGTGGCTACATGGCCTTCTTCTTGACCCATACAACGATTCCAAGCAACTATTTTATCTTGTGGAACTCCAAATTGACGATGGAATACATAAGCTTCATTTCCATAACTATCCAATAGATTTGAATTTACATCAAAGCGAGTTTCTTCAAATAGACGCTCACCAGGATATTCACAATGACGATAAAGGACTACATCAGAAGCAACCGTGGCCGATCCGGCGTAAGATGTGGTTGGAGCAGAAATAACTACGTTAGTAACCATATCAGAGAAGAAATCCCCATATTGTGGAATAGATACTTGAATTTCAGATCCAAGCGTTACGTTATTGGCAGATACTTTAAAGTATTGTAGTGCTATTGCTACATATGGTTTAAAGTGAGCATTAACAAACAGTACGTGAGACCGTTCAATATCCGATAGAGTTGGATTAGTATCAGATTCATTCAATGCCATCCTGCGCTCTTTAATTGTATTGATATTAGTACGAAGCATTTCATTACCAAGAAGCATTTGGTCCATACGACCATCATTGCTTACTAAAACAAAAACACCACCGGTTGACATGTTTTTTTGTTATTGAATATATATCAATAAAGAGATGTAAATATTTGAAAATAAAATAAATAAAATATAAACTAATATATTTATAAAAATAATTTATAAATTAAAATGTCATTATTTAATGAATTAATAGATAATGAACTAATAGATACCGAATTAAATAGTAGTGATGAATCAGATAATAATTTTTTAGATTATAATATTATACAATATAATACTGATAATACTGATAATACTGATAATACTGATAATAGCGATCAAGAAAATATAACCAATAATAGAGTTATTAAAACAAAATTTAAGTATTATTTTGAATATGTAGTAAATTTAGATCATGATATAGATACTGTATTTATAAGAAATGATAATATTTTTAAACCTGATATATTAGAAACGTTATTAAAAGATATAGATATACATTCATTATCTAATGAATGTATATACAACTTATTCAGTTTTAAAGAGGGAGTTTATTATTTATTTAAAAATTTAAAAGAATTAGCTGATAGAGACTTATTAATGTATTTATTTTCATCACATTTCTTAAACGAAGATCAGTTAATAGAATTATTAAATAGTCCAATAACTAGTAGTTATTATGATATCATATTTCTATCACATTTATTAAAAAATCCAAATATATATAACGTATAAAATTGATTTTTATTAGGTTATAATATTATTAACAACATGAAGAAAGGTTTTATCATATGTAGATTTTGTTGTGTTAAAATATATTCAATAACTGCTTGGGATCATCATATTAATTTACATTTTAGTAATATTAATAATGTAATAATTAATACAATATGCCCTTATTGTTATATAGATTTTAAAACTATAAATAAACTTAAATATCATGTAAAATCTAGAGTATGTATGAATAATTTAGATCAAAATTTACCATTATTCAAATGTGATATATGTTATAAATATTTATGTAGCACGAATTCATTAAATAGACATAAAAGTAAATTTAGTTGTGGTAAAAAACTTGAAAAAAAAATAAAATGTTTTAAAAATGATATTAAAGATATGGTACAAAAAATTAATGAAAAAAATAAATTAAAATTTAAATTAAAAATTAATGTAAGAAACGCAATAAAAGATAAAATAAAGGATCAAATAAAAGATAAATTTGAAGAAGTAAAAATAGATGATATAGAAATAGATGATATAGATTTTAATGATATATATATTGATAATATTGAAACTATAGATAATGATAATGAAAATATAGATAATGATAATGAAACTATAAATAATGATAATGAAAATATAGATGATATAGAATTAGATAATATAGATTTTAATGATGAAACTATAGATAATGATATGTTTAAAAATTATATATGTGAGAATTTTAATAACTATGAATTAGATTTACTTGAAAATAAAATATATAAAGATTTTGAAACTAATTATTCAATTATTGATTTGTATTAAATTTCATATTATTTAATATAAAATTGATAAAGTTTATTTTTATATATAGATAAAACATATATCTATAATGGAATTTACAATCATAGATTCTTGGGATTTAGTTAAATCTGAAATTATTGATAAATTTATCTTAAATAAAAAGGGTGGAAATAATCAAATTATATTAGATAATAATTCTTATAAACAATTATATACTGAAATTAATTTTAAATTAAAAAATAGATTATATCAAAATTTAAATAATGATAGTATTATTAATACTATAAAATATGTATTCTGGGAGACAAGATCTGGTATATTTTGTTCAATTAAAAATAATAAATTAGAAGCATTTATTCCATTTGCTAATTCTAATTATAAAAATGATTGGTTTAATGAATTAACTTTTTATAAAGTATCACCTGATTCTAAAAATCCTGTAAAAGATTATTTAAAGAATAAGAAAAAAATACTTGGATTTTCTAGAGAAATGAACTTAAATTCTAAATATTGGTGGGCTAATCATCATTTTCTTAATGTTAAATCTAGAAGTGATGTATGGGGTCAGCATAGTTTAATTGAATATTATGAAATGATCCAATCAACATTAAAAAATCATAAAACAGATAATATTATGTTTGTAATAAATAAAAGAGATCATCCTATTTTAAGAGCAGATTTACATAAACCATATACATTTTTGTATAAAAAAGATATACCATTAATTAATCATATTAAAAATTCATATGCTCCTATAATTACATCTTATTCAAATGATGAATATTTAGATATAACTATTCCTATTGTTCAAGATTGGATTATTGCTACAAATCCTGAAGATTATTATCCTATTATCAATGATGTAAAATGGAGTGATAAATTAGAAACCGCATACTTTAGAGGTTCTACTACTGGAAGATTAAACAAAATTGATAAAATAGATAGTAATGATATGATAGAATTTTCTAACTTATATTATAAAAATCAAAGAATAAGATTAGCTAAATTATCTTATGAATGGAGTAAAGATGAGCAAAAAATGAATTTATTAGATGCTGGATTAACTAGTTGGAATTTATCAGATAAAATTGATTCTAATGGATTTGTTTATTATTTGATACCTAAGGAATTAGAAAATATTGGTATAACTCTTAAAAAAAAAGTTCCAATGAATGAACAAATTATTTATAAATATTTAATAAATATGGATGGTCATACAGCTCCTAATAGAACTACTTGGATTCTAAAATCTGGTTGTTTAATGTTATTAGTAGAATCATATTATAATGATAAAACTTGGATTTCAAATAATTTAAAACCATATAAACATTATATTCCTATTAAATCAGATTTATCAGATTTAGAAGAAAAAATTAAATGGTGTAAAGAAAATGATGATGAATGTAAAAAGATTGTTAAACAAGCTAAATTATTTGTTGATTCATACATAACAAAAGAAACTATAACTAATTATATGAGTTATTTATTTAATAGAATTTCTAAAAATAGAATGAAGTAATTAAACCATATCATAAACAACTTCATTTACTATTTGTTCTTTATTAGTATTATTAAAATTTAATCCTGGTGTTTCTGAGAATATTTTATGACTATCTTTAATTTGTTGAGATGCTATGGCGTAAGCTCCAATGAATTTAGAAGAATCTAATTTTGGTTTAGTCCATTTTGTATAAGGCCATATAGACGTATATGTTATAATAATTAATAACATATTAATACCAATAAGAATTTGAGAAGATTGTTTATTAACTATACAATCACCATCTTTAATAACATATGATGTTAATATTATTATTATAGTTAATAATATTAAAAATATGATATTAGATTTATGAGTATGTAAAATCCAAGTAAATCTATTATATCCATATTTTTCTAAATCTAATACATTTATATCTGGTATATGTGTAGATTTTTTTATATGATCATTAATTGGTTCTAATTCATTATTAATATTCATTTTTTTATGAAAATAATTATTTTTTAGTTTGAATATATAATATATAAGAAATTATTATTTTTATATTGTTAGTTAGATTTTATAAAATACATATTGTTTAAAATTGATACTTTTAATATATAATATAACTTTGTTTTAAAATAAAATTTAATTTTAAACAAATAAGTTCTATTATGAATTCATTTGAATTAATATCAAACATAGAAGATTATTTTTCTAATAATAATTCAAATAATATTAATATTGAACAAATTGATTATAGTTGTTGTCCAAATTGTTCTATCCATATGTCGGTAAAATCTAATCAGTATATATGTGAGCAATGTGGTTTTATGAAAGAAAATGTTGAAGTTTCTGATTATACATCTATTACTTCTGATAGTAATTACAACGTTGTATCTACTGGAATTAGATGTATTGGAGCTAATGCTTATAGATATCAATCTATATTAAGAGCTAATTCTAATACAAATGAATCTAATTATGAAGTTTTACTTAATAATATTCTATTTGGATTTAATAAATTAACTAAAAATATTACAATACCAAAAGAAGTTTTACTATCAGTGGCTGATCAATATAGACATATAAGATTATCAGGAAATATAGCAAGAGGAACAATTTTTAAAGCTATGTTAGCTTCATTAACTTATTATGAATGTTTAAAGCATAAAATATGTTTTAAACCATCGGATATATATCAATGGTTTGAAATTGATCCATCTACTTATTCTAAAGGTGATAAAAAAATAAGAGAATTGTTAGATTATAGACAATTAGATATTGATATAAGAAGTATTAACGCAGAAGAAAGTTATATATTTACATATGCTACATCACTTAATCTTAACAATAATGAAATTACAATGTTAAATGAATTATTAAAATTTATAACTAGTGAAAAAATTATTAACCCTAACGCAAAATCTAGCACTAGAGCATTAGCTATTATTAGTTGTTTTATAACTGCTACTAAATATAATATGAATTCTGCTAAATTTGAAGAACATTTTAAATGTAATTTTGGTTCAGTTAGAACTTTATCTCTTGATATAATACAAAAATTTAATTTAGTTAGCCATATATTTGATAAATATTCAATTAAATATGATGGTATTAATCATTTAAATAAAAGAGTAAATAAACGTAAATTAAAAAAAGGAACTCGTATATTAATATCATCTAATGATTAATATGTTTATTATGTTTAATAATTTGGATTTAGTTTTAATATAGGAGTTTCTCTTTCATATATATCTTTTATTTTTGTATGCTTAGGAATAATTTTACCTGATTTTTCATATTTATAAAAATAGTCTTCAGTTTCATCTATAGGTATATCTCTTACTCTATCTTCTAATCTTCTATATAACGCTCTCTCCCAGAATGGAGGTTTTTTAGATGGATAAGTAAGCGTACGTGTTTGTTGAGCAAACATTCCATCAGGATTAGTAACGCTTTTATAATCTAACATATCCATCGGTAGAATAATATTAGAAAATTCAAAAACAAACTCTTTATTGTAATAATTTAATAAATCTGTTATAGACAATGTAGAAATCGGATTATTAAACTTACCTAAAGTAATCCAAGAATTAACAAATTCAGAAATTTTATTTTTTATTGAAAATTTATCAATACCAATATTTAAACCCATGGAATTTTTATTTATGATTAATTCTGTCAATATATTAATATTTTCAGCAGATTTAAATAGTTCTATAATTTCATTACTTTTTATTACATTAGGGTATTTATCAGTTGAAAATGTTCTTATTGGAACATTCTTTGTTATAAGAACATCTCTATAAAGTGAAAAATTTAAACTATTTATATTATCCATTTATATTATACTTTATTATATTAAAGTATAAATGTTTTTTATGATATTATTATTTTATTTCTCTTAGGAATTGGTGGCGGTAATTCTTGTTTTGGAGCAACATTTATTTTAAAATTACTATCAATCTCAGTATTAGATGGTGTATAAGTATTATCAATATCCATAGAATTTCTTTTTACAACATTTATTTTATTACTTTGTTGTGGTATAATAAGTTCAATAGAACTTAAATCAGTATTTGGTTGATTATTACTTATTGGTTCTTGTGTTTGGTCAGGTATAAAATTATTACTAAATGTAGTAATATTATCTATTATTGTATCTAAATAACCTTTTTTTTCTGTATTAATATTTTCATTAATTGGAGCTGTATTTAAATTTGATTGTGATGGAGGAGTTTGATTAATTGGAGCTGTATTTAAATTTGATTGTGATGGAGGAGTTTGATTAAGAGGAGCTGTATTTAAATTTGATTGCGATGAAGGAGTTTGATTAAGAGGAGCTGTATTTAAATTTGATTGCGATGAAGGAGTTTGATTAAGAGGAGCTGTATTTAAATTT
>JACCDO010289852.1_pt1 | contig 11901 bp, 10 predicted proteins | sample 7446101 | NCBI WGS metagenome assembly JACCDO01 (sample SAMN15323440, study PRJNA562643) | freshwater metagenome | isolation source: river surface water | place: USA:Blue River Watershed | collected 2017-08-16 | reverse complement strand
TGTGAAATTGTTATTTTCTATAGAATATCTAATTTCTCGCATTAAATCTTGATAATAAAAAATATTATGCTCCGTTAATAATACCGAGCCTAAAATTTCGTTTGTTTTAACCAAATGATTTAGATATGATCTTGAGTGATTTTTGCAGGTGTAGCATTCGCATTTATCATCGAGTGGTTTCTCGTCAAATCGATATTTAGCATTGCGAATATTAATTGATCCTTGGCGAACAAATGCTTGTCCCGTTCTTCCAGACCTCGTTGGAATTACACAATCAAACATATCGATACCGCGAGCTACTGCACCAACAATATCGCTTGGTTTGCCAACTCCCATTAAATAGCGGGGTTTATCTTTTGGCAATAAATCTGGACAATAATCTAATACTTTAAACATTTCTTGTTGACCTTCTCCTACCGCCAAACCGCCAATTGCATATCCATCAAAATTTAACTCAATTAATTTTTGAGCAGAAATTTCTCTAAGCTCACGATAAATCGAGCCCTGAACGATACCGAATATTCCGTAGCCTTCCCGTATTTGAAAAGCATCTTTAGATCTTTTTGCCCAATTTAATGATCGCTCCATAGCATTTTTTGCTTCTTCAAATGTTGCTGGATAAGAAACACATTCATCAAAAATCATGGTAATGTCGCTATCCAATTGCCTTTGAATATCGATTGATTTTTCTGGGCTAACAAAATATTTTTGACCATCAATGTGAGAAGAAAATTCTACACCCTCATCGCTGATTTTTCTAATTTTAGATAATGACATAACCTGAAAACCACCCGAATCTGTAAGGATTGGTTTGTGCCAATTCATAAAATTATGCAAACCTCCCATTTTTTCAATTAAGTCAGCTCCCGGTCGAAGCATTAGATGATATACATTGCCAAGTATAATTTCTGCACCAGAATTTATTAAATCAGAATTTTTTAGTGCTTTAACTGTTCCTAAAGTGCCAACTGGCATGAATGCTGGAGTTTGAATTTGTCCTCTCGAACAATTTATAACTCCTCTTCTTGCATTATTATCTTGATATTTTAAATTAAAATTAAATTTCGACATTTTTAAAATTTTTTTATATGAATAAATTTTTACCTTTAGCAATTTTATTTTCTTTTTTAGCATTAATTTTTTTTGCCGTTAGCAATATTAACAAAAATAATAATGATATTGCAATAGCTTCTGAAGAGACAACTCAAGATAATCAATCTAGCAACGATAACGGAGGGGTAAATTTTGTTGAAACTTTAATAGAGCTACCTGATTTTATTTTAACTGACATCAATGAAGGTGGTAAAAATTTAACCAAAAAAGAATTAATCGGAAAATATACCATAATTAATTTTTTTGCATCATGGTGCACAACATGTTTAGCAGAGCACGATATTTTACTGAGAATGCAGTCAGAGGCAATTGCAGATTTATACGGAATTGCATGGAGAGACATTGATAAAAATACTTTAAAATTTTTACAAAAAAATGGTAACCCATTTTCAAAAGTCGGAGCAGATAATAAGGGTATTTTTTCGAAAATTGCTAACATTGAAGCGGTTCCCGAGACTTGGCTGGTAAATCCAAAAGGGCAAGTGGTTCTTCGTTTAAAAGGTCATCTGCATGATTTTTCGGTTGATGAAATTTCTCGTTATATTAAATTACATTAAATTTTGATGAAAGCTCTCGTAGCTCAGGGGATAGAGCAGTGGTTTCCTAAACCATGTGCGCATGTTCAAGTCATGCCGAGAGCACCAAAAAAATAAATTATAATATTTTTGTTATAAAATAAAATTTACATTTTATATTATAAAAAATTTAATTTTTATAGCAAATTTTGTAATTAATTTTTGGGCAAAAATAATTACAAAATTATTACAATTTTTAGAAATATTTTTAAAAAAATTAAAAAAAGTTATTTTTTTTGTTTACATTTAAAATAAATTTTCTAATTTTACCGCCCCTCTTTTATTTTTTTTTAACAAAAGTTGTATAATTTTTGTTTTTTTATTAATTTTGATTTTTTAAAAAGAAATGGAACCAAAACAAGAATATGACGGCGGATCCCGATCAAACATTTATTATCTTCACCAATCAGATAATAACAATCTAAATTCATCAACTAAAAAAACCAAAAATACCAAGAATAATTTTCGGGATAAAAAGCTGAACAAAAATCTTGTTTGGGTAGAAGATTATATTTCACAAAACACTCCAGATGCTCCAGTTTATTGTATCCGACCGCAGTCATTAAAAACCGCAGTTGGTTTTTTCAAAGAAAATTTTATTGGCAAAAAAAATCCTGCACAAATTTTATATTCTGTTAAAAGCAATCCTGATAAAAAAGTTTTAGAATATTTGTTCTTGTATGGCATTCGACATTTTGATGTTGCTTCATTAAATGAAATTAAACTAATTGACGAATTATTTGGTGACAAGGTAAAAATGTATTTTATGCATCCAATTAAATCTCCAGAGTCAATTAGAAAGGCTTATTTTGATTATAATATTCGCGATTTTTCACTTGATTGTTTTGATGAACTCGAAAAAATTATTGAAAATACTGATAATGCTAAAGATTTGGGTTTACATATTCGTTTATCAATTCCTAATTCGCATTCGGCTATTGATTTATCAGGCAAATTTGGTATCTTACCCTCTGAAGCCACTTCACTTTTGATAAAGGCTCGCACTAAATCATTACGACTCGGTATTTGTTTTCATGTTGGTTCGCAATGTATGGAGCCAGTCGAATACAGAAATGCTATCATGATTACTAAAGAGGTTTTAGAAAATTCCAAAGTAAAAATTGATGTTCTCGATATTGGTGGAGGTTTCCCATCGGTGTATCCATCAATGACACCGCCAAATCTTCAATGTTATTTTGATGAAATTTTTGATTCGATCAATCAATTAAATTTATCTAGCAAATGTCAAATTTGGTGCGAACCCGGACGAGCTTTAGTGGCTGATTGTGGTTCTTTAATTGTAAGAGTTGAGGGTCGAAAAAATCAAATGCTCTACATTAACGATGGCACTTATGGTGGCTTATTTGATGCGGGTCATCCCGGTTTTATTTATCACACCAAAACATTGCGAATTGCTAAAAAATCTCCTAAATCATTAAAAGAATTATCTGCAAATAAAATGCCATTTGGTTTTTATGGGCCTACTTGTGATTCTCTCGACACCATGAAGGGGCCGTTTTATTTGCCAGAAAATATTCAGGCAGGAGACTACATTGAAATTTTTCAATTAGGAGCTTATTCAAAAAGCATTCGAACTGATTTTAATGGTTTTAATAATTCTATTCAAATTGAAGTCGCTGACGAACCAATTGAATCTATTTATTACAATTCCGAGCAAAAAAATTCTATCAAGTTAAAAAATTAGTAAATATGACTAGTAAAAAAATTTTAAAAAAAGATCTTCTTAAAAGACCAGTTAAACATATTGACATTACCTCCTTTGATGCTCGCCCCATTGTTAAGCAAATGGATGACATGTCATTCACCTCTAGAGATTTGGCTCGTGCTACAGAAATTTTTAACATGATGCTTAACGACAAATCGTGTTCGATTATTTTAACTTTAGCTGGCTCTACATCTGCTGGAGGTTGCATGAAGGTTTATGCTGACATGATAAAATACAATATGGTCGATGCTATTGTGGCAACTGGTGCTTCAATTGTTGATATGGATTTTTTTGAAGCTTTGGGTTTTAAACATTATCAAGGTACACCTTTCATTGATGATAAATTTTTGCGAGATAACTATATTGATCGCATATACGATACTTACATCGACGAGTCTGATTTACAAAAATGTGATCATGCTATTTTCGAAATTGCCAATTCGCTAAAAGCTAAACCTTATTCATCTCGAGAATTTATAACCGAGATGGGTAAATATTTACAAAAAAAATCTAAGAAAAAGGAATCTTTGGTTCAACTAGCATACGAAAATAATGTGCCGATTTTTTGCCCCGCTTTCACCGACTCTTCAGCTGGTTTTGGTTTAGTTCTCCATCAAGTAAAAAATCCGAAATCTCATCTAACTATCGACTCCATCAGAGATTTTCGTGAATTAACCGATATCAAAATCGAAGCAGGTACAACTGGTCTTTTAATGATTGGTGGTGGAGTTCCGAAAAATTTTGTGCAAGATACTGTAGTATGTGCTGAAATTCTTGGAAAAGAAGTTGATATGCATAAATATGCTGTGCAAATTACCGTTGCCGATTCTCGCGATGGTGCTTGCTCTTCTTCAACTCTAAAAGAAGCATGTTCTTGGGGCAAGGTTGATACCGCATTTGAACAAATGGTTTATGCTGAGGCTACTTCAGTTATACCGCTTTTAGCATCTTGTGCATATCATGACAATGCTTGGAAAAAAAGAAAAAGAAGAAATTATAATAAATTATTTTCTGTAGAATAATAAAAATTATTTTGCATAATTTTATAAACTTTTTCTAAATAATGGTCTTTGATAAATTATGCTCGAGCAAAAATCTATTACAAAATCAATTTTACTTCATATTATTGCTATAGTTTTTGCAATAATGAACTTAACCAATGTTAATATTGCGGGATTTAATGATGTATTTCCAGCGGTTGATGTTATGGCGGTTTTTTATTTTGCAATTTATAAAAATATTTTTGGATTATTTTTTATTTTTCTTCTCGGTATCTGGAGCGATGCTTTAAATGGCAACCCGCTGGGCATCACTTCTCTTTTATATATCATGTTAATAAAATTTTTTTTAATTTTAAATAATCGCATTTTAAATAAAGATAATTTTATTAAAATTTGGCAACAATTTATTTATTTTTTAGTTTTTTATTTTTTAGGTAAGTGGGCTTTTCTAACTGTGGTTAATGGTAATTCAAGCTCGTTTGTCGTGTTGCTGGTGCAAATTATAATTTGTGGTTTGTTTTATGTTCCAATTCATAAATTATTCGACTATTTAAGTAATAAATTACTAGGAGAATAAAATGCTCCGCGATATTAGAAAAAATAAAATTTTTAATCGACGAGCCATGATTCTTGGTATTGGTCAAAGTGCTTTGTCAGGTATCTTGATTCTTCGCTTAGGATATTTACAACTCTGGAAACATGATGATTATAAAAATCAGTCAGATAGTAATCGAATAAAGCCCGTTATAAATCCAGCAGGTCGAGGTACTATTTTTGATCGATATGGCTTGCCACTAACTCGAAATGAAAGTAATTTTCGTTTATTATTATATCTTGATAAAAAAACTGACACTACAAAAGCAATTGAAAAAATTTGTGAAATTCTTGGTTGTAGCGAAGAAGTAAAAACCTCTTTTTATTTAAAATTAAAAAATGCCAAAAGAAAAAATGTTATTTCATTGATCGATAATCTAGGTTGGGATGATTTAGCTAGAATCGAAACCAATTTTCATTTATTACCCGGAGTCTCTATTGAAAGCGGAGTAATTCGTAAATATCCATACCCCTTTGAAACCGCTCATTTTTTAGGTTATGTCTCTCTTCCTGCAGAAAAAGAAATTGAAGAGAATGAGCAAAATTTATTTATGCATCCAGATTTTCGTATCGGAAAATTTGGTATAGAAAAAACCTTTGATAGTGCCTTAAGAGGCAAATATGGGGTGAAATATATCGAGGTTAATGTTCATGAAGTTCCGCTTAGAACTTTGTCAATTAAGCAACCACTTGAGGGTTCTAGAATTAATTTAACCATTGATTTTTCTTTGCAAAAATTTGTAACTGAGAGAATTAAAAATGATGTCGCTTCAGTTGTGGTAATGGATGTGAAGACGGGAGAAATTCTTAGCTATGCTTCGTCGCCAACTTTTGACCCAAATAATTTTGTTGAGGGAGTTTCTCGTGAATATTGGAAGCAACTTAATGAAGATATTAGAAAGCCTTTAAATAATAAACCAATCTCGGCACTTTATCCACCCGGATCGACTTATAAATTGATGGTAGCAATTGCGGCTTTAGAAAGTGGTTTTAATCCAGCAAATCGAATTTATTGCAATGGAACATATCAACTAGGCAAAAGAACTTTTCATTGCTGGCAAGAAAAAGGTCATGGCTCTCTCGATTTGGTTGGGGCAATTATGCATTCCTGCAACACCTATTTTTACACCATCGCCAATCAAATTGGCTATGAAAAATTCACAGAAATTTCTCGTAGATTTGGTTTTGGTGAAAAATTTGATATAAGTTTATATGGAGCCAAAGCTGGAACGGTTCCATCTGATGAATGGAAGCGAAAAGTATTTAATCAGCCATGGGTTAAAGGAGATACACTAAATACCGCAATAGGTCAGGGAAATGTTTTGTCAACACCTTTGCAACTCGCGGTGGTTGCTTCGAGAATTGCCAATGGAGGTGTTCCAATTAAACCATATTTAGTTCGCAACAGCAATATTTTTAAACAATATGATGCTTTAAAAAATGAGCCAATAGTTGATAAAAAATATTTAAAATTAATTCATGAAGGAATGCGAAGAGTTGTTAATGAACCGGGTGGAACAGCATATGGCAAAAGAATTGCTGTTCAGGGCTTTGAGATGGCGGGAAAAACCGGAACTTCGCAAGTTATATCTAAGCGAGAAAAAGAAATGTCAAAATCCGAGAGCGAAAATAATGCCAACCATGCAATCTTTATTGGCTATGCTCCAGTGCATGATCCAAAATATGCGGTATCAGTTGTTGTAGAACATGGTAAAAGCGGTTCCATGGCCGCTGCACCTATTGCCAAAGATATTTTGGTTGAAGCTCAAGGGCTTAATAAAATTATAAAAAATAAATCTTAAAATGATTATAAAATTTCCGTTTTTAAAAAAAGAATATTTGATTGAATGGTGGGAGATAAAAGCGATCTTTAAATTATTTCTTAGAAAAATTTTATATAGCAAATTGATTAATAATTTTTTGAGTTATGTAATTTATTTTTATCTTTTTTTTGTTTATAAAACTTCTCAAACAAAATTTATTGGTTTTGAAAATTTAGATGAACAAATTTCTAAAAATGAGGGCATTGTTTTTGCAATGTGGCATAACAGATTGATGATGATTCCTTTTATTGCCAGAAGGATAAAAAAGAAACATAATAAACATAATTTAATGACCCTTGCATCTCGGCATGGCGACGGTAAAATTGTTGGTAAAGTCATGGAAAGATTTGGCATGATTTCAATTCTCGGTTCAACTCATCATAATAAAAATTCACAAAGAGGTATTTCTGTTAGCAGTTTAAGAAAAATTATCGAAGGTTTAAAAAAAGGTTATGCTCTCGGAATTACTCCTGATGGTCCACGAGGTCCGAATCAAAAAATTAACGGAGAATTATTAAATATTGCCAAAATATCAAATTCACAATTATTAGGAATTACTTATTCTTGTTCTAAATTTTTAGTGATTAAAAAAAGTTGGGACAAATTTAAAATACCTTTACCCTTTGGAAAATTAGTTTTTTATATCGATAATAAATTTTTCAAAATTTCACGAAATATTAACGAACAAGAGATGAGAGCTTTACATCTCGACATCGAAAATAGATTAAATTTTGTGCAAAATATAGCAGATGATCTAGTTAAATGATTTATTTTTTGATATTTTTATTAAAATTAAGTCATTATGACTTTTTCTAACAATTTCAAAATTAATTTTATTTATTACGAATTGCTCTCTTTCATTAGGGATTCTTTGTAAATAATTTATAATATAAGTAGATATATTAAAAGCTTCATCAAATTCTGGTAAATTAAGGTTAAGTTTTTTATTTAAATCTCTAACCAATGTTTTGCCAGCAACTTTATAAATTCCAGATTTGGTTCTGATAATATTAATCTGATTATTTTCATCTTGCTCTTTTATTTCGCCGACAATTTCTTCTAAAATATCCTCTAAGGTAACTAAGCCGAGTAGTGAGCCATACTCATCAACAACCAAAGACAACCTTCGGTGATTTTCTCTAAATAAAAATAATTGCGATCTTAAAGTGTTGGTGTTTGGCGAAAATAAGGGTTGGCTGATTGAGTCATTAATATTGATTTTACCGATGTCGCCTTTGTTAAAATATAAAGATTTTAGCAATTTTCTAACATTTAAAATGGCAACAATATTTTCTTGATTTTCTTTCCATAATGGAATTCTGGTAAATCCGATATCAATTGCTCTTTTTAAAATATCTTCAATCGGAGAGTCGAAATTTATTGACTCAATATTTTTACGATGAACCATAATTTCGTTGATTTCAGTATCCGATAAATCTAAAACCCCATCAAGTAATTCTTTGTCATATTTAAATATGGTGCCCTCTTTGGCTTTTAAATCAAGGGCATCTCGTATTTCTTCAAGTTCAGATTCTTTTGTTTTGGGAATTTTTTTAATTCGCAAAACTCTAATAGAGAAATCGACAATTTTTTGAATTATTTTAACAATTGGTGAAAAAATATTATATAAAATTTCGATCAAAAAGCCAAATAATAATAAGCATTTTTCAGGATATTGAAGAGCGATGGTTTTCGGCAATATTTCGCCAAATATAATTACCACGATTGTTAAGAAGATTGATGCATAAAGCACCCCGATTTCACCAAATATATCTAGCAAAAATTTTGTGGTCAGAGCAGAAGCGATTATATTTATAGCATTATTTGCTAATAGCATAACACTAACAACATTTTCTCGTTTTTTTAATAATTTTTCAACTCGAGTTGCCCTTTTATCGCCTTCATTTTCGAGGCGATGTATCTTGGCTCGCGAGCCAGCGGTAATAGAGGTTTCAAAGCAAGAAATCAAACCTGCCATTATTAATAAAAATGCAATTAAAATAATTTCGAATTCGATGATTGACATAAATTTATTTATTTTTTTCAAAACTTATTCGAGGATCAATAAAGCGATAAATTAAATCGCTAATAATATTTGTAAATAACCCGATTAATGTAAAGAAATATAATGATGCAAAAATTAATGGATAATCGCGAGAAATTGCTGATTCATAACCTAGCAAGCCTAAGCCATCAAGCGAAAAAATAACCTCAATCAACATTGAGCTAGTAAAAAATATTCCGATTAATAAACTTGGTAATCCTGCTATAACAATCATTAGGGCATTGCGAAAAATATGAAAATATAATATTTTATTTTGAGATAATCCTTTGGCTTTTGCCAATAAGACATAATTTTTATTTATCTCTTCAATGAAGGAATTTTTGCAAAAGAAAGTTAGCGAAGCAAAACCGCCAATCGTCATTGATAATAATGGTAAAAAAAGATGCCAAAAATAATCGATTATTTTTTGCCACCAATTTAGTTCAGAAAAATTTTCGGAAACTAATCCTCTCAACGGAAAAATATTTAAAAAATTACCACCACACAGCCAAATTATTAAAAAAATTGCCAATAAAAAGGCAGGAATTGCATTGAGAAAAATTATAATTGAACTAGTTGTTATATCAAATTTGGAACCATCATTTAAGGCTTTTTTGATACCGAGTGGAACAGAAATGCCATAAATTAAAATTACCGTCCATAGACCAAGCGAAATCGAAACTGGTAGTTTTTCAATTATTAAATTGGTAATTTTTTTATCTTGGTAAAAACTTTCTCCAAAGTCAAAAGTTATGAATTTTTTAAACATAATTAAAAATCTTTCTTGAATTGGCAAATCAAAGCCAAATGATTTTTCTAGTTGTTTTATGAAATCAGGATCTATACCGTTAGAACCATTATATTTAAAATTATTCGTTGCATTTGATAAATTTTTTAAATTCATTTGATTTAACGAATTTTCAGTTATTTCATTAGTGATTTTTATGTGATTAATTTCGGCAAGAAATTTTTCAATTGGGCCTCCGGGGGCTAGCTGAATAATAAAAAAATTTAATAATAAAATGATGAATAAGGTCGGAAAAATTAATAAAAATCTTTTAAAAAAATATTGATATAGCATAATTTTATTAGTTCCAGTCTGGGTCTGTCGCCCCTTGTTCTTTAGGGGTCGGTATTTCATGTTCATGACCAGTAATAATGTCAATAACATAAATACGAGGAATTGACTCTAATCCGTAGGGAGCTCGTTTCTTAGAATAAATTAAATATCTTCCACTTGGCGACCATTTTGCCCCCTCAACTAAATATCCGCTGGTCAGGAGTTTTTCACCTTTGCCAGTTGGGGTCATGGTACCAACAAAAAAACTATTACCTTTTTGTTTAGAGAAGGCTATCAATTTGCCGTCAGGCGACCACATTGGCTTTGAGTAAGAGCCTTCGCCATGGCTAATTCTAATTTGGGATAAACTTTCAAGATTCATGGTATAAATTTGTTGCGACCCTTCTCGGTCGGAAATAAAAACTATCGAATTGCCATCGGGCGAGTAAGATGCTGTGGTGTCAATTGCAGGAGATTTGGTTAATTTTTTGGCAAAATTTTGACCAATATTTAACTCGTGAATATCGCTATTACCATTTTCGATGGCGGTTAATAAAATTTTTTCAGGAAATTTGGGATGAACGGCTGGAGCAAGAGTAGTCCCTCTAAAACCGCCGATTTTTTGTGATCTTAAGGTTTTGGTGTTGAGGTTAAATATTTGTGGCTTACCCTGAAAATATCTTAAGAAAAAAATTTCATCTCTTCTTTTAGAAAAAATCGGAGTAAGTGCCATTTCGGTGCCATCGGTTAAATTGCGAAAATTTCCGCCGTCAAAATCAATTAACGAAATTTTTTTAATTCTTTTGCGGTAGCTACCTGTTTCGGTAATAAAGACAATTTGTGAATTGAAGTGACCTAAAGTTTCTCCAGTAATTGATTTATAAATTTCGTCACTAATCGAATTGGCGGTTTTATTATAGTTTGCGGATGAAGTCGAGTAATATTTTCCGAATGTTTGTTTGCGATCAAGTAAATCCCACATGCGAATACGAATTTCTAAATTGCCGATCAAATCGTGATTTATTTGAGCCATTACCAAAGAATCAATGTCAGTCTTACTGTATTTATCAAAGTCAGGAATTTGATTTATATCAATGAATTGTGGGTTTAAATTATTATCACTTGCAGGGCTTTGAGATAAATTATTTTGAATTAGTGGATCAATTAAGTTGGTGGTTTTTAGATTATAAAGAATTTTTTGTAAAATTTGTTTCGCTTCATTATCAACGGTAAAATTTTTTGACTCAAATCCTAAAAATAATATTTTAGTTTTGTTGATTTCGCTATCTTTAATATCGATTGTTAATCCAGCATTTGCGGTTTTATTAATGAGTATTACAAGAAAAATTAATATTTTTAAAACTTTCATTTATTGATACCAATTGTTAAATTTCAAATTTTTCAATTATAATATTATTATTTGTATAAACACATAATTCGGAAGCAATTTTTAGTGATCTTTTGCAGATTTCTTCGGCAGAAATATCAAAATCAACCAAAGCTCGAGCAGCAGAAAGAGCAAAATTGCCACCTGAACCGATACCGATAATTCCGTCTTCGGGTTCTAATACATCGCCATTGCCAGTTAACACCAGAGAATTTTTTTTATCAATCACAATCATCATTGCTTCAAGTCTGCGGAGATATTTATCAGTTCGCCAATCTTTGGCTAATTCAACACAAGCTCGCATCAACTGATTAGGATATTGTTCTAATTTTGATTCAAGCCTTTCAAAAAGGGTGAAAGCATCGGCGGTGGCTCCGGCAAAACCGCCGATAATTGAACCGTCGCCCAATTTACGAATTTTTTTGGCATTTGATTTTAAGACGGTTGAGCCCAGAGAAACCTGACCGTCTCCTGCAATAGCGACTTGATTATTTTTACGAACTGACAAAATTGTTGTGCCATAAATTTTAGAATTATCTTGATGATCAAACATATTAATTAATTAAGTGAATTGTTTA
>JACCDO011393837.1_pt1 | contig 11902 bp, 4 predicted proteins | sample 7446101 | NCBI WGS metagenome assembly JACCDO01 (sample SAMN15323440, study PRJNA562643) | freshwater metagenome | isolation source: river surface water | place: USA:Blue River Watershed | collected 2017-08-16 | reverse complement strand
TCATCTTTACGTAAAAGATATCACGAAGTTGATGATTTTAATAATCAATATAATCAAGATGATACAATATATTCACAAAATCCAATTGAATTTACAGAATTAAGTGTTGATGATTATATTAAACAATATCCATTATTAGGAGAAACTGAATTAGAAACTGAATCACACACGGAGCCTAATTTATTTACTGATGAAAATGATGATAAAGATATTGACGAAACTGACCAATCTTATTCATCCCAAATAAAACCTATTAATTTTGAAGAATTAGAAGAAAATATTAAAATACAAATTCAATTTTCCAAACTTCACGTAGAAAAAATAAAAATTCAGATAGAATATAACAAATTAGTAAAAGATTTTAATCCAGTCAAAATAAAATATAAAAACCTTCAAATTGAAATAAAAAGATTACAAAATGAAATAAAAGCAATTAAGAAAGATTTAGAAGAAATATATAATGCTGAAGATTCAGAAATAACTGAAAGTGACAATATTTTTTACAATGAATTAGAAGATTATTTAGAAGAATTATTACAAGAGCACTCCAATAAAAAAGCAGAATATAAAAACACATCAGTTCAATATAATGAAATGTATTTAAGAATCCGTCAAATTCAAAATAATTTGCAAATATTTGATTATAAAATAAGTAATTTAATTAAAACATATCCACAAATTAAATTTGTTAAAAATGATAAAGTTAAAGAATTGGAAGAATTAGAATTTACTACACGTTCATATTTAGAAATTATTAAAGAAAATGAAGAAATATATAATGATAACGAAGATAATATAATTAAACAATCTCTTCAAAATTTAGAAGAACTATCAGATGAAAAAAATATAGATATTGGTTATGGAATGTCTTTCTCAAGATTGAAAGAGAAATTATTAGAAGGTCTAAGTGATGTTTCTAAAGGTATACTTGCAGCAAAAAATAAAGAATTTAAAAATAGTGTTGATTTACAAACTATTTATAATTATGATTTAATAGACGAAGCTAATAAAGATTTAATATTAAAACAACAACAAGAATTGGATAAGATTGAAAAACAACGTCAATTACAAATAGAACAATTTGCTCAGGAAGATTCAAGATTTAAATCAGAAACATCTCTGATAGAGAAACAATTAAAAAGAGAAAGAGAATTAGAAAAACAATTAGAAGATTTAGAAACACAAAGAATAATTGAATTACAAACACAAAAAATTAGATTATTAACAGATGCCTCTAGTGATGCATCAAAATTAAATATTGTATCTCAAGAAAAAATACAAGAATTATTATTACAAGAGCAAATATTAAAAGAAGAGATTAAAATTAAAAAAGAAGAATATAAAACATCATGGGAATCAAAAATTAGAGAATTAGAAGAATATATAAGAATGAAACAAAAAGAATTAGAAAAGATACCCATAATACATAAAAATCGTTATACAATATATAAATTAACAATTTTAATAAGAAATGCAAATAGATTACTCGTTAATGAGAAAACATTAAGAAGAATAAATGAGAATTTATATAAATTAAATTTAGATTATAACATAGCACAAAGAATAAGAAAAGAAAATGAAGTTCAATTATCATCTCAAAATAAACAATTAATGAGAGCTGCAGTAAATGCGATTAAAAATGAACAAATATTAAAAAACAGTATAGAAATGATAGAAAATAAAATGCAGACAATAAAATCATTTATAAAAAAGCAAAGAAAGAGAATGTTAGAAAAGACTAAAATAGGAGTAATAGAGTCATGGCCAACCGTGGATGAGACTTTATTAAAACATAAAAAAGAATTAATGGATATAGTTAAAAAGGTAAAAACAGATATTTTATTATAATGTTAAAAAATAAATATATTCCAAATAATGATATTGAATCTGTATTAAAATTAAAAAATATTAAATTAAGTAAAAAAATAAATAATAATATAAATTCAATAGATTGTGATTTATATTTTGTTAGTAAAGCATACAACACCAAAAAACCCATAGATTTTATTTATAAAAATAATTTTTCAAATATATTTATTCATCCAAAACAATTATTAAATTTATTTAATAATATAGATATATTAAGAAATGGTAATGATATAATTATTAATAATAATATTGATTATAAATTATCTGATTTTATAAAACTAATAAATAGTTACTCATATAATGATATAATTAATTTAACAATCAAAAATGAATATACTTCATTAAAATCATCTAGATTATTACTATTAGTTTTTATTGGAAATGAAGAAAATGGAAAATATTTAATAAATAAAATAAATAATTATAAATCAATACAAACATTTGCAGTAATATTTATAATTAAAAATAATATATTAACATTAAATGATTTTATTATAAATAATTTTGAGAATTATGCAATATACAAATGTAATGAATTTGGGAATGATATAGTTCCATCATTATTGGCATATGGTTTAAATTTAGATTTTAATTTTGACTATATAATTAAATTGCATACAAAGACTAATTCATATTTTATGAGAGCGACTGATTTTCTATTAACTAAAACATTAGATGAATTATTAACAAAAAAAAATAATAATTGTGCAACAATTAGTTATAGTTATTTTAATTATAATAATGATAAATGTAATTTAAATTTATATAAAAAATATAAAAATTTAATACATTTTGAATATTTTTCACAGGGCTCAATTTTTTTAATTCCAAAAGATATATTATATAAAGTTTTTTGTTTTTTTAGAGATAATTACAAAAAAAGTGTTTTTAATAATATGTATGATGATAATAGTGTTAATCGTCATAATAGCTATATTCATTTTATTGAAAGATTATTTGGTCTAATTAATTGATATAGAAATAAAATTAGATTTACCAAATTTAAAGCCAAGTTTTTCCAAGTCTTTCTTATTCTGTTCAATATATTTTGATAATTTAACTTCGATATTATAACTTGTTAAATTATTATTTCCTTCAAATTCTCCATTTTTTTCTTTTTTAACAACATAATCAAAATCCCTTTGAATTATATTTTTAACTTCATTTATAATATGTTTAACTCTATCTTCTAAATTATATGGGAATTCATATTTTTTATGATTAGCAGGAATCATTACATATGTAATTTTATTATCATCTTTACTTGTGCTATATTTTTCTAAATATAATAATAAATTTTTAATATAATTACACATATTTTCTCTTGTTCCAAGTGAGTGACTTATATTAGTATCTACCATTTTTTCTAATCTTTTAATGATTTTTAATAAAGACTCTTTATCTTTAGATGTAGCACAAACAGCACCTGTCATTGAATATATACCAGTTCCACGTTTTTTATCTGCTGTTTTTTTTAAGGGAGGACGGACTTTAAAAATATCATCTGTTTCTGATATAAATTTATTAGAATTCATACTAATAATGCCAACTATAAAGTTTTCATCTCTTTTATCATAATAATCTATAATAGATTCAAAATCATATTCAGTTTTAACTTTAGTATCTTCTTTTTTATTTTTTTCATCTGTATTATCTGTATCTTTAACTTTTCCATATTTATTTTCAACATAATTTTTAACTGATGTCATGTTTTCTGCATCAAACTCGTAATTCATACGATAATATAATGGAACATTTTCATTATCATCAAATGGTTGAAATATATAATATTTACCTCTCTGAATCAAATAACCTGGTCTATTATATTTATCATAAATAGTGTCCTTTAAATTATTAAAATCATTTTCAGTTCTAGGCATCATATCTTCTAATGCTTTATCTAAAAAGTAATTATCAAATAATTCTTCTTGTTCTTTCTTATAAGAATTTCTAATAATACTATTTAATTCTTTGTATAAATATACATGTTTAAATTTATATAGGTCTTTTATTTTTTGTTTAACAATATCAATTTCTGTTTTAGCTAAATTATCATTAAAAGTATGATGGTCAATCTCTTTTTTATCTAATTGTTTATAACTTCCATTTTTTTTATCATAATATTTTTCATTTAATTTCTTATCATGACATTTAAAATCACATTCCATAAAATCACATAAAGCTGGGCATATTTTTTTCCCAGCACGAACATTTTCCAATGTTGGTTCATGACATCCTTTATATTTCTCAATTTCTTCATCAAATTTATTACCATTTAATAATAAAGGACAATCTACTGCAACTTCTTTTAGAACTCTTTCAACTCTCTTGACTAAAATATATTTTTGTTCTGCTTTTTGATATAATATTTCATCAGTGGATAATGCTTTTTTTAATCCTACTACATATCTATATACATTAACTTTTGGAAATTTATATTTATCATTAATTAATGCCATATGCTTGCAATTACGAATAGCACGACCAATTACTTGATCTACTTTACCTAAATTATAATGAACATCTAATATATGAACTTCTCTAACATTTTCCAATGTTATACCTTCGTTCATTACTTTACTTCCTAAGACTAATTTAAGATTTGTTCCTTCTTTATTATCAGGGCTATTAAATATTTGACGAATTATTTTTTGTTTAATTTCAGGAATATCTTCTGTATCTTCTGAACCACCAGTAATGATAATAAATGTAGCTGGATGAAATTCACTAATTGGTTTTTTTTGTTTTTTAAATTCTTCAAATGTTAATCCAGTTCGCGAATCAATAGTATTATCACTAATATTATATCCAGAAGATTTGCTGCTATCTTCATTGTATTCTAAATAACCATTAACTTTAAGTGTTTCTGCAAATAATTCCATACCACCTGCTTTAACTAAATTACTATAAATAAATGCAGTTTGTGCACCTTTTTTCCCATCAACCAGTTTATTAAGTTTTTTTATGCATTTATAAAATTTAGATGAGAAAAATTTAAGATATTTTTGTTTAAGAATATTACCAGTAATATTTTTATTTTCAGTTTCAGAAATAAAATTACTTAAATCATCTTTATCAATTTTATTATCAAATATTTTTTTATTAATTTGTTTAATTAAATCTTCCTTATTTTTTAATTGACCTAATACTTTGCTTAAACCCTCATTACTATGATAACCTTTTAAATTACCATTACTATCTAAACCTGGATAAACAAAATTTGCAGCAGCAGAAGATGCTCTGTCTAAAGTATCATCAAAATTTTTTGTAGCATCAGTATAACAATCTAATTGAAAATCTTTCATATCGCATTTAATTACTGGTGTAAATAATAATCCATTTGGTATTTTACCCTTATCAATTCTATCAGCAAAAATATAAGGTATATTACCTCTGAAAAAAGAAATATATCCAGATGCCTTATCTCTTAAATACTCTTCACCTCCAGGTTTAAATCTCATTTGATAATTTTTTTCACTTGTAAATACATTATCACGTTTTATTTGGTCATCAATTGGTCGTAAGAAATTAAGGATATCAATAATATCATCTGCTAGATTTTTCATGGGGGTTGCTGATAATAAAACAAGTCTAAGATTTTTAGAATTTTTAATAATTTTTTTCATGGCTTCGCCATATTCATTTCCAGTAATATTATGAGCTTCGTCTACTATTAAGATAGTATTATCCATATTTGTAATCTTATCAACAACTTGTTCTCTTTCATAATCACCATCATCTGTTTTTTTATAACTAGTTTTAATTTTAGTTTTTTCATCATCAATAATTCTTTTCTCAGCAATTTTTTCTCCTAATACTTTTTTATAAAAAGTTTTATAAGATAGAATTTTATAATATTGAAGAGCATTATAAATACCATTTTTATTTTCTCTATCTCTTTCTTGGTCAGTTAATTGTTCTAATAATTGCTTATTTTTAAGATAAGTTTCTCCAGTGCAAAATAATAATTCTCCTTTAAAATTTTCACGTATATTTGGACCTGATGTTAAAACATAAATTTTAGTATTATATTTAACAACTTGTTCTTTAAATTGTTCTGCAATACTAATAGCAGTGCATGTTTTACCAGTCCCAGTTCCATGCATAATCAATAATCCTTTATAATTTGTTTCTGGTGATAAAAAATTAGTTGGTATAATTTGTTGTTCCCGTAATTTAAAATCTCCTCTACACATTTCATTACGATAATCTTCAATTTCTTCATAAGAATCTAATTTTTTTCTTTTTGGTATTGTGTGATAATAAAACTCTCTTTTTTTAAATGTTTTCATTTGAAATTCTTCATCATTTGGTTCTGGATAATTAGACATTAATTATCCCGAGATTATATTCGATTAATATAATTTATTATATATATAAAAATAATAAATTATGAATAGAGAACGTATTCAAAAAATAAATGATTTAATAAAAAAAATTAAAGATAAGGATATTTTAAAAGAAATATTTTTCACAGTTCAATCTGAATTACAATCATCTGGGGAATGTAAATATTCTCATAATAACAATGGTATATTTTTTGATTTAACAATATTATCTCATAATACACTTGAAAAGATAGAAGAAATAATTAAGAATAATTTAACACAAACTCATACAGATAGTGATATTAGGCATGAATAATATATTGATTATATTGAATATAATTATCTCTTGTTAAATAAGAAAATAATCTTTCAAGAATTTCAAATTCTTCTAATTCTTTTAATAAATGCATTAAACTAGAAGTTAATTTTATTGTATTTTCATGTCTTATAATACTATTACTTAGTATTATATTTGGATTTTTAAATTCTATAATTCTTCCATATCTGTCTATATTATTTATATTTATTTTAATTTTTATATCTGAGTCGCAATTGAATACTATATAACATTCTATAGGAATATATGATTTATGCAATTGACAATATATTTTATCATTTAGTATTTTATAATTATTTATTTTGTATATATTATATATTTTTTCATCCAATGAATATATAATATTATTATTTTTATCTAATGTCATTAATATGTATATAGATGGCACAACAATTAATGTATTATTAATACTTTGTGCTATAATACCATATAAACCATCTGTTGTATTATAGACAGGTTCTCCTGCAATAAATATATTATTGGAATAATGTTTAAATACATTATACATAATAACAGGATTACCTGGGATTTCATGAATTGGAGAAAATGTATTTTCAATAAATTTTAATTTATTATCATCACTCATACATTTCTCATTAATATCTAAATCCTTTTTAATAAAATGTTTAAAAATAAATATATTATCATGAACAAAATTAAGTGGAATAATTAATAAATCATTCCACTTAGAAATAATAAAATCTGTAATTTTTATATTATTAATTTTAACATATTTAACCGGTAAACCATGATAAATAGTAATAATATAAAATTTATTTTTATAGTTAATATGTATACCTTTATATTTAACTATATGTTCATCATTAATTAATGATTCGATATATAAATCAACATCAACTGTCTTAATTGAATCCATTTAATATAAAATATATATATTAACAAGTAAAAATATCAATTTTTCTTTGTGAGATATATTTTAACAAAGTTAAAATATATCTTACCACAAATAACTTTTGATTGTGTAAGTTAGAGTTGTAAAACAACTCTAACTCACAATCAATTTTTCTAATAATTAAATGAATTCCTATTATTAAGATAAAATTGTATATTAGGTAAATTATTATTATTTAATAAAAATCTTTCATATGAATAATTTGATATAGTTTCTCTCACTTTTTTAATAACATAATCCCATTCTTTTCCATAATATGAGAAGGTAATTATTTTACTATTTGAAACATAATAAAATACATTTTTTATATTATTATTGTTATAATGTATTGGAAACCAGGATGTTAATTTTGTTACATCTATATTATATATAATACTCATTTGATTATTATTATAATAAGCATAACCAATATAATTACTTATATTTTTTACAAATGTATTATAAATAATATTATTCGGATTCTTAAATAATGGTTTAATATTACAATCTAAATGATACATATTTTTATATACACCATTCATCATTGTTGAAAAATATAATGGCTGACTGATAAAAAATACAAGATTTAATTTATCCTCTAATTTATTGCTACTAATAGGTTTCATTAATGAAGGTGTTAATATTTTAGCCCAATCAAATGGATTAATTTTATTATATTTTTCATCATATTCAATATTTGATGTATAAACCAATAAAGTTAAATTTATTAAATTTTCAAAATAATTAAATATTGTATTAATATTTAGATAATAATCATTACATAATTTTATTATTTTTGGTCTATTTTTATTCAAGTCTTCTTTGATAATATTTTTAAATTTATTAGAAGATTTTAGCCAATATAGATATCCTAAATCAGTATCTAATCTACCATTATTATTTAAACTATTAATTATATCTAATGAATCTTTTATGTCATATAAATTGTTATTTTTATAATCTTTTAATATTGTATCAAATTGATTTTTAAACTTATTAAATATATTTTTATTTGTAAAGATATTAAATAACAAAATATCTTTTAAATTCTCTCTTAATGTTTTGCATATATTATACAATGATGTTATATCAGAATCAGAATGGAATATATTAAATATTTCATTATATTTTAAACTAAATTTTCCAGGCTGCGCCGCTAAATCATTTTGCATTAATGCTGATATACTACCATTAATTGTATTTAGCATACTTATTATTTCACAACCTTCATATAACATATTATACCCGCTTAATAAAAATAAAACAACAGAGTTTTTATCAGTTTGTTTTGTTATACTAATAATTTCATTTATTTTCTCATAAAAAACAGTTTTTAAAAATGTTTCATTATAATTTTCTTTGAAAGGCATAAGAAATAATTTGTTTTTAGCAGTAAATTCTAATAATCTATAATTTTCTAATTTAATTGAATCTGTTATAATATTATCAAATTTAATAATATTGCCCATTATATTTCTAGTTATTCTGTATTCATATGGATGAATTATAAATAATTTACCTTTCAAATCTAATAATTCTGCGTATGAAAAACCTTTAGTATATCTATTTAAATAATCTTGAGAAATGTTACCTCTTAATTCATTAAATGGATAGAAATATTTTTTATCTGGAGGTTCATAACATGATAAGAATTGATTAACTAATATATAATATATTTTTTTTATTGAATCAGAATTAGTAATATCAGTTTCTGTAAAATTATATATTATATTATCATGATAATTTTCATATAAATATGGATTAACTATATTTTCCATTACAATAGTTTCATTATTTTTTGATAATAATTTCAAAAATCCCATATAAATAAAATCTGATGTTATTTTATATTTAATTTTAACATTTTCTCTTTTACCCTTTCCATACATATGATATACATGTCCTTCTGCTACTCTTCCAACACGTCCTTTTCTTTGAATTCTACTTGATTCTGATATTTGTTCTAATACTATATTATAAGAATCTGACTCCATTGAATAAATATTATTTTTTGCATAACCCGTATCTACTACATATCTTAAAGTATCAATTGTAATTGATGCTTCTGCTACATTAGTTGCTACAATAATTGCTCTTTTATATATTCCGCTTGGCACATCATTTACTTCTTTATAAATCTCACTCCATTCACTTGATATATTATTTTTTTTATTTCGGATTTTTAATATAAAAGTTTGGATATTTTCAATCATCTCTTTATATTTACTATTCATTCTTGAATAAAATGGTAATGCAATAACATGAGACGGTGTTATTTTATTTAATTCATCTACTGCTTGTTTAATATCTTCCTCACCTACTGAGAATAATAATATATCACCTTGATCAGATTTATTACATATATTTAATATTGTCTGATAACTTTTTTTTTGTGCAATCTCTGCATTCTTTTTCATATCAACACTTATATTTTGATTAGTCATAAATAATTTTTCAATATCTTCGTCATAATATTCATAAATTTTATACGGGAATGGTTCTTTTGGAATAGAAATATGAACTCTTCTATCTAAATAATAACAATCAATAAAATAGTCATCTATATTATCATTAACTAATTTATAATAACTTCTATATATTGGTTCATCGTCATCCATAGTAGCAGATACAATAATTAATCTAATTGCATTATTATACATACATGTATGACGCATTAATGTTAAAATTAAATCCATATTTGTATTATGTTCGTGAGCTTCATCTACCATAATAACATCATAAATATTATCAAGAGTATATATATAATTTTCTTTCTCCTGTTCAAATTTTTGAAACTTCATAAATGGATTGTTAATTAATGATTCTAATAAAGAACCATCTGTCATCATAGTCAAAGTTAAATGATTATTGTATTTTTTAATATGGTTATCATTTGCATGTTTATATTGAATATAATAGGAATCACTTTTATATTCTACATTTGAATTAAATTTAGTTTCACTTATATCTACACCCATTTCTTTTGCTATTCTTTTTGCATTACCTACTGTAGGTGGGATACGTGGTTGAGTGCATACTATTCTTCCATCATTTTTATAATCATACATTTTAAGAGCATATAATGTTAATTTAGGAACTTGAGTTGATTTACCAGTTCCTGTAGAGCCAGTTACGTATAATACTGAATGATTAATATAATGATTAAAATAATTAATTTGAGAAACCCAATCATTTGCATAATAAGTGTAAAAAACTAATTCAGATGTTAATTTATCAATATACTTTTTATTATTATATTCTTTTAGTTCATTGTAAGGTTTATTTGTTAAAAAATAATTAGCTGTGAATAATTTAGGATTATTATCAAAGAATAGTTTTAGATTCTTTTTTATTATAAAATTTTTCATATTTGTATCATTACTTAACAAACTATTATCTGTTAAATCTAAATTAATATTAAATTCTGATAATAGCCCATTGCGTGATAAATATTTCCATGGTAAATCTATTTTAATATAATTCCACGCATTTTGTAACAATAACATAGTTTCATTAAATACATTATCATCATCAGTATTTTCTTGAATTTGAATATTTCTTTTAATATTTAACCATTGTATTTCAGGATTAAAATAAAATAATAAAAATCCTGCACTATTTTTTTCTGACAAGTTTTTAAATAAACTACCTTTAAACACATATTCATCATCAGTTGATTTTTCATTACGATAATTAATATGACATAAAAATTTTGCAATATTATACAAGTTTTTAAGATTAATTTTTTTATCTGTATCATCAACTAAATTAAAAAACTTCATATTAATAGTATTATTAATAATTAAATATTCTGAATATGGTGAGATGTTAAATGAGGTAATAACTTCTTTTAAATAAGTAAATATATGAAAATAGTCTATTTTTTTAAAACATCTAATAATAGTTTCATTATTTACTTTATCTAAATTTAGTTGCCCTCTATCTAATTCCTGTGTTTCAGGTTCATATAAGAGAGTTTCTAATTCATTTTTAACATCAGAATCTATTAATAACATATTAGAATAATTCAAACACATAAAAATAATAATATTTAATAATATATTGCATTCCCAATTTATATCCAAATAAATAGGTGTATTATTTACTAAACAATCAATACAATTATCAATTGATTTATCAAATTTGTTTTTATCTATATCACTAAGACTATAATAATCTATGTTATTAATTATAACATCAAGATTTATCATTTTTGTCAAATATTGAATCATATAAAAATATCGTCCTTTAACTTTTGTGCAAAAGATAGTCCATTTAATATTTTTAATTGAATTATAATAAGCATTTGCAATTACATTATAATAATCTCCAATATATAAACCATTACTTCCTCTAATTGTATTCCAAAAATCATAATAATTAGTAATTGTTAATTCTGGGTCTAATAAAGATATAATTTTATTAATATCTTTAATAGTTGTATTATATATATGACTATTTTTATAATCAACAATT
>JACCDO011662568.1_pt1 | contig 11903 bp, 12 predicted proteins | sample 7446101 | NCBI WGS metagenome assembly JACCDO01 (sample SAMN15323440, study PRJNA562643) | freshwater metagenome | isolation source: river surface water | place: USA:Blue River Watershed | collected 2017-08-16 | reverse complement strand
TTGCCGCTCCCTCGTCCAACGGCACCATCTGTTTTGTATGTGCTGGCGGCATCCTGCTCCTGGGCCGGCACTTGAACAAGGTGGCCCTCCAGTTGACCGAGCCGGCTCAGTCCCTCCTCTACGGTATTTACTTCGTCATTCCGCACCTGGAGCTGTTCGACGTGCGCGACCTGATCATTCACAACTGGGAGCTGATACCGGGGGGCGTGGTGGCGCTCGCGTCGCTTTACGCGGCTGCCTACACGGCTTTCTTCCTGTTTGCCGCGTGGCTTGCGTTCCGACGCCGGCCACTGAACTGACATGCGACCCGCGCCGGTCATGCTGCTTGCGCTCGCCTTCGCTTTCGCGATGGCGACCGGCGGGCGCCTCCTCGCCTGGCAGCACTCACAACGGCCCGATTCCAACTCTGTCCTGGGACGCCTGCTCGGGGAGAGCCGGCGAGCCTTTGCGTTTCACTTTTTCCTGAAAGCGGACGCCTATTTCCACCAAGGCTACTATCCCTCCGTCTTCGACGCCCCGACTACTGAACGCACGCACTTGGAGGAGACTGCCCGCACCGACGCCAACTCCGCACGCCACGAGCACACCAACACCCACGTCCGCGCCCGCGACTGGCTCGAGGACTTCGGCAACCATTTTTATCCGTCCACTCACCGGCATCTCGAGCGGCTCGGGGAAGAACGGGAGATCCTCCCGTGGCTGCGGCTCGCTGCCGAGCTCGACCCCCACCGCGTCGAGACCTACACCACCGCTGCCTACTGGCTCCGCGAACGGCTCAACCGCCTGCCCGACGCCGAGGCCTTCCTCCGCGACGGCCTGCGCGCGAATCCCACCAGCGCCGAAATCCTCCTCGAACTCGGCCGCCTCTACGCCGACAACGGCCGCGACGTGCCCCGCGCCCGCGCGGTGCTGGAAATGGCCGCCACGCGCTGGTTCCAGCACGAGGCGAAGAAACCCGAGCCGGATGTTTCCACACTCGCACGCATCCTCGGCCAGCTCGGCGACCTCGAAGAGCGCGCGGGCAATCTCGCCGCCGCCCACGCTCACTTTGCTCGGCTCAAGCCCCTATCCCCCACGCCCGACGCCATCCAACGGCGCCTCGACAACCTGCAAGCGCGACTCGCCAAGCCGCGCTGAACCGCGCAGCCTCCCCGCGTTTGTCGCGCCATGCCGAAACCGTCCTTCATCGAGCTGCCCAATGCCGAACCGATCCCGATCCTCTTTGAGGACCGCTCGGTCATCGCCATCGACAAGCCCGCCGGCTGGATGCTCGTGCCGCACTCCTGGCAGCGCACCGACCGAAACCTTCAGACCGCCCTGCAATCCTCCATCGCTGCCGGCCACTTCTGGGCGCGCTCACGCAACCTCAAGTTTCTCCGCTTTATCCACCGCCTCGACGCCGACACCACCGGCGTCATGTTGTTCGGCAAAAGCCTCGGTGCGGTTGAAGCATTCGGTGAGCTGTTTGAAACGCGGCGCATGGAAAAGCGTTACCTCGCCATTGTCCATGGCTTGCCTCGGGACGCGGAATGGACCCGCACCGACCGCCTCGCTCCCGACCCGCAGGTCAATGGCCGCATCCGGGTGGACGCGCGCAATGGCAAGGACTGCGAAACCCATTTCCAAGTTCTACGAACCAAGGACAACCTGGCCCTAGTCGAAGCGCATCCCACCACCGGCCGACAGCATCAGATCCGCGTCCACCTGCTCGCATCGGGCCATGCCATCCTCGGCGACCCGCTCTATGGCCCTTCGGCGCAGCTTCCTCCACGTCAGCGGCCACCGCTGGCCTTGCGTGCGGTTGAACTCAGCTACCGCGACCCTTTCACCAAGCGTCCCATCCGCATCCTTGCCCCGGCCGAACAATGGCTGCAGGGGTTTGGTCTCGAACGGCAGCCGGCAGCGCACGCGAATGCCTCCCCGCGTTGAGCGTGGGCCAGCAGCGCCGCCCCGGAAGTTCTTGCGTCGGACGCACGGGGACTAAATCGAAAGCCCTGCCCAACTTCAGGCCATGCTGCCAAGTTTTGCTTTGTCCTTTCGCCGCCCGCTTCCCTAGTCTCCGCCCGTGGCCCGAAAGGATAATGCGGAAACAAATGAGTCGCCCGCGCGTGGCGAAGGCGGCGTGGGGGGACTCGTGCTGCTGGCCAGTGCCGTGCTGCTGCTCCTGGCACAATTCTCCTTCGACAAGCACGACGTCGCCTTCAACACCGCCGAGCCGAATGCGGAGATTCACAATCTGGTCGGTCGCCTGGGGGCAAAACTCGCACACCTGACTTTTGTCGCCTTCGGCGCGGCGGCCTACCTGCTGCCGCCGCTGATGGTGCTGGTCGGCCTGGTGCCGTTCATCGAACTGTTTCAACACCTGCGCCGCCGTTGGCCATGGTGCGTGGTGCTGCTGCTGTGTCTGGTGGGTCTGTTTGATCTCTTTCCGGGGCCTTTCGAACGCATCGTGCGCACGATCAACTCCGGCCATGCGGGCGGTTGGATGGGACTGTGGCTGAACCAATACCTGTTCAAGCACTTCCTCGGCCCCGCCGGGGCCACGTTGGTCTTCCTGACTCTCTACGCTGTCGGGCTGATTTACCTCACGAACTTCGCGCTGCTCGACTGGGTGCATGGCCTCTTCCGCCGCGGTGAGACTTCGGCGCTGCCCGCAGCCGAAGCAAGTGCAGAAGAGCTCGCCCTGCAAAAACGCGCGAAGGAGCTGGAAAGAGAGGCGAAACGGCTGCAGGACGAAGTCGAAAAAGCCAACCGATCGAAAGCCACCAAGCCTGCCGCCAAACCGGAACCGGAACCGGCTTCCGAACCCGATAAAACCGGTCCCGAACTCGGCGCGGACGGCAAGCCCGTGCCCGCGCCGCAGATCCGCGATCTCTCCGTCCCACAGGCCAAGCCCGGCGACCTCGGTAGCAAGGCGAAGCGCAAGGAGAAGCCCGCCGAGCCGCCCGTGGAGGTGGAGGATTGGAGCCCCGGCGGAGTCGACGCCAAGGCCGACGACGCCATCATCATCAAGGCCGAGGAAGTTGCCGCCGCCACCACGACGGACATTCTCGGGAAGGCCAGCGAGCTCGCCAAGAAACCTGCCCGAACCCCGAAATCGGAGCCCTTGCCGGAGCCGGAAAAACCACGGGAGCAGCCGCCCATCGCCCCCGGCGAACCGCTTGTGCACGTGGCCGACGCCCTCGCCGTTGCCGCCACCGAGGCCCCCGGGCCCGCGGAGGAAGCAAAGCCGCTCGACACCCCCGCGCCGCCAGCCCCGGTCTTCACCGACAACAGCGGCTTGGCCCCGCGCCCCAAACCCAGGCCGCAGCCCAAAAAGCCCAAGCCCATGACGGTGGCGAGCGTGCCCATGATTGGGAATTACCAGCTCCCCCCGCTCGACTTCCTCCAGCATCCCGACCTCACGGTGAAGCCCACGGAGACCAAGGAGGATCTCATGGCCAACGCGCAGCTGATGAAGAACACGCTCGCGCAGTTCGACATCGAGGTCGCGATGGGCGACATCACCAAGGGCCCCACCATCACGCGTTACGAGCTGCATCCCGCGCCCGGCGTGAAGCTCGAAAAGATCACCGCGCTCTCCAACAACATCGCCGCCGCGCTCAAGGCCGAGCGCATCAACATCCTCGCGCCCGTGCCCGGCAAATCCTCCGTCGGCGTCGAGGTGCCCAACCGCGTGAAGACCAAGGTCATCATGCGGGACCTGCTCGAATCCGACGAATGGAAGCACAGCAAGGCCCGCATCCCGCTCGCGCTCGGCAAGGATGTTTACGGCACGCCCGTCATCGCGGATCTCGCGGACATGCCGCACGTGCTCATCGCCGGCAGCACCGGCTCGGGCAAGTCCGTGTGCATCAACTCCATCGTCGCCTCCCTGCTCTACCGCTTCTCACCGGACCAGCTCCGCTTCGTGATGATCGACCCCAAGGTCGTCGAGCTGCAGCAATACAACTCCCTCCCGCACCTCGTCGTCCCCGTCGTCACCGACCCGAAGAAGGTCATCCTCGCCCTGCGCTGGGTCGTCAACGAGATGGAGAAGCGTTACCAGATCTTCGCCCGCGTCGGGGTCCGCAACATCAAGTCCTTCAACGACCGCCCGAAGGACAAGCCACTCCCGCAGGCCGAGCTGGAACTTCCGTTGACCACGAAGAAGGAAAAGGTCGAGGCCGGCGCGGACGGGTTCGCCGTGCAGATTGACGAGCAAATCGTCGTGCCGCGCGACGAGGACATCATCATCCCCGAGAAACTCAGCTATATCGTCGTCATCATTGACGAACTCGCGGACCTGATGCTTGTCGCGCCCGCGGACGTGGAAATGTGCATCGCGCGCATCACGCAGATGGCCCGCGCCGCCGGCATCCACTGCATCGTCGCCACCCAGCGCCCCTCCGTGGACGTCATCACCGGCGTCATCAAGGCCAACATCCCCGCGCGCATCGCCTTCCAAGTCGCCCAGAAGGTGGACAGCCGCACCATTCTCGATGCGATGGGCGCGGACAAATTGCTCGGCAAGGGCGACATGCTCTATCTCCCGCCCGGCTCCGCAAAACTCACCCGCGCCCAAGGCGTCCTCATCACCGACGAGGAAATCAACCAATGCGTGGACTTCATCGCCAAGCAGGGCAAGCCCAGCTACGAGATGGAAATCCACAACGCGCTGCAGAAGGCACCGAGCAGCGTCGCCCAACCCTTCGACGCCGAGGAAGGCGAAGGCGAGGACGAGGAGCTCATCGAGCAATGCATTGAAGTCATCCGCAGCGAGCAGAAAGCCAGCGTCTCGCTCCTGCAACGGCGGCTCAAGATCGGCTACGGCCGCGCCGCGCGCATCATGGACGTGCTGGAGGAACGCGGCTACGTCGGCCCCAGCAAGGGCGCTGAGCCGCGCGACATCCTCATTGACCTCGACGGCGAAGGCCACGATGGCGCCGGCCAGCAGGCGGTGTGAGGGCCGCGCATGCCGTTTGAACATTTGCCGCTAACGGCAGTCAGCCCTCCCATGAAGAAGCTTCTGATCGTTCTGTTCGCCGCGTTGGCCGTGAATTTGTCCGCCGTCGCCGCCGGCCCGACGTGGCTGACCGACCTGCCCAAAGCCCAGGCGCAGGCCAAGGCCGAGGGGAAGCTGGTGCTGCTCAACTTCACCGGCTCGGACTTCTGCTCCAGTTGCATGCGGCTGCATGAGGAGGTTTTCCCCGGCAAGGAGTTCACCGAGTTCGCCCAGAAACGGCTCGTGCTGATGGAGCTGGATTTCCCGCTCAAGAAGAAGCAGCCCGAGGCGCTCAAGAAGGCCAACGAGGCGATCCAGAAGCAGTTCAAGGTGGACGGCTTCCCCACGCTCATCCTGCTGGCCGCCGACGGCAAGAAACTCGGCGAGGTGGAGATTGACCTTTTCGACGCCAAGGCGAAGGACCTCGTCGCGGCCATCGAGAAGCTCGCGGCCAAGGCGAAGTAGCATGAGCAGCCGCTGCGCCTGGGCCCGAACGGAACTGTCCATCCCCTACCACGACCGCGAATGGGGCGTGCCGGTGCATGACGACCGCGTGCTGTTCGAGTTCCTCAACCTCGAGGGCGCGCAGGCGGGCCTGAGCTGGGAGACGATTCTCAAGAAGCGTGAAAGCTACCGCACGGCCTTCGACCAGTGGGACGCGCGGAAGATCGCCCTTTACGATGAGCACAAAGTCGCGGAGCTGCTGGCCAATCCCGGCATCGTCCGCAACCGGCTCAAGGTCGCAGCCACCATCCGCAACGCGCAGGCGTTCCTCGCGGCGCAGCAGGAATTTGGCAGCTTCGACCAGTTCCTGTGGCAGTTCGTTGGTGGTCAGCCCATCCAGAACGCGCGCCGCGAGCTGAAGGAAATTCCCGCGCGCACGGCGGAGTCGGATGCCATGAGCAAGGCGCTGCTCAAACGCGGGTTCAAGTTCGTCGGCTCCACCATTTGCTACGCGCTCATGCAGGCCGTGGGCATGGTGAACGACCACTGCGTGGACTGCCCGCGCTGGCGGGAGCTAGGCGGCGGGAAGCGATAGCCCCGTGCCGGCGATTTGCAATCGCCGCCTGACGCGCTCGGGAGCCGGAAGAGGAGTTGCGAGCCAGGCTCCGGGACGGCGGTTGCAAACCGCCGGCACGCCTACTTCTTTTTCGGATCGGCCGGTGCCTTCGGGTTGGCCGGCGGCGCGTTCGTGCCACGCGGGATGGAGACGTTGAAGCGCACCTGCTCAGCCCGGCCCGCGACGTGGTTTTTTTCGTTCACCGGGGCGTATGCGACGATGCCCGTGAGCGCGATGGGAAACTGAGCGTTGGGCGCAATGACCACAGGAACCTGCGCGGTGAACGCGCCCTCGTAAACCGAGGCGGGCATCGGATTGTTGGGAATGGTCTTCTGGCCGGGCGCGGAATAGGCCGCCGGCAATGAACGCGCGGCCGGCGTGGTCCCGAGCTGCATTTGCGTGGGCACGGCGCGGGCGACCGACGGACGGTTCGCATGCAGGTAATACCCGGGCTGGATCTTGAAGCTGACGGTGACGATGGCGTTGCTGCCGGGCAGCGCGTGGCCGGCAGTGACCTTCGCGCTGTCGAAGGTGACGACAGTATTCGCGACCTGGCCAAAGGCAGGTGCCGACGCGAGGGCAAGCAGAGCCAGCAGGGTAAGGAATTTTTTCATACGTTGCTCAATGCCGGGAAAGACGCCAGCTAGTCGCCTTTCTTCATCGGCCAGTTGGCTGCGACCAGCCCCTTGTAGCCGCCGATGAGCGACGTGACGTTTCGGTAGCCCATGCGCTGCGCGACCTCACACGTCAGCACGGAGCGGAAGCCGCCGCCGCAATACATGATGAGCTCCGCGTCGGGATCGGGAAACCGCGCCTCGAGGTCGCGTTCCAAAATGCCCTTGCCCAGGTGCTGCGCCTGCTCCGCGTGGCCGGCCTGCCATTCGCCATCCTCGCGCACATCCAGCAGCACGGCGCGCGGGTTGGCAGCAAGCCGGGCGCGGGCCTCCTCGATGGTCAGCTCGCGCACGCGCGTGCGGGCTTCGTTCACGAGCTTGAGAAAACCGGGCGAATGATTCACGGAGTGAAAGCTACCGGCGGGTCGCACGCGGGCAAGGCATTTTCCCGCGCGCCGTGCCGGCGATTTGCAATCGCCGTCGGCCGGGTGAACTGCTCGCTGCCGCTGCGAACTGCCGACGACGGCGGCCGGCGGTTGCAAACCGCCGGCACTTCACCGGTTCAGCCAGCGATACGCTGTGCGCGCGTTGCCGGCGAAGAACTTCTCCAGCGCAGGCCGGCCCTTCGCGCTGAAGTAGTCGTGCGCGATGCCCTGCACCGTGGCAAGCGGTGCGAACCGCGCGCTCACGGGCCAGTTGCTGCCGTAGATGAGCCGGTCAGGGCCGAAGGCGTTCCATGCGATGTCCAGCCACGGCCGGTAGAACTCCACCTCACGCGGGGCGTCGCCGTCGCGCCTGCCCGTGCCCTCGACGAGCGCGGAGACTTTGAGGAAAACCTGCGGGAATTTCGCGGCGGCTTCGAGGTCGCGCCGCCAAGTCTCAGAAACGTTCTTCCCGTCAATGCGCGTGTTCGCGAGGTGATTGATCACCACGCGCAGCGGCGGCAGCGCCTGGGCGAGACGCGCGACCTCGGGCAGCAGCGTCGGGCCGCCATTCACGTCGAGTTCGAGGTTTGCGTCGGCGAGACGCTTGAGGTCGGCAACGAACGCGGCATTGGCCAGGCCCGTGCGCAGCGCGCCTTCGTTCACGCGGATGCCGCGATAGAGCGGGTTCGCCGCGAAGCGCTTCAAGTGGCCGGCGAATGCTTCTTCACCGGGCTTCAGGTTGCCCACAAAGCCCACGATGAACTTGTCCTTCGCCGCGAGGTCGAGGATCCACTGGTTGTCCTCGACCAACGGGCTGGCCTCGACCACGACGGTGGCCGTCACCGGTTGCGGCACCGGCTGAGCACGGTAATCGGCCGGCAACGTGGTCCGGTGCAAGAGCGCATCGCCCTTGCCCGGCCACGGGACGCCGCCGGGACGCGCGGGATCGTAGAAGTGCGTGTGCGTGTCAATGATGGTGAGCGGCGCGACGGCGCGCGGTGCGGCGCAGCCGGCGGCGGACGCCAGGGCGGTGGTCGCAAGAAAGTCTCGGCGGCTGGTGTTCATTCGCGTCTTTCCGGGTGTTTCGCCGGCAGTCACTCCGGCGTTCCGGCATGGCCGACCCACTGGTCGCGCCGGTGTTTGGCAGTCTCGAAGAACTCGTCCATCGCCTTTGCATCGCCGGCTTCGAGCGCACGTTGGAACTCCTGCAAATCCTCGATGAACACGCCCAGCGCACGGGCGAGGTGCTTGCGGTTGGCGAGCGCGATGTCCCGCCACATCTCGGGCGAACCGCTGGCAATACGCGTGGTGTCGCGAAACCCGGTGGCACAGAGCGCGGGCTGCTCCCTCGGATGGGCGGGGCTGAGGACGTAGTTCGCCAGCTCGGCGGCTACGACGTGCGGCAGGTGGCTGGACCGGGCCACGAGGCTGTCGTGCTGGTCCGGCGTGAGCCGCAGCGGCCGACCGCCCACCGCCGCCCAAAATTCCTCCATCAGTTGGGTAACCTTTGGCGGGGTCTTCGCGCCGGGCGTCACGACGCATACGGCCTTCTCAAACAAGTCCGCCCGGGCCGCCGCCGGGCCGGTCTTCTCCGCGCCGGCCATCGGATGGCTGCCGATGAACTGCGCGCCAGCCTTGCTGAAAAGCGGTTCCAGCTCCGCCACCACGCCGCCTTTGACGCTGCCTACGTCCGTGACGAGCGCGCCGGGCTTGAGCGCGGGCGCGCACTTCTCCGCCAGCGCCCGCATCTGGGCGATGGGCGTGCAGAACACGACCAGGTCCGCGTCCTTCACCGCCGCAAGCAGGTCGATGGTGGCACGGTCCACCACCCCGAGCCGCTCGCACTCGGCAATGCTCGCGTCGCGGCGGACATAGCCCTCGACGCGGCCCGCGAGCTTGCGCTGCTTCAGCGCCAAACCGAGCGAGCCGCCCAACAGCCCGACGCCGACGAGGGTAACTTTCGGGAAATGCACGCCCGAATGATGCGGCGGAACCCGTGAAGTTCAAACGCATTTTCGCCCTGCAACCCTGGCCAAGCTCCCCGGCGCGTTGACGCTCCCGCAGTCGGGCAGTAGCGTGCGCGGCATGATTGACTTGGCCGAAGCCCAGCCGCGCGGTGCGGATCTTACGCTCCCCACCGCCCGCGCCGCCCGTCCGCCCGCCGAGACCGCCGCGCTCAACGCCGAAATCCTCGCGCTCAAGCGCCGGCTCAACGCCGTCATCCTCGCGCACAACTACCAGGTGCCGGAGATTCAGGACGTGGCGGACTTCGTGGGCGATTCCCTTGGTCTCGCGCAGCAGGCGGCCGGCACCAACGCGGACGTGATCGTCTTTTGCGGCGTCCACTTCATGGCGGAGACGGCGAAAATCCTCAACCCCGGCAAGCTCGTGCTGCTGCCCGACCTTGACGCCGGCTGTTCGCTGGAAGCCAGTTGCCCCGCGCCCGAGCTGGCGAAGCTGCAGGCCACGAACCCGAACTTCTACACCATCGCCTACATCAACTGCTCGGCGGCGGTGAAAGCCATCAGCGACGTGATCGTGACCAGCGGCAACGCCGAGAAGATTGTCCGCGCCGCGCCGGCCGACCGCGACCTCCTCTTCGTGCCCGACGAAAACCTTGGCCAATGGGTCATGGAGCAGACCGGCCGCCCGATGACGCTTTGGCGCGGCAACTGTTACGCACACGTCGAGTTCCAGCGCGACCAGATCCTCCGCGCCCGCGCCGCGTATCCTGACGCGAAGATCGTTGTCCACCCGGAAAGCCTCCGCGAGGTCCGGCAGCTCGCCGATGCCGTCTGCTCGACCGAGAAGATGGTTACTTTCTGCAAAAACGACGCGGCGAAGCGCTTCGTCATCGTCACCGAGTCCGGCATCATCCACCGGATGCGGAAGGAATGCCCGGGCAAGGAATTTCTCTGCGCGCCCGTGTTCAACGTCACGCAGATGCCGACGGACAACTGCCGTTGCAGCGAGTGCCGCTACATGAAGATGAACACGCTGGAGAAGCTCCGCGACTGCATGGCCCGTCGCGCGCCCCAGCTCGATCTGCCGGCCGAAGTCATCGCCAAGGCCCGCGCGCCCATTGAGCGGATGCTGGAAATTTCGGCGCGCAGCTGAACAGCGTCACCCGCCTCGTTCGCTTTGATTTGAAGCCTAATCGGCGCCGGCTGACGCGACGGAATCACCACCCGAGCTTTTTCCAAGCCTCAAAAATTAGGGCAACGCCGTAGGCTAGCACGAGCAGCGCGACGAGACCCCAGAGTATCACGGCATACCAAAAGCCAGCGGGCTGCGAACGCCTGTCCACGGAGAACTGCTTGGTAAATCCGTGCAGGTCCTCCGAATACAAGAACGACTTACCCGAGCGGAACTGCTCGCGAATGCCTCGGATGCCACAGTAGAGCGCAGCCACCACGCAAACGGCCCCGATGGCCAGTTGGAGTTTGGGTGGCATGCGGACGCGGGGAAACTCAGCCGCGCTTCACGGCCTTGGTCTGGCCTGACTTCGCCGCTTCGTAGAAGGCGAAGATGGTGTCCAGCACGCGCAACCCTTCGCGGCCGGTCACGGGCGGGTCTTGCAGCCCGGCGGCGGCGCGGGCACAGGCGTGCACCCACGGCGTGTAGCCGGTCGGCTCGTTCGGGGGCGTGTAGGTCTGGATGCCGTTCACCTTTGGCTCGGCGGTGGAATACCATTTCAGGCTGACCTCGGGCTGATGGTTCAGCTCCAGCCAGCCCTTCTCGCCCCAGACCTTGAGGTGCTGATGATAGCCACGGTCGAGGTAATAGCCGCTGGTGAGCGTGCCAAAGTAGCCGCCGGTGAACTTGAGTGCGGCGGCATTCGCATCTTCCACGTCCAACGGCTGCCCGCCGACGTTGCCGGAAAAGCCCGCGACGGCCTCGACTTCCGCGCCGGTGATGAACAGCGCGAGGTCCAGCCAGTGAATGCCGAGCCAGGTCAAATGCCCGCCGCCCGCGCGCGCTTTCTGCGCATACCAAGCCTGCTTGTAGCTCGGGCTTTTGAGCCGCGTCTGGTCGGCGACGAGGTGGATTTCCATCCCGTAAAGTTTGCCGAGCCGGCCTTCGCGCACGAGCCGCTGCGCCTCGCGGGCCTCCGGGCGGAGGCGGTTGGCGAAGGCGAGCATCAGGTGGAGGTGCTTGCCTTCAGCTTTCCGCACAAGCGGCTCGAAGTCCGACGCGCGCACGCACGCGGGCTTCTCCGCGTGGACGTGGCAGCCGTGGTCCAGCGCGGCGTCAATGGCCGCCGGGGCGACCGCGGCTTCCATGGCCACCACGGCAAACTTGGGCTTGTGCTCGCGCAGCAACGCGACGGCGTCCTTGCCGGTGGCCTTGAGCTTTGGCCCGAGCGTTTTTTGTGCGGCGGCGAAGGTGGCTCCGCCGGCGTCGGCGACGAATACGTCACCGACTTCAGAGCTGGCGGCGAGGCCGGCAAAATAGGCATCGAGGTGCGGCCCGGCCGCGTGCGTGAGGACGATGGTTGGAAGGGGCATGGGAATCAGGAATTGCGCAATACGCTCGGCACACTCACTTGAACGCCGCCTCCACCTGCGCGCTCAGTTTCGCCAAATCAATCTGCTCGCCTGCGGCCGGACATTTGTGCGGCAGCAGATACCAGTCCTCCGTGAAGCTCACGCTGACGCCCGGGGCGATGGGCTTGCGCGGGCCATGCGGCTCGAGTTCGCACGCGGGCACGAAGTTTGCCTGCGGATACCAGAAGCACAGCGTCAGCCCGGCGATTTCGGGATACACGCCGTCCTTGGGCGAGGGATAGCGCTTCACGAACGCCTGGTCGTGCGGCATGA
>JACCDO011470635.1_pt1 | contig 11906 bp, 10 predicted proteins | sample 7446101 | NCBI WGS metagenome assembly JACCDO01 (sample SAMN15323440, study PRJNA562643) | freshwater metagenome | isolation source: river surface water | place: USA:Blue River Watershed | collected 2017-08-16 | reverse complement strand
GTAGAAGAATATACAATAAGTATAACAAAATTGTATAATAAATATGTAAAAAGTAATTTGGAAAACTTAGATATAACTAATGTTATAGACAAACTCGCAAATATGATACCTAAATCGTACGACAGATCTGACGTGTTATCAAGTATAATTAAAAGTACAAATAATATATACAGTGAGGATTTTTATAATAATATATTTAATTCTAAACATTCTCAATATAGTATTATACATAAACAATTCTTAAAATTACCAAGTTCGTTGATAAAACAAAAAATTTATGCAAATATTCATAGACTGAGAGAAACAGATAAACTAGAGAAATATATAGGTTTAACGTTTATTAATGAAGCTTTTGAAAAAGCAATTAACGGTAACATAAGAGAAGCTGTTCAAGAAATAAATAGAGAATTTAATATCATACGTAATATAAATAAAACATCAAGATCAGACTTTGAAGATATAATGATATCATATATATCTATTTTCTTAGATATGTATACTGTATTTAGATCTTTAAAGTTTTTAAATTCAGAAGAAAATCAAAATTTAGTTATTGGATATTTTGGAGATTCTCATCGAAAAAAAACATCAAATTTACTGTGTAACATATTAGAGTTTTATACTGAAGATATTATTTTAAGAGGACCTTATCATTTAAGATGTTTAAAATTTAATAATCATGATATAAATATTTTAGATATTTTGTATACTCAAAAGTATAAATACTTAAAATACTTGTTGCTCGGTGATCACGTGTATACAAGAGAAGAGCTTAATCAAAGATTACAATATATTCATCAAATTACAGAATGGAATCACTTAAGATATCAAGATCTATTTAATTTAGAAGCTAGAGAGAATATTCGTAAAACGATAGATAGAATTCAAGAGCCACTGTATTATGATATAAATATATTTAGAGTGTTAACATGTGAACAAAATAATAAGGTTGTTGATGCACATGTGTCTAAAGATAAAACTGTACTTATTAATTATTTAAGAAATATAAATATATCTGATGAGTATCTATTCTTACTAACTGAACTTGATATTACAGCAAATGATTGCATTATGATAGATGAAATATTACGAACTAGAAATCTAAATCAAATAATTATTAGTGAATACACTTTATTACAGTTTATTAAAAAATTTGATATTAGTATATTAATAGACTTTTTAATTCAAACTTATTCATGTGTTATAGATACTAATTTTTATACAGATTATAGACTTAAATATCAAAGTATACCTAATATAAAAAAATATGATATATTTAACGATGCTTTACAATCTTTTAATTTTCATTATGCTAGAATAATTATTAATCATTCCACAAATGAAGAACTTAATAGTTTTTTTGATATAATCGAGAAGAATATGGAAAATATAGACTCTAATCTAAACATCGAAGCACATGTTAAACGCGAACTTAATGCAAAATATGAAGAAATAAAAGACTTAATTCAAAGAAGATTATAAGATTATCTATCAATATGCACTCCCATAAAAACAGGCATTCTAGGAACTCCCTTTGGAGACAGTTCAAAGTATTTAACACGAATTATACTTCCTAAAGGAAATTCTTTTTTATACTGGTCACGTTGATCATCTGTAAATCCTGACCCTACATTAAATCTTATACTTGGTGCTGTAACAAATGCACATACAAGACTCCCAAGTCTCTTTGAGTTTCTTCCTGTACCGAGTAAATGTCCAAGAACTATAGCATCATCGTCATTAAAATCTTTTACTTTGAGCATACTTTTAGATCTGCCGTGAAAGTATAAACTATCAGGATCGCGAATGATTGATCCTTCACCGCCTTGAGATGTTATCTCTGAAGTTTTTTTAATCATATCATCTTTAGACTTAACATTATACGTCTTAACAGATTTAAGAGGACACTCACGACCAACCCATTTAGTTGTATTGCATACATTTTTTATAAGAGTATCAAGATCCTTAATGCGTTCAGTGTAAGGTTTTGTACTTTTAGGAAGATCAAATGCATTATAAGTGACATGTTCCCATTCGGTGTCTACTGGGATTTTTTTTCTAACAATTCCAGATACACGGTTAAAGTCTCCACGTTTTGTAAATAGTTCACCATCAAGCCATATATCTTTAGGCATCACATCCGAAAACCATTTAGGAGAATTGAATTTGTGATGTCGTCTTGAAATAAAGTCTTTAGTATTCCAAATAGCACGAACACCATCTAGTTTTTCACTTAAAATCCATCCAGTAGGATCTACTTGATCTGTATAATTATGTGCTAACATGGGTTCAAATTTAGTTTTTTTGGAACTCATTGTTTTTCTTTTTATTAAATAAAAAGATATTATTTTTTTACAGACCATACGGTCTGGAGTGTATAGAATGTTTTTAGTCTCTAATTAAGCATTCTAGCAATTCAGAGTTCCAATATGTGCGTGTATTATCAATACCTTGAGGTAACATAATAGCATAACCATGAGGTGGAGCTCCTAGTAAAGTTACTATAGTTTCAATATCTAACTTGTTAGACTCAATAGTAATAGGATTTGCATAATATTTATCCATCCATTCGGGATGATCTGTCCAATTAACAAGAGCTCTAAAGTCTTGTATAAATTTAATACGATCAGTAATACCGTTAATACCTGTTTTAACCCATTGTTTAAGTCTTAATAAACTAGACCCAGATTGTTGTGTTTGTAATATAGTTCTAAGTCTATCTTGAGCGTTGGAGTTTACAGTAGCTCTTCTTTTTGCTTGTGGTTCATCTGTTTCCATTCTTGAAGATGATGTTCTTTTTCTTTCAGTCCATACTTGTTTCATTCTGTTGCTATGTTCATTCATTTGATGTTCGGCAGATCTAAGAAGTTCAAGATATTTTGCACGTTGCTCTGGAATACTTGTATCAATAGCTGGTCTTACAGATGTATCTTGAGTTAATCCTTCTGTTTCAGATCCGTCAAATAAAAATATTAATCTACCGCCATTTTGTCTAATAGCTTCTTCAAAGCTTTTTCCAATAGAATAAGTTCTGCAAAAACGACTAACATACAAACCAACAAGACATAATCTTGGAATATGTGTTAATGGTTCGTAATAAGTAGTATATTCTACAGAATCTGCGGAGAGTCTCCAACCACTTGAGCTAAGATTAGTACAACTTGTATATCCTGGTTTATTGTTAACTGATGGTTTATCGCATAATATAAGATTATTTTCCTTGCAAAATTTGTTAATAAGATCACGTTGTAATCCAGAACTACAGTTTTGAAGTTGTTTATCAGATGAAACACGAACCCATGAATGACCTATATAATCTTTAAGATTTAAAACAGTAGGCTCTTGAGGTTTCTTAGATCCTTGCACAACAGGCTCTTGACCTTTCTTAGAAGCTTGAATAACAGGTTCTTGAGTTTTCTTAGACGTTTCCTTAGAAGGTTGATCAACAGGCTCTTGCGGTTTCTTAGAATCTTTTGAACGTGTTATTCTAGGAATAAATTGAGGCATTTCAGGACTTTCTGTTGAATCTGAAATATCTTCAATTAATGGTGTTGAAGGAGATACAGATAAGTCTTTAACTTTATCATTAATATTATCTATTTCTTCTTCTATTGATTTTTCTTTATGTTTTGACTCACGATTATTTTCAGTACCTACATAAACCCATCCAGGAGGAGGATTCCATTGTTGCTGTGGCATATAAGGAACCCATTGTGGTTGACTTGGAACCCATTGACCTTGTGTATTATTAGGGATCCACTGTAGTTGCATGTTATTTGGAATCCACTGACCTGGCATGTTGTTAGGAACCCATTGACCTTGTGTATTGTTTGGAATCCACTGACCTGGCATGTTATTTGGAACCCATTGTCCTTGTGTATTATTTGGCATCCACTGAGCTTGACCTTTAGGAACCCATTTTTTATTAGAATGTCTTTTATTGTGCATTTTTTTATCATACATACAATAAAAATTAACCAGTCACTTTTTATTTAGTGTAAAAAGTGATTATTTTTAATTTTTTGCAATTGTTATTAAAATCAACAAATGAGTTTGTGTGAAGAAAAGTTATATACTAAAGTTGCGAGTTTGCAATCAAAAATAAAAGAATTGCAAATTGATAATGAATATAAATATCACATGTTTGTTCAAGAAACACAATCATCATATGACGATATACATGTCTATGAAAAACATTACATACGACTTCAGAATTTATATATGAAGTCTGAGTACGCTGTTCAGAAAATGTCCTCTGGATTTCTTGATGAATGCGAACAAGTTCGAATTGCAAGTTTAAAACAATGTTGTAGAATGCTGACAGTAATTGTTTTAAAGATTATCGACTATTCTATTATTTTCTTTGAAACCATAAATAGTTTAAAGCCTAGGTGTATAACACCATGCCAACAAAATGATGGAGCTGAATGGCTCCATTTTATGTGTCAAGTATATCTTAATAATTCAGGAAAATACAATGTATCAACAACTGAGTTTTTTAATCACTTTAAAAAAATATGGCCTGATTTATCTGATCAGGAAACTATAGAAATATCTCATATAACAGATGTTATGTTTGGAGGCACAAGTATATCTAATATTGCTCATAATTTTGAGAGATGGATTAGATCAAATCAAGATTGTTTGAGACCTTCTGAAATATCTATATTTATGTCATATTTTTCATAAACTCCATGGTTAATATTTCACATAATATTGTTGACCTTGTTTAAAACATTTAAATTCTCCTTTAACAATATTTTTTATAATAGACCATTTAATGTTAAGTTTTGATTCTGTAAAATAAACTTTATTAGAGTTAACTAATCCCTCTACTAGAACTGAACTTTTTAATTCTACAATTACAGCATTTGTTTTAAGGAGTAATAATAAATTATTAATAATATTATTAATTTCATATAATTGGATACCAAGAAGTTTATTTACATATTTAACAGTGTTATTTTCAAGTTTTACACATATGCTCCACATAGTGGGAATAATTTTTACACCATCTACAGTACCATTCATGGGTGGTTTATTTAAAAATTCAAATACCTTTGTGGTAAATTCATCTTCTGAGTATACATTAGTATAGTCTGTTTTATCTAAAAATTCTAATTCACGTAAGTTTTGAGAAAATACATGTATCATATCGTACAGTGGATACACTGATTCAAATCCTATATGATAGTTTATCATAAAGCTAGATATTGTAAATAAGTCATTAAGTTCTTCTTGTGTTCCAACAACATTTTCTAATTCTTCTGACATATATACACTAAGATCTCCTGTTGAATTTGATAATTTAAAGTTTTTAACACAATCGCTAAAATATGTTTCTTTACACCATTGATTTCCTGAAGAATCTCCAGATTTATATCTAACAATATCTTCTACAACTTGATTAATATTATACTTAGCATCTATATGTTTTTTATCATTATAATATTTGTTAAGATATGTTATCCATATTTCATCTAGTACCCAAACTTGTTTACGGACAAGTAAGAACTTAATTATATCTTCTAATAAAGAAATATTAAGAGTTTCTTCTGTTTTACGCTCATGGTCGCGGTGTGTGACCGAACACCATTTTAATATACTTTTTATATTCCAGAGATTGTGAGTATAAATTTCATTAATTAGTTCTTGTTTATTTTTAACAATATTTTTAAGTTTATCAAAAGTTCTACCTGACTTGTTTAATTTTGGTAAATTAATAACACATTGTAATGTAAAATCTTTTACGGACCAATCTTTCTGAGATAAAAATGGATAATCTAAAAATTGTATTGATTTTAAACTAGAAATACTTGTTGGATGATATACTACACATTTCGAATCTGGAGTATTAAGCGAGATGCACAGTTGATCTAAAAATTTAATTTTTTCGCTTGTAAAGTATACAGTTTCAAGATCCATTTGATATAACACCTCATCGTTTACAATTATCTGAATAACCCATTCGTCAATTAGGGAACGATATGTATCATTAATTTTGACACTTTTAGGAGGAGGATAATAAAATACTATGTTAAACACTTGACTAAGTTCTTCCATTTATAAATTATATAATCTTTTTTTAATTTTTATTTATGAGAAAAATACAATGTACATGTGACATTTACAGACAATGACAGGGATCTGCATGAGTCTGAGCAAGCCTTTGGCTTGCGACTGTGAGTCTGATATAGAAATTTAATTACTCGATAATCCAGAAAAAGACATTATACTCTCTCGGTATTTTTCATAAAATAAATGTTCTGAAATAATTCCTTGTTTTACATATTCGTCATATAATTCAGAACACACATGTGCAAATGTAGGGAATAAATATTTTTGTAACATCAATTCATCTTGATCCATAAGAGCATTTAATATAATTTCAGCATTTTCTTCAGACATTCCTGAAATATGTTTTTGCAATCTTGTTGTTACACATGCTTTTAATTCTTCATATGGATCAATTTTAATAAAATTATCTAAGCCGCTAAAAGTATTCATTAATCTAAATAAATGGCCAGTACTACATGTCATACTCATATCTTCAAGTTCTTCTACAAGACGTTGTAGTAACATTTGAGACTCAGGACGTGATTGAATATATTTAATACTTTTGCAAAATATCCATTTAAGAGTTACATTACGCTTTCCGTAGACTGAATTATCAGTTGAAATTCTTGCAATAGAAATACTACAACCAGTAGATGTAAACATATTAGACTTTGAAACTGAATCAAAAAAGTCATCGTTATGTTCAAAGTCAGCAATACAATCAATAAATCTTTCAGCATCAGCACTTATTTGATGGATCATTTGTTTATTTGTCCAAATTGTTCCTGTTTTTGAGAAAGATTCAATATATTTTTGTCCTATTGTTTTATAATTACTAAATTCATCAGGTAAACTTAAGAAGAAATCTGCAATATTTCCTTTATATGCATCATCTGTTTCAGATAATAACTCATTCGACAACTCATCAAGTCTTTCAGATGTTAAAGCATTATGTTTTAATGCAAGTTGATACACTTGAATAGTATATAATTGCCTATCTAGCATATTAGCTTTAGATAGTACATTAAAGATCTCATTGATATGAATTAACATGTTATGCTCAAGACTATTGAGTAGTTTAACTTTATTTTGAACGTTTATATTTGGAGTATTTATACAAAAACTAATTAACATATCAAGATCTTGGTGATAGTCTTTAATGTATTTATTAATATAATCAATAATGATAACAAAGTTAACCTCTTGTTTACATAGAGTTTCTTCAGACATACCAATACATTCATTTAATACTTTAATACATGTTTTAGGTGAATCTATACTTTCTGCACATCTAAGACGTAATTGAATATCTATTTCTTGAGAATCACATAGTTCATTTAAAAATTCTTTTAAAACACTGCTTTTATTTTCTTCATAACTTGTACAGTAGCTTAATATTGTTTCTACATAAGATAACTTAGACAAGTTCTTAAGTTCATACAATGCGATATCTCTAGATTCAGAGTCAAGATCGATATCGCTAAGTTTTATTATAAGATCTTGTATTTGATTTTGTTCGGGAGAAATTTCTATACTTGAATAATCGTCATCCATATTTTTATTTAAAGTAAAAATATTTTTAAATTGTTAATTTGAAATTTATCCAAATGTGTTTTCAAGAGTATATACAATAGAAAGATATCCTGAATTATCCTTATGTCTTTGGTCTATACTACCCATAGTTTCAGTCATTTTAGGAAGAACTCCTTGATTTCCAACAAACATGTATATAGCTTGAGATTTATCCATCTTAATCTTTGTTCTTATCAGACTACAAAATTCCATCATACTTAAGTCTTTAGGAACAAGATATTTATGTCTATCTATATCAGGACTATTCATGTCTCCTTTATCGATAATCACAGGTACACGATCAGGATACTTCTTACGTATTCTTTGAGATTCTAATTGGCGCTTGTCAAGATCAATATCTGTAAATTCTTTCATAAATTTACCTTTAAACTCTTTTACTTTCATTTTAATAATTGACAAATAAAATGATTTTTATGAAAGAAAAAATAAATATTTAAATTAAAAATATAATGTCTCAACAACTTAGATGTAAAATTTGTACTAAAAAAGTTCGCACTAACTCATACACATGCAAATGTGATCCAGAAAGTGTATTCTGCGATGCTCATAAATATGGTTTCGCTCACAATTGCACTATAAGTAAATTTCAAGAAAATAAACAAAGTCTTCAAAAAGCATTACCTATAGTAAAAGCTAGCAAGATACAACTTATTTAATCTTCTGACATGTTCCAGCTCTAAAAATTAAATATAATATAATATATAATCCTCCAAATAAAAATGCAAAAAAACCATAAAGTATCTTTTCGCTAATAGAATATCCTAACTTTGTATTACAATCCCAACTTAAATAAAATGCAATAATACCTAATAATGTACTTATTATAATATTAGTAATTTTAAGTTTATTTACAGGTAAAGATTTTTTTTTGTTAGTTTTTTTCTTGTTACTTTTTAATAGTTCTAATAATAACATTTATACTTATTTTAAGAAAAAAATAAAATGTATATATACTAAAATGGATGTTAGTAATCTTTTTGATTCAAAAAATTTTAATTCAGATTGTAACAAGGTTCCATTAGGTCAAATTAAATCTTTATTAAAAAAATTAAAACTTAAAACATCTGGTACAAAAGATAATTTATGTAATAATCTTGAACAACTATATAATATTAATCAAAATGAATTTATAGATTATCTTTATATTTCCCAATATAAACAAGGAGCTTGTGAAAAGTACTCAACTAAAGATCTTCTTCAAATTTCAAAAGAAAGAAATATGTCTGAGAAAATGTTAAAAGGTCTTAAAAAAAGAGATTTATGTAAAGCTATATTACTACCTTATCATCCAAATTGGATACCTGGCAGCACAGTTAGTAAAAAATTATCAGGTACTTGTAATGAATGGTCTCTTAAAGACTTACAAAATGCTACAGGAGACTACGACTCGACAAAATCTCAATTATGTCTAAAATATTTAGATAATAAAACTGTATTAAGATCGATAGAAGCTCAAAAAACTCTTGTATCAACTTTCGCTCAAGATGAATTATTAAAAATAAAGAATAGTAATTTTGAAGATTTAAATTCTTTTGATGTTAACACTAATGTTTCAAACTTTGAAAATATAAAAGTATTAAACGCGTTACCAAATTATAAAATTTTATATAATGGAATAAATGGAACTATTATTACATTTGACAATCCAGACTTACAACATGTCGTCGGAAAAATAGCTCCTAATGAATCATTAGAACCTTCTAGTATTATTCATGAGGTATGTATCGGATCATTTATTAATACATTATCACGCGGTAATTGGATGCAAGTATTAAATTGTTATTATGTTCCAAGTGTATACAATGATAATTTAACAGTGATGGGTGTTTATAAAAATGTAAACGGAACTCATTTAAATAAAGTTATAATAGAGAATAATTTATCTACTAAAGAAATTATATTAATAATACTTCAAATTGCTTTGGCATTACATGAAGCGCAAAAGAAATTTATGTTTATGCATTATGATCTTCATGAAGATAATATATTAATTGTTAATGAAAAAACGGAATTTACAATAGGAAATTCAAAGTTAGTTTCAAATTGGCGTCCAGTTATAATTGATTATGGAGAAGCAATCTTACGTTTTGATAATCATGTTTATCTTCGTAGACACACTGAAATTCCAATAGAATATTTACATAATCTAAAATATTCATCTGAGAAGTTTTTTATTCCATTATGGGATATATGGCGTTTGTTAACAAGTTTAATTGGGTTTATGGCTATTCCAGAACTTAATGAAGTTGTAAATCATGACACTGTAAACCAGTTTACCAATTTAATTGTTGAATTTTTTAAAGAATGTTTTTATCAGACAAATACAGAACCTGTCTCAGAACTTATTAAAGAATTATTTAACGCGGAGTCTACCACACAAGCTAGTATTTTAAGCAAATACTTAGAATATAAAGGAAAAGTGTCCATTGAAGACTTATTACCTTTTAAACTTAGTTTAAAAAATTTTATAGATTTTTTATTTTCAAAAATTACAAATTAAATAGGATAATATATTTATATAATAAATATGTGCGGCTTTGAGGTTTATCTACAAAAAAATAATCTAACTCAGGACAAGATTCAGGAAGTTATTAAAGCATCTTTCGCGAATAAAAATCGTGGACCTGAAAGATCAAAAATAATAGTTCTTGACCGTGTAGTTATTGTATTTCATAGATTATGTATCATGAACATGTCTCATGAATTAGATCAACCATTTGTATATCAATGTAACAACAAGACATATTACATAATATGCAATGGTGAAATTTATAACTATTTAGAGTTAGATCCTCATGCTAAAAATGATACTTCTGCAATTTTTACAGCGTATAGAAACTATAATTTCGACTTTTTAGAATTAAATAAAAAATTAAATGGTGAATACGCTTTATGTATAATTGAAATAGATAATACTACAAATCAAGTATCAGCAAAATTCTCAACTGATACTTGTAGCGTTAGACCTCTGTTCTATCATTTTAATTCCGACTATACTGAACTTGTATTGAGTTCATTATTAGGAGGTATTACAGAATTGTCTGATGTAAACACGTCTAAAATTAGAAGATTAAACGGCAGTGAAGCTTGTGAATTTTCACAAAACTGTGCTAATTTTTATCCAACATACACAACTCCGAGTGAAATTATTACAGACGAATCTCAAGCAATTTCAAGAATTAACAATTGTTTGACACAAGCAGTTATATCTAGACTTCAAACCGACAGACCATTTGGATGTTTGTTGTCAGGAGGACTAGATAGTTCGTTAGTTGCAGCAATAGCGTCCAATGAATTAAAGAAACGAGGACAACGTTTAAGAACATTTACAATTGGTATGAAGCATAGTACAGATATACCATTTGCTCGTAAAGTTGCTGAACACATCGGAAGTGATCATACTGAAGTTGAATTTGATCAACAAGAGGCGCTTGAGGCACTTGAAGAAGTTATTAAATGTTGTGGTACATATGATATCACAACAATAAGAGCTTCTGTTGGACAATATCTTATTGCAAAATGGATATCTCAAAATACAGACATTAAAGTAGTCTTAAATGGTGACGGTAGTGATGAAGCTTGGATGGGATATCTTTATTTTCATTTAGCGCCTACTCCAGAACTTGCTCAAATAGATAGTGCAAGATTATTATATAATATTCATCATTTTGATGGATTACGTGTAGATCGTTGTATTAGCAATTGGGGATTAGAAGCAAGATTACCATTTTTAGATAAAAATATGGTTGAACTTAGTTATTTAATTACACCTGAATTAAAAGTACCTCATGGTGTTGAAAAATGGATTCTTAGAAAGAGTTTTTCAGACCAACAATTACTTCCTGATGATGTATTATGGAGAAAGAAAGAGGCATTTTCTGATTCATTTAGTGATACTAAAAAGAGTTGGTTTCAGATTGTACAAGAACATATTCAAAATACAAAATCTGTAAATCATGAAAAAACATGGTCTCATAATGCTCCTGTATCTATTGAAAGTAGATGGTATCGTGAAATCTATGAAAAATACTATGGAGATTCTGGGCAAATTATTCCATATTTTTGGCTTCCTAATTGGTGTAATACAACAGAGCCTTCGGCAAGAACATTAGAAATTTATACATCACTTGATACAGACCGCGAGGACATTGTATGATGTCCAGAGGGATCTGGAGTGTACAGACCGCGACAGCGTCGAGCTGGAGTGTACAGACCGCGACAGCGTCGAGCTGGAGTGTAAAAAATAGTTTTTATTT
>JACCDO012089983.1_pt1 | contig 11907 bp, 11 predicted proteins | sample 7446101 | NCBI WGS metagenome assembly JACCDO01 (sample SAMN15323440, study PRJNA562643) | freshwater metagenome | isolation source: river surface water | place: USA:Blue River Watershed | collected 2017-08-16 | reverse complement strand
GATGGTCCAAGAGGTGGATATAGAGATGATGGTCCAAGAGGTGGATATAGGGACGATGGTCCAAGAGGTGGATATAGAGATGATGGTCCAAGAGGTGGGTTTAGAGGCGATAATTTTGCACCAAGAACTGTAAGCGGTCAAGATGTTCGTGGATCACAATTCGATCGTTCGAGAAATGCACCAACTGAAGATAATTCCCCTGAAAATGAAAATTTAAGACAATTAGAACAAGCAAGACTTGAACGAGAAATGCTCGAGAAGAAAAGGTTGGCTAAGTTGCAACAGAAAGAAGCTAAAGCTAATATGGCTGCCGATCTTTTGAAAAATAATGCCGCTGATACGTCTAAAGAAGAAAATAGTAGGGTGCCACATAGTGATAGAGCCGGCGGCGGTGTTGTGTTACGAGATTATATTGATAGGAGCGGTAGTAACAGGAGCAATGGCCCTGCACCACGAGATAATGCTGATAGAAACGTGCCAGTCAATAAAACGATTGCAAGAGATGTAGATAGGAGTGGTCCTGTATCACGAGATAGTGCTGATAGAAATGTGCCAGTTAATAAAATGAATACAAGAGACACGGAGAAGGCTGCCAATGCACCCATTAGTATAATGAAGCCAGTTGTTAGTAAGGAGGAAACGAAGTGGGAAAGGTCGAAAGCTCCTCCTGTTCAAAAGCCAGTACAAGCTGCACCTGGTAAACACATCGATCAAACTAGCGAGGTAACCAATGCAATGAACAACGTGTCTATCGCCAGTAATACAAGCAGTGGACCTCCTCCTGCCAGTAGTAATCAGCGCCCTGCGGCCAACCCAACTACAGAATCTGCCTCACCAGGACCTAAGAAAGCAAGTTACGAGGACTCGACAGAGGCCATTGCTAGGAAACAGATAAGAGACAAAGCCAGGGCTGAGAGAGGTCCTCGAACTAAAGGATTTTTGTATAAATATAATGAGAAGAGGGAAATAGTTGAAGTTGTGACAGTGCCATCAGTAGCTGCTGCTGTGGCAACTGCTCCAGTGGATAGTGGTAAAACTAGTGGTAGGGAACGAAGTGAACGACGGCCTAATACCCAGCGTGACACACTAACAAGTATAGCAACAACAGCTATGAACAGTGAGAAAGGAGGGCATTATAAGAAAAAAACACAGCAGTAGAATCGTATTTACAAATTAACAAATATATAGTTGTAACGGGAATTTATAAGAACATTTTACACACTTGGACGAGGTTGTTTCTCGGTTAACTCTGTTACTAGCTGCAAGAGCTGGTCAAGTTTCTGCTCCAATACGTCGACTTTATCTTTCAGATCCACACCACTTGACACCGTGCTATTGACTACAGTATCATTAACCGTTGCATTGACACTGCCAACGGGAGTGTTGATCACCACTTCATCGACCTTTTCTTCTTTCTTCTCTTTATTGATCGCTATATTTGCTCGTTCAGGGATTTCTTCCAACGTCTCTAACTTATACTCTGTTGTAAGCACAGCACACGGTAATGGCACATTAAAGGTGAATGTGTACTTACATTGCACCGATTCATCAACAGTGACTATACCAAAATTGTTGTAATCGAATACTAAATTATCATTTTTTTTCTCATCTTCATTACAAACATAATTAACAATTGATTTTAAGTCAACATTCTCATCTTGAACACACTTACCCCCTCTGTACTCAACGGATGAGTATCTATATAAGGGCACAGTCTCGTCCAACAATATTGGTTCTTGATAACGATAGAATGATCCAATATACGACACCGTATTACCCATAATTCTTCGTTGAGTTATATTGCGAAACGGACAGTAGTTGAATTCATAGCGATCCAATGCAGCGATAAAGCAAGTATCACGCAGATATTGCATGGATTCAATGGGAGACATAGTAGATGATGAAAGGAACGCAGGAGCCTCAGTGACAGGACTATATTGGTAGTAAAGCAGCGAGCTTCCTTCCTTTACAACCACGTCCTTGCCTAGAGCACAGACGAGGAGAAACAGACACCACAGCAATGGACGCATTTCCTTCTTGTTTTCTGGGAAATTTTGTCAAAAATCAACCGGCCTTCGACAGTTCAAAAAACATCGGGATAGAAGCCATGTTTCAATAGAAAGAGAGAGGTTTGGAGTAGAAATGGGAACGGGAACCTCTACACTTAGTGCTATTGAGTCACTGAGTTCGTCGTTACAAGAAATTGAAAGAAAATTAGCTGTATTAGAGGATAGTCATTTGCATCATGAGAAGACCATATGTTTCGACGATAATGTTATTGTGTCTGGAAAACGCATCCAGGTATACTTGCTTGCGCACTACATTCTATTTTACTAATATCTCGTTCCTCTTTCTTATGTCTATTATTGCTCATTCATATCCATCTTACTTACTCAATTCATACATGACAGTGTCGTTCAGGAGTCAGACTGGTGGTGGGTCCAGTGCTTGGAATAGTTACTACTAATGGAGTCCGTGTACTGGTTGAGGTTGATGATGATTGTGAATTAACAATGAATTTCTTTGCAATAGATGAACTAAATACAGATGCAAGGTTTCAACGGGAGGATCGTTTTATAGTAAAGAAACACACCCCAATAGCTAGATCATTCACTGGTTTAGTCCCCAATACCAAGTACGCACTGTACATTGGCGGGGTTAACTCATCCGACACGTTACTTAACTATGCAACATTTACAACTTTACCCATTGATGATAGTATAGTAAGAGTTGTATGTACTCATGGCAGTCGCATTGACCGAATATTTCCCGGTGAAATAAACTTGATGAATAAGATAGACGAGGTGCTCTGCGACACGGGAGTGCACTTGGGGTACACGTCATCCAAGCTGTTCACGGAACTGAAAACTTTAGAAGGTAAAGAGGGTATAGGTGACGTAGGGATAGTCCCAACAGGGACGAGGACAACTATGTCGGACTCACCTGCGCACTCACCTGCGCACTCACCTGTGCACCTCATAGTTCACAACGGCGACATGCTGTCGGTGGACGACGAGTTGAGAGGGAAAGTCATGGAACTGATTGATATTGTTGTTAGGGATGACATGTGTAATGACACGTGGAAATCCCTGCTTACTGAGTTAGAAGAATCCCTGAAAAGGAAGTATCGCAACGTGTTGAATAACCCAACGGTCAAAAATATCACACGTAGGTGTGGAAACTTGTTTATAGCTGGGCAAGGGGAGTCCGGTATGATCACGTCATCGTTGCTAGCGATGGGACCTAAGCAACCAGAAGATGACGAGAGAGACGAGGAGTCACCTGATGTAGCTGCGGGTGACGTGCCAACGGTCGGCAACCAAGTACGCAAGTCAAGAGAGAAAGAAGTCGTGCAAAGAGACAACAAAACTATCTTGTTTGAAGACCTGCGCCAGCTCCTTCTTGGTGCTATTGAGAGACTCACTCGCCGCGTATGTTGGAGCTACTACCGGCAGTTGTGGGACGTGAACTACGACGTCTTAGAGTCCGAAGATACTCAACGAGAAGTCCTGCAACGCAACATATTACACACCCGCAAGCTGCTATATGTCAAGACAAACATGCTTAGTTACCTTGACCGCACACGTAAGAAGTTATTGAGTCAATATGATCCCGAATACACTGCACATGTGCAAGTAGTGAGTAGAATACAAGTTGTAAGAGAAGAAATCACGGTCTTGGAGGGCGACGTCAAGCAGATTATCAAGGAAATGGCAATCTTCAACAACGTGGTGAAAGAGAGACCGAATGGGGCTTGCATTGACCTAGGTAAGCTGTTGCTAGTGTTCGTGGAGACCGCGTGGGGGTGGATCCTGCCTGATGGGGCGATGCAGGTCAAGCTAGTGAATAGAGACGTTGCTATTCACCCGGATCTAATAGGACAGTTAGAAGGGTATGTAGCGGAAGGGAAAGGAGTGGCAGTTGACACGGTAAAGAAGCGGGCAGTGGCTGTCATCACCCCATTCACCTTCTTACCTAGTGATGAGCAAGGTGAGAATATCCCATTCAATGAGCCACAAATGTTCGGGTTATCCGGGATGGACCGGCGGACTATCCTGCGCTTATGTGCCAAGTGGCAGCAATCAGATACCGATCGCGCTGTGCTGCTAGCTGGGTCATGTGATGGTGTTGCTCTTGCAGGATGGGCATTCCCAACGGCTATATTAGATCAAAATAATGAAAATAATCAGGAAAACCAAGTGTTAGCGGCAGATGGGTGGGATGACAAGCGGTCCCGCATGAAGCACGTGCTTATTGGGCGCATGGACAAGCGTAGCAAGGGCGTGAGCGAGTCTAAAGTCATCCGCGTAACGCCGGGATTTAGCCCAGGAAGTGGGATTGTAACGGACGAATCCTCTTCCTTCAGCAGTGAGTACGACACCATGAGTGTGTCGATACGCCGCTCTTACTGGGATATCTCCTTGGTTGCTGCTACTCCATCCGTGCAGAAACCTAGTGGGGAAGTAGTCGTTGGACTCCCTGCTTACTTCCACACCCGCTGCATAACGGATGCGCGGAACCATCAGATTGTTGTCGGCCCTGTGATCGGGCAAGTGACAAGCACAACCGCGAATGTGTTGCTGGAGATAGCCGAAGATGGCCACGTTGAGCTGCTGTGCAAGGACAAGGTAACGGGTCTGGAGTACTACACCTCACTGCTGTTGAAGGCCCGCCGGCCGGGGGTATTCCGGTTTGACAAGCTAATCCCTAACCATCCCTATGACGTCTTGCTGCTGTCGCCTTGCAAGCTCAGTGATCCCGTTGACTCGCGCGTCACTACTTCATCACCTGCAACACAAGCAGCTGCAGATCAAACGGTTACTTTTGGATCCTTCACAACCGCATCGGTACCCGTTAATCCCTTGATTTCTCACGATAAACAAGTTAAAATAAACCTTCGCGAGCAAGTACATAATAAAGCGGGCGCAGCTTGGACGGCCCTGGCCACTCCTTCTTCCACACCACCCGCATGTCGAGTCTGTGTTATTGGGGCGGTGAAACCCTCGTGGGTTAGGGTGCTGCCGCAGCAGGACTCTGATGAGGTTGACAACAGTCGCCTAGGCAATGAAAGAGTTTACCTAGGTGCGCACTCACTACTACTCACTCACTCACCTAACCTTACTCACTCACTCACCTAACCTTACTCACTCACTCACTCACTCACTCACTCACTCACTCACTCACTCACTCACCTAGGTGACGGGATCAAGCTGTCCCGAGCCCTTGTGGACATCCTGTCGAAGTCGTGGTCGGGTGTGGACCTGGTCCTTCATTGTGATTATTCTGTTGATATTGTTGCAACAATGAGTACCGTCCTAACGGCTCTATCCCAAGCAGAAGAGCTCCACACCCGTTCCATAATTTCATCGAAATCCCTTGCAAGTGAGTACATCAATGAGACGGTAAAGCGCCAGCAGAAGGAGGTAGCAAGCCTGCTTGCGTACGCCGAAGAAAGCCTTCGTAACGCCTACCGCATCCACTGGGGCAGCACGGGATCCACCAAATCCCTACTCGCTCACGGCCCTCATCTATTCATCTCTTCCCCTATGTTCGACCTGCTAACGGCTATAAACGCCAACTCTTTGCGTGAATTACAACGGGATTTGTCGCCGTTTGTCTGTGAAAACCTGTTACAGATGCTGTTGCGTGTCAATAACGACTACCAAGTGAGTCTATGGGACCGCTCCTCCGGTCCCGCGCAGCCTAATCCCTGCAGGTACCTTGCGCATGGGAAAGTTGGTGTCTTCACGTTGCAACCTCAACTAGTTTTGCAACAAGAAAATTTTGGTTCAATAGTTGACAACCTAATCCCTGAGGAGCAAGTAACGGCTCTTATCAATGCGTTGCATCCCGAAGTAGATGGCGACATGCTTAACGTCTTTCTGTTGGTGTCGCCGATCCCATTCGTGAGTCAAGACACAGTTTATAACGACGGATCCCTGCTTACTAACCTGCAGAAAGGGATTAGGTTACTCACTCACTCACTCACCTACTCACTCTTACTCACTCACCTACTTACTCACTCACCTACTTACTCACTCACCTACTCACTCACTCACCTACTCACTCACTTATTCACTCACTCACTCACTCACTTACTCACCTACTTACTCACTCACCTACTCACTCACCTACTCACTCACCTCTAGCTACACTACGAAAGAGGTCCTGCGTATCCTGGACATCCTCGCTGAGTGGCTCGAAGACAAGAGCAAGAACCGCCACGTGGTCATCGTCGCGGGCGGAGTGACCGTTGGCAGGAGCACCACGATCGAGTGCGAGTTGAATGACGTGTACTACTACGACGCGCAGCCACCGGAGGAAGGTCAAGAAATCCCGGCGAAAGTAACCGTTACAATGCAGCAAATTTGTTGTGGATCCCTTATTGGGGTTCCGGGGGATGACGCCATCCGCCCAACAGGTGAGCTTGCCTCGGCTTACCGTGTTTTCAAGTATGAACATAGCCGTTATGTTTCCACTGCTCATTGCGGCCTTGTCGACCTAATCCCTCAACAAAGTGGCGGTTATAATAGTCAATTAGATTTCCTTTTTATGCGTCAAAACCAGCTGGTTAGAGGGGCGACGGGATCCGAGCTGGCTTACACACCAAGTGCGGGATCAGTTAGGGATCAAGAGTGCGACGAGGTGTGGAAGCGAGTCAATCAGTGGGTGAATGGGGATTACAAGAATAGTGATGCGGATCAGTTAGTAAGTGCAATCCGCTATTGCTGTGAGGATAGTAGAGCTGTTATTGCTGCTGCGCATGTGTTATACCGTGAGAGAAGCAGTTTTGGGATGCCGAGTAACGGCGGGATCGTGGTTGAAGAGGCCTTTCTAGCCGTTAACCACTGGATTCTAACGCGGATTTCGAGTAGCTACCAGCGGATCTGTCCGTTGGCTTCCACCTTCGTCATCCGGCAGTTGTGGCTCAAGTTCTGCGTCACCGAGGCACCGCCGCTGCGCAGCGAAGCGGGATTTACCGACAAAGAGCCGTTGAGTTCCGCTGAAATCCTAGCGATCACAATGAGTACCGACCTAGAAATTTTTACAAATTTTGTGTGCCAACTCATGGAACACCAAGCGCTGCTCGAGCTGTTCGCCTTCCAAATGGCGCAACTTGATTGAGTGTGTAAATAGAGAGAAAAAGAGCCGTTAGAAACCCGTACCGGTGCCGGGGGTGTGGTTTTGTGTAAATAAAAAAAATAAGAATAATTATATTACAAAATCTATAATTCCAGGCGTGAATACGTTCTCGCCGCTGCGCGCGCAGCGGCCTACTCCCTTCTCGTGACCCATCCATTGCTTTTAACTCCTCTCCGCTGACGTCATTCTCTCCTAGCCGTTATAAATTTCAAATATTTTACTTACTTTTTTCTTTTCTTTCTATCGTTTCGCTATCATTCCCGGTCCCATCACTTGCTGCGGTCCCACGATCTTGACACCTGGAAATAGCTGTTGTAATACAGCATATTGGGATGTATTTGTACTTGGTAGGACCGGTGGTGGTGGCAGTTGGTTCTGCTGCATAAGCTGCTGTCTGTGCATGTAAAGCGCTTGTATGTTGGTGTCTATTGGCATGTGGATCGCCGGGTTGTTCTCGGGGATTGACGGGTAATTATGTACTTTATGAGGGCATACAGGTGCATGAGTGCTGCCATCTGGTGCGCAACCTTGTCGGTAGTAAGCCAACGGTCGAGGCCATGGGACCATGCAACAAGCGTCCACGGGAGGTAACGTTAGATCTAACAACTCCGAGATTGATCTATCTAGCAAGCCGTAGGGATTAACATCCAGTGAAGAAGAAGAGGATGATAAGATGGAAGACCACACACTGATTGCTAATGAACTAACTGGGACAGGAAACACTGCGCACTTACCGAAGCCGTTGAATGCTGCAGCAACTTGTTGTAGTTGTGAGTCATTCTTACTAGCCGTTGTAGTAGTAGTAGGATTTGTTGTTGTTGTTGATGTTGTTGTTGCATTACCCTTACCTTCTGCAGCAGCAGCAGCTGATGAGGTGGTATTACTTTTCTTGTTACTAATCGTTGCACTATTCGGTGCGTCATTGTTATTTCTATCTTTGGTGTTGCCGGAGCCAACGGCGGTTGGCAACGGCGCGAACTGAGGCATGCTTTCTTTACTATTTTCTTCTTTGCCAGATGCTGCACTCTTCATGGGACTTGACTCGGGTGATGATCTCTTGTCTGTTGCACTAGCTGACACCGCAGGCCACACTAATGGCTTTGTAGATGGGGTTGTGTTGGTGTTGGATGTTGCAGCTGGCACGGCTTTGGTAGAGCCAGATATTTCTTGCAAGAACACTGGAGCAGGGAACACTGGTTCACCAGATGGTTTCTTACCTGTTCCAGACGGTCCACCGTTACCTGTTACTATAGTTTGGTTTGAATTTGGAGTCGGAAGGAGCTTGCTTTGGCCCGCTTGTATCTCTTCCTTAGTGAATATGTCCTCGTCGTCACCCATCTCATGCAGGTACACACAATCAGGATTGCTGCAAGGCATGCTACGAATAAAATTGTTACAATACTTTGTTGTCCTAAGAGAAGAAAGATAAATAAGTGAGTGAGTGAGTGAGTGAGTGAGTGAGTGAGTGAGTAGCTAAGAATATCTTACCCAAATGATGCACGTAGCACGTGTCCTTCAATATGATAGTTCTCTAATGCTTGAATAGAAGCTCTAGCGTCATCTTTATATACAAAAGTAACATAAGCACTTACTGTTGCATGACTTGCATTATTACGATGCACTACGACCTTACCGATCTTGCCATACTGTCCTAAGTACTCTGCTTTTCTTAAGATTTCTTCACTTCCTAAACTAGGTGGAAGCCCAATAACATATACAAGGTTTCGTTGAATAACTCTATAATTATGAAGTAATTTTCTTTCAATAATACCATTAGATGCGGCTTTGACACCACTTATCGCGGTAGCAGTTGCCGGTTTAGAGTCTGTTTTCCTTTCTTGTTTTTCTTTCTGTCTTCTTTCACGATTCTTCTTTACTATTTCTGTTCTATCAACGGCTGAAAAGGCATGAGGATCTGCATTATAAGGTGTGCGACATGCAGGACACAAGCCATTCAAGTTCTCTCTTATATGATGCCAACACCACATACAAACCTAGTAGAAAAGTAAATGCATAAGTAAAGTAGTAAGAAGAGAAAGGAAGATATATAGTAATATAAAAATGAAAAGGATGTCTTACTCGATAACCACATGGACATGGAAGAAAGTTCTTGTCGGACAAGTCCATCTCCTCCATGCATAGTGGACATACATTACTGTCCTCTTCGCTGTCGCTGCTCATGATAGATGCGACGACGAGCTGGACTCCTCTTCTTTTGAGTCAATTTTGCCCCAACAACTTGCGGATCCAAAAAGAACCGGATCCAAAACTAAGAAGTAATAAAGAAGAGCTAGAGTTGTTAGAGAGAAGGAAGAAGGCAGCCAGTAGGGTCTGCTGCTTGATGGTAGAGAGGGAAGGTGCGATTTATTCTTTATTTATGTTCGAATGCTTTAATGTGGCATGCGCATGTATTCATGGACGTTTTAGCGGCTTATTTCCTCCAATACAATAACCACGCTATCCGTTGCGAGATTAGATGTATACTATCTGCTAGGTCACTTTCCTTGTTCACCAATTTTTTGAACCAACTCCAAAAGGTCAGACAGACCATGGAGACTGAAGTATAAAATCGAAAATAAAATGGACGAATTCGATGAGTATGATAGTCCGGATGAAGGTGTAGTTACGAGTGACATTCAGTTCATTATCGACAATGCACTGTGCGATCCATACCCTTTGATGTCGCATCCACCACCTGCCGCAGCTATTTTAAGCACAAAGATGACGACAGAAGGCAGTAGTAGTAGTAGCAGTAGTAGTGATAGTGATAGTGATAGTGAAATAGATGTTAGTGATGATGAAGCAGTAGAAGATGACGTAAGTGATGAGGAGAGTGAAGGAAAGGGAAAGAATTCATTGCTATGGCTAACCACGGAAGAAGAGGATACTCCTGTCTCAACTGGTCCCCCAAGGACAAAGAATGAAGCAGATGAATTCACAGTTATCGATGATTGGTCAGAAATAGTAGTTGACCCAATAAATGATGGATTGCAGAAAATTGGGGAAGTTTTATATAGAATTGATTCAGAATTTACTGTAGTTGTTCAGGCATCATACACTAACGTGCCATTGAATGAAGGATCTGTGCTCTGTCTGCAAGATGGCACACTATTAGGGAAGATCAACGAAATCTTTGGCCCAGTAACTACTCCATTCTACATTGTGCGTTGGAATAGTGCTATCCTAGCCAAGACAAATGTTGATCTAAATAAATTTACTAAAGATATTGCTATTTACTGTGCCACCAAACACAGTGTTTACGTCACTCCAGCAACGTTGATACAGAAGGGATCCGACGCGTCAAACATGTTCGATGAAGAGCCAGCAGCCGAAGAACAAGAGTTTTCGGATGATGAAGCAGAATTATTAGCAAAACAAGCTAAGAATAGACAAAAAAAAGGAAAAGTAACACCCAGTAACGATACCGGTGCATCTAAAAGCGGGACTCGCCACCAGCAGAAGCAACAGCCACAGCAGCAGCCACCACAGCAGCTGTCGCTACAACAGCAACAGTACCTACAACTCCAACAACAACAGTATCTTTACCAACAACAATTTTTGCAACAACAACAGCAATTTTACCCTCCAATGACGACGATGCAATACCCGTCTGTATACCCCGGGATGCAACAGCCAATGCAGCCGTTATACTACCACCCTAACAGTCAGTGGCAGGGTTCGGCGCAGCAACCATGGGCTGGGTTCAACAGCGGCAGCACCGCGACAACCGACGATTCCAAGGTAGCCGACAACATTTCCAAGACATTCCAGCCGAAATAGATGTATCATTTGTTGTTTATTGTACATAATAATATCTGTTTTAGGTCTATTGTGAGTATTTATCTAGCAGCTGCAGCTCCTGGTTCATGGTCTCCTTGCGGAAGGTCAGGCGAATAGTTGGCACGTTCGTCTCTCGAATATCAGAGTAGTCTTTGCCTAGATAAAGCAGTTTATACTTGGCTTCTAACCCACTTTGAAGCACACTGTTACGCGCTATTTCACACTGATCAGTAGTACTTAACTTCCACACCTGGGTGGCTACCGCGTACTCTTCCACCAGGGCTTCCTTGGTGTAGTGCAACATCAGTGGGTCATCAGTGCTCAGTGACACGTTCATTCCCATGGCGAAGTACTTAGGGAATGGGCTTTTATTGTAGTCTAAGAAAAGCTTGTTGTTGCTCAGCGGTGACATGGCGATTCCTATCTGTGCGAGGTAGTAGAGATAACACAAACCAGGTGACTTGCGCAGTAATATCCCATGGTTAATTTGATTCGCAACAAGGAAAGTAGAGATGAGATGGTCCACTGGTCCCGCCTCACCACAGTGTGGTCGAAATTGAAACGTTCGTAATCCCCTCGATGCCCGAAGCTGATTCAATACGCATAAGTTGGCATACATGTAGTACATCCAGTAGGCGTAAGGCGGGTTCTCCGCGTCTTTCCAGTCCTGCGGTTTGGGCAAATGATTGTTTAAGTTCTTCATTTCTGGCTTTGACTCGTCATCAACACTGTCAATGCCAACAATTGTTTCAAGGAAGTAATGCAACGCGGGATCGGATGTGGGATCGATAGAGATCAGGAACAAGGGATGGAAGATGTTGTAGAGCAGCTGTCCGAACGAATCCACATCGCCGGCCTTGCGGTAGATATCGAAGAGTCGAGGGACTTGGATCATCCACCGAATGTTCTTGTGCGCCAGCTTGTTGTCGTAGAACCACTTAGCAAGCTTCGTCCACTCATTGTATTTACGGCCTTAAAGTGAGT
>JACCDO012001331.1_pt1 | contig 11907 bp, 9 predicted proteins | sample 7446101 | NCBI WGS metagenome assembly JACCDO01 (sample SAMN15323440, study PRJNA562643) | freshwater metagenome | isolation source: river surface water | place: USA:Blue River Watershed | collected 2017-08-16 | reverse complement strand
GGCCGCGGCCATGCACTTCGTCGGCAACTTCGCTTTGTGCGTCGCCATCGCGCGACCGCACCGACTCGCGCCAACGCTGCTGACTCGATCGCAATCGCCGCAGTCGCTTTAGCTGCAGCCGTCGCGGGAACAGGTAGTAGAGCAGCAGCCCAGACCCGTAGGGCAGCACCAGGATCACGACGATCCACAGCAGCGTGCTCGCCGGAGCGCCGCCGCCTGCCACGACGCGCCACACGAAGATCACGACGAGCAGCTCGGTGATCGCCCAGAACGCGAGTGCGATCCAGTGCCAAGCCGAGAAGGCCTCCGCGACTTCGAGCCAAGCCAGCATCGACGCTAGAGCATGCCCGCAACGCGACCGAATACGCCAGCGGCCGAAGGGCGCAACTCCGCGCTGCGCGCAAGAATCCTTGGCGAGGCCACGCGATACTGAGCCGCATGACCGTCAAGAGCACGACCCGCGGCCCACAACGCGCCATCCCGCCGCGCGAGGACCCGGATCGCTCGTTCGGCAAGCGCCTCGTGCGCAACGGCCTCGGCGTCGTGCTGCTGCTACTCGGCATCGCAGGGCTCGTTCTGCCGATCCTGCAGGGCTGGCTGATGATCCTGGTGGCGCTGAGCCTCATCGACCTGCCGATCAAGCACCGAGCCCACGTGTGGCTCCTGCGTTGGCGCTGGTACCAAGCGATCGCCAAGCGTCACGACGCTGCTTGGGACAAGTGGCACGCGTTCCGACAACGTCGCCGCGAGGCGAAGTAGCGCGGCCGGTCGTGTAGCGCGCGTCAGACGCCGCCCGAACGAACGCGCACCGCGCCGTTGTGCGTCTCGACGCGCAACTCGCCGCCACCTTCGCCGTGCACCGAACGCATCCGCCGCTCGGAGCGATACTCGACGCGGCCACCGCTGGCGTTGAGCTGGCCATTGTGCGACGACGCTTCGACCACGGCCGCGCGCGGGCCGAGATCGACCTCGATGCCGCCGTTGTGCGAAGTGAGCGTTCCCCTCACCGGGCCACTGCCTTGCAAGCGAAGCTCGATCTCGCCGTTGTGGGTTTCGATCTCAACCGTGTCCGAGCCGGTGTCGGCGCGCACGCCGCCGTTGTGCGTCACGACTTGGATCTCCGAAGTTGCGCCGCGCACATCGACGTGACCGTTGTGCGTCTCTAGCCGCAGCGCCAATCCGGTTGGCGCGTCGATCGTGTAGGCAAAAGTCGGGCTCGCGCTCCATGGCAGCGACGATGGCGCGATGCTCTTGATCACGAGTTCGTTGCCGCTGCGTTCGAGCCGAACATCGAGCTGCGCCACATGGGCGCGCGCGTCTTCTTCACTCTCGCCGTGCGCGATCAACTGTGCGGACACCGCAATCGAGTCGCGGCCCGGAATCCCGCGCACCGTGATCGCGCCGTTGTGCGTGGCACAAATCAGCGCGGCAAGGCCTTCCGCGGACTCGCTTCGATCGAGCGTGCGCTCGGCGCGGTAGTTGGCGAACGAACAGGATGGCAGCGCGCAACCGAACAAGACGACGACGGCAGCGGCGAGCAGAGAGGGAGCAGCAGGGTTCCGGTTCATCGATTCGAAGTGAGCTCTGGAGCAGGAGCGCGCCGAGTTGGACGCGCATGGAGCGCGACCGGGGCGTCGGAGGCGCGTTCTACGGAACCCTTCGCGAAGATTGCAGAACCGCGAAAACTCGCCGCGGTCCGTCAGCGCAGATCGCTGCGGAGTGGCGACCCGACCACGATCGGCAACAGGCGCTGCTCGGGCTTCGTGTCGCGCGGCCCCACTTCGACGAGGATCACAGCGAACTCGCCGACGCGCGGTTCATGGCCCAGCGGTGCATCGATGTAGAACACGGCTTGGCATTCGGGATCGACCGTCACGAGCGACCTCGGCAAGAACGGCGCGTAGCCCGACGATCCTTCAAGGCGGCCGCCGCCGCGGCGCTGCATGCGCACTTCGCCGATGGCGGCTCCTTGCGCGGCTCCCGACTGCGGCCCGACGCGAACTTGGAGCGGCTCCTTCGTGGGGTTCTCGACGGTGAGCACGAGCCGCGACTGCGGGCTCAAGAAGTCCACCATCACCGGCGCCTTCGCCATCGTGGTCTGCAGCCACTGCGTGCGATCGCCGGTCCAATCGACGGGGTCCACGGCGCGGTAGCGGAGACCGAGACTTGGGCGCTCCGTCGTCTTGGGGAGCGCGCCGCAAGAGGCGAGGGCCAGCAAAACCGGAAGTCCGAAGAACGTCGACTGAAGGCGTCGCATCGCGTTTCCTGAGCCCATCCTTACTGGGCCCACCACAACCTGGGCCCCATGACCGCGGGGATCTGACACGGAACCGGCATCGATAGGAACAGCCGGTTGGCGCAGTGTCGTTGCGAGCGGCGCAAAACGCACGCGCCGGATTCGTGATCCATGCGGGATTGCGCCACTGGCGACTCGCGCGCATGGCATCCGGCTTCGGAGCCGTGCAATCCAAGGGGCCGTCAACAGAGGACAGCCGCGCGAGGAATGGAGCCGATGGTCGGATTTGAACCGACGACCTACGCTTTACGAAAGCGTTGCTCTACCGCTGAGCTACATCGGCGCGTTTCGGGCGCGGCACCTTAGCGACCAGCAGCCTTCGCTTCCAGTCCCTAGTCGGCTCCGCGTGCAGTTCGCTGCGCGACCTCGGCCTGGATGCTCCAGCGAGATCTGCCTCGAACCTCGGCTCAGCTGCGTGAACAGCCTCGCCGAAACGATCGCGGGGCCTCGCGGCCCCGCCTCGTGTGCATCAGGATCGGCTAGGAACCCAACCGATCTTCAATGCTCGATCAGTTCGCCGCCGGCGAGCCGACCTTCTTGAGGGCGCCGAGCAGCATCGCACGACGCGCGTCATCGACCTTGGCCTTGCCGATCGCGCCCGCAACCGCGAGGCGGATCTGCATGTCGGCGTCGCTGCCCAGCGTGTCGCCGAGAGCCTGGCCGACCTCGTCGCTGCACGACGAAGCGCGGCCGAGGATCTCGCCGATCGCATCGGCCGAAGCGACCTTCAGCTCCACGCTGCCGCTGCCCTTGAGGGCCGCGACCAGCGCGCCGAGGTTGGCCTCGACGCCGTTGAGGCCGAGCGCCTTGGCGGCAGGAACGGCGACCGCGTCCGAGCGATCGAGTTGCTTCTCGAGGCTGCCGAGCGCGCCCGCGATCGAGCACTTGCCGGCGGCCATCGCGAGCAGCGCGACGCTGGCGTCCGCGGCGTAGCCCTCGGCGCGCACGTTCTGCGGCTCCGCGCCTACGCCTTCCATCGCCGTGTTGACCGCGGCGATCAGCGACTGGCTGGTCAGCGGACCGGCGACCACCGAGACGAGGCCCGAGAAGGGCTCAAAGCGCGCCGTAGCGGCCTCGACGTCCTTCGCGACGACGACCACCTTGGTGCTCGCCATGCGCGGGTCCTTCTTGATGTTGTTGATCACGTCTTCCGGCAGGCCATCCGCCAGGATCTCCTGGATCACGACGACGTCCGTGCCCGGGTTGACGAGCAGGCTCTGCATGCCGCGGATCGCGTTCGCGTCACAGGCCACCGCGTAACCGCGCGAGCCCGACGCTTCCTTCGACGCCTGGGCGAGGCCCTCGGCGTTGCCGATCACCTGCACGACGCGGACCGATTCCTCGGTCACAGCCTGCGCGAGGGCATCGACAACCTTGTCGGCGGCCGGAACCGCGACGCCCTTCGAGGCCTTCACCATCGCCATCGCGGCGGCGTAGCGCACGCGCTTGTCGGTGCTGTCGAGCGCCGCGAGCATCGACGACTGCGACAGTTCGCCGCGGTCCTCGACCTTCGCGAGGGCTTCGATCGCGCCAACCGAGACGTTGGCGAGGTCCTTCTTGAGGCCGGCTTCGAGCGCCATGCGCAGCGTGCTCGGGCCCGTGGCCAGCGCCGCCATCTTGAACTCAGGGACCATGCCCTCGAGTTCCTTCGCCTTCTCATCGCCCTGGGCGATCGAGGCTTCGATCAGGTTGGCTTCGGCGAGGTTGGCCTGCGCGAGAGCGCTCTGCGCATCGCGGCTGGACGGATCCGCCTTGACGCCATCGAGCGCCGACGACTTCGCCAGTTCGGCCGCGTAGACGATCGCAGGAACGTCGCGAGCGACGAGCGTGTCATCCGACATCGTCCAGACCACGTCGCTGAACGCGCCCGCGGCGACGCCGCCGGCGAGGTAGTCGCCCGAGGCCTTGATGTAGAGGCTGACCGCGCTGCCTTCGACGTTGTGCTTCTTCAGGAACGAGCGGGCGACCGTGCGCACGCTCTCCTGGTCATCGGACTGCGCGAGCATCGCCATCGCGGGCGCGGCGCGCAGGTCGCCGATGTGCAGCAGGGCCGCCGCGGCGTTGAGGCGCGCGGTCGCGTTGCTGCTCTTGCACAGCTCGATGAGCGGGAGGACCGCCGTGCGGCCAAGCTGCACGAGGGCAGCGATGCCGTTGACCTGGCCATCCGCGTCATCCGGGTTGCCGAGGCGCGTGGCGATCGCGGGGACCGCGAACTCGCCGTGCTCGGCTGCGAGCTTCATCACCGCGTTGCGGCGGTCCTCGTAGGACGTGTCGGCCGCGCAAGCAGCTTGGGCCAGCGACTCAATCGCCGCGGCGTCGCGCGAGCGTTCCTTCCGCTCGAGCTTCGCGCGCTCGAGGATCGAGGCCGCGATCTTCTGGATCTCGTCCTGCTGGCTCAGCAGCAAGAACCACTCGTCCTGCGTGATCGAGCGGTAGAGCTCGAGCGCTTGCTCGTTGGACGGGTCTTCCTTCAGCACTTCGCGGAACGCCTCAAGGGCCTTCGCGCGGTCTTCAGGGGTGCCGAGGCGGAGCAGCTTGACGCCTTCTTGGAACTTCGAGTCCTGCGCGTGGGCCGCGCCAGCGACAACGAGGGCGACAACAGACGCCAGAAGGGACTTGGACAACGAGCTGGCCATGAAACGTGGCTCCTTGCGATACACGAAGGATTGAGGGGTCTCGGGCTGGGAGGGAGTAGACGACACAGCGCCGTGCGGCCTGGAGGGCGTGCCAGGACGAGTCCGCATCGGAACCGTGCGCCGCCCCTTCACTTGGAGGGGTCGGGCCATGCTAGGTTCGGCTCCGATGCCGTCAAGGGCACGCCCCCGAGCCGGGGCGACGAAAGAAGATACCCCGCACCGCGGACCGTGACGGATTGCGACCCTCGATCCGCCTGCGCGGGAGTCAGGTCTATGGCTGCGACTGCGTCGCACCCCACCCTCGCCACGCCGCAATCCTGCGAAGAACCGCCCCGCGCCATGGGCCGGTGCGTCGTTGCGCCCCAGCGGGTGCGACCTAGATTGCGAGGCCATGGCCACGCCCTCCGCGACCGTTCTGATCGTCGACGACCAACGCGCGATCCGGGAGGAGTTGGCGTTCGCGCTCAGCTACCACGGCTACCAAACTCGCGAGGCCGGTGACGGCGAGACCGGGGTGGCGGCGGCTCAGACCTCCGAGGTGGCGGCCGTTTTGCTCGACATCAAGATGCCGGGCATGGATGGCCTTGAGGCGCTGGCCAAGATCAAAGAAGCGCGTCCCGAGTTACCGGTGATCGTGATCTCGGGCCACGGCGACATCGACACCGCGGTGCTCGCGGTCAAGAAGGGAGCCTACGACTACCTGCAGAAGCCGTTCGGCAGCGACCGAGTGCTCGTGTCGGTCAAGAATGCGATCGCAGCCGCTTCGCTCGCGACGCAGAACGATGAGTTGAAGCGCGAACTCGACCGCGACACACAGCTGTTGGGCCGCAGCGAAGCGATGCAGCAAGTGCGCGCGCGCATCGACAAGGTCGCGGTCACCGACGCCGCGGTGCTGATCACGGGCGAGAATGGCACTGGCAAGGAGATGGTCGCAAAGCGACTCCACTTGCAGAGCCGACGCGCGCGCGGGCCGTTCGTCGCGATCAACTGCGCGGCGATTCCGGCGGAGTTGGTCGAGAGCGAACTGTTTGGCCACGAGAAAGGCGCGTTCACCGGAGCCGACAAGACGCGCGTCGGTTGCTTCGAACAGGCAAATGGCGGCACGCTGTTCCTCGACGAAGTCGGCGACATGCCGCTGCCGATGCAGAGCAAATTGCTGCGCGCGCTGCAGGAACGCGTCGTGCAGCGCGTCGGCGGAAAGGGCGAGATCGCCGTCGATGTGCGCGTGCTCGCGGCGACCAACCAGGACCTGACGAAGATGGTCGCGGACAAGACGTTCCGCGAAGACCTCTACTACCGACTGCACGTCGTGCGCATTCACGTGCCGCCGCTGCGCGAAAGACTCGACGACCTCGAGGACCTAGCCCCCCATTTCTTGATGCAGGCCGCGCGACGCAACAACATCGAGAAGAAGCGACTGTCCAAGACCGCGCTCGATTGGCTGCGCGAACAGCGCTGGCCCGGCAACGTGCGACAATTGCGCAACGTGCTCGAAGGCGCGTCGATCCTCGCCGACGACAAGGAGATCCTGCGCAAGGACCTCGACGCGAGCAGCCCGCCGCTGCCGGGTCAGGTGCCGGGCGGCGGCACGGATTGGTTTGCGTTCGCGACGCTCGACCAATTCCGCGACGCGACGGAGAAAGAGTTCATCCGCCGCAAGCTGCTCGAGAACGGCGGCAACGTGAAGCGCACCGCCGAGAAGATCGAACTCCAGCGATCGAACCTCTACGTGAAGCTCGACAAGTACGGGCTGAAGTGACCTCGGGGCCGCCGCGCACGCAGATCGCGGCGCGGCCATTCGCAACGACGCGCGGCCATTCCTAGCCGCGCGGTGCGCATCGCAGTCGCTGAGCGACTGCGCGAGATCAGTCCTTCGCGGGCAGCGTGATCGTCTGGCCCAGGCGCAGGCGCTCGGCGTCGAGGTTCGGGTTGGCGTCGAGGATCTTCTCGACGTAGGCGTAGGCCTTCGCCTTGCCGACCTCGCGCTCCGCGATCTTCCACAGCGAGTCCTTGGCCGCGATCTTGTAGGTGCGCGCACCCGTCTGCGCCCCGTCGGCATTCGGCGTCGCGGCGGGGATGCCAGCGACTGCAGCGGCGCCTTCAGGTTGGACGACTGCTCCAGTCTTCGTGCCAGCAGCTTCGACCGGCGCAGCCGACGGCGTGGTCACCGGGGCTGGGGCAAAGGCTGGGACCTGCGGCGCCGCGACGGCCGTGCGCTTGTCGTAGGCGGCGAGGATCACATCGTCCTCGACCCACGGCAACACGACGTCCTGACCAACGCGCAGCGTCTGCATCGTCTCGTTGAGACCTTGCGCGTCGGCGAGCATGTCGAGGCTGCCGCACCACTTGCGAACCAGGTCACCCAGCGTGTCGCCGCGCGCGGCGCGAACGATGCGGTAGCCGTTCTCTTGGCGCGACAGACCGAGCTTCTCGGTGACGAGCGCTGCTGGCGTCGGCGGCGCGAGCTGCACGTTGGCGACGAGCGGCTGCGTCGGGTTCTCAACCTTCGGCTGCTCCGTTTGCGCGCTCTTGGCCGACGCGTCGACAGCCTTTGCATCTGCCGCGCGGCGATCGAGCAGCGCTTCGAGGCTCGGAGCCTCGGCGACATCGGGGCGCACGTCCGGCAGACGGCGCGTCGAGTCCTTACCGAACAGGATGGCGACCCCGAGGATCACCGCCAAAAAACCGGTCACTGCGTAGACCAGGATCTTCTCGTTCTGCTTCATCGGTCCCTCCATGCGTCGAACGGTCCTGACCGACCGCGACGCACTACGAATGCGAAACACGTCTCTTTTCTCCCGGCTGACCTCGCGATGCATGGAGCGAACGCGAACCGGGGTCGCCGCGCACAACGAATCGCGTGCGAAGCGAGGGGCGGAACGTAGGCGCGTTTCTGCGGGCTTTCAATCCCTTGTAGCGCACCGCGCGGTAGCTAGTCTCTCCCCACGTCGATGGGTCCACGCGCACGCTCCGCACCGACGTTCTTGTTGCTGCTGTTGGCAGGTTGCGCCAGTTCGTCGGCGCGCCTCCCCCGGGTGGTGACGATTGAAGAAGGCCGACGCGTCCGCGTGACGCTGTCCGACGCGCAGGGTCGCATGTTTGCGATGCAGAACCTGTCGAGCGGCTCGCGCAACGAGGTCTACCGCGACCCAGGCGCCACGGTGCAGCCCAAGGTGGTTCGCGACACGGACCTGCAGACGTTGCTCGATGCGCTGGCGGACCGCGGCATGTTCACGCGCGCGACGCCCGAAGCGCCGTCTGAGGCTCGCGCCGTGATCGCGGTGGAAACGCCGGACCGCTCATGGTTCTGGGCGCGCCCAGCCGTGGATCCTCTGCGCGATGCGAGCCAACAGCCCAGCGTGCGCGAGTTCGATGAAGCGCGCGGCTACGTGCTCGCGGTCTACAACTCGGAGATGTCCTTCCACGCCGGCACGATCGACTCATTTGCGCCCGAAGTGCGCAAGCAGATCGACGATGCGCGCAAGGCTCCTGGCGCGCCCGCGACGAGGAACGACAAGTGAGCAACCAACGGCGCGCGCGCGCGATTGCGATCATTCCGGTGCGGGTGAATAGCCAGCGCTTGCCGGGCAAGGCGCTGCTCAAGGAAAGCGGCAAAGAGCTCTTCCTCCACACCTGCGACCAAGCGCTCGCCGCCGACTGCTTCGACCGCGTGTTCGTCGCCACGGATGACGATCGCGTCGACGAAGCGGCGCGCCGACACGGCATCGAAGTCGTGCGCACGAGCCCCACTCCGCGCACGGGCAGCGAACGCTGCGCCGAGGCCGTGCAGACGATCGACTGCGACGCGGTCATCGACATCCAAGGCGACTGGCCCGAGGTTGCGCCAAGGGACCTCGAAGCGCTCGTCGCGCAACTGCTGTCCGGCAAGGCTGCGTGCAACACGCTCGCCGTGCCGCTCGACGAGTCGCGCACCGACGATCCCAACGTGGTCAAGGTCGTGCGCGGCCGGAATGGCAAGGCGCTCTACTTCAGCCGCGCCGCGATCCCATTCGTCAAGGAAGGCCCGTTCGGCCGCCTGCGCCACATCGGCGTCTATGGCTTCACCCGCGATGTGCTGCTGCGCATCCCGGGCCTTCCAAGCAGCGGGCTCGCCGAGGCCGAGAGCCTCGAGCAACTTCGCTTCCTAGAAAACGACATCGCGATGCACGTGCTCGACGCAACGTCGGAGCCATGGGGCATCGAAGCGCGGCCTGACTACGACGCATTCCTGCAGCGGCTCGGCAAGCGGGGCAACAGATCATGACCAAGTACATCTTCGTGACCGGCGGCGTGGTCTCCTCGCTCGGCAAGGGCCTCACCTCGGCAGCGATCGGCTGGATCCTCGAACGCCACGGCTTCAAGGTGTCGATGCAGAAGCTCGACCCCTACATCAACGTCGACCCCGGCACGATGTCGCCGTTCCAGCACGGCGAGGTCTACGTGACGGATGACGGCACAGAGGCAGACCTCGACCTCGGCCACTACGAGCGCTTCACCCACGCGCGCGTCAACAAGGACAGCAACTACACCACCGGCAAGATCTACAAGTCGGTGATTCAGAAGGAGCGCCGCGGCGACTACCTCGGCCATACCGTCCAGGTGATCCCGCACATCACCGACGAGATCAAGATGGCGATCAAGGCCGGCGCAACGCCGAGCCCGGGAGAGCCCGCGCCCGATGTCGCGATCACCGAGATCGGCGGCACGGTCGGCGACATCGAGAGCCTTCCGTTCTTGGAGGCGATCCGTCAGTTCGCCCTCGAGCAAGGCCCGAACGACTGCATGTTCATCCACCTGACGCTGCTGCCGTTCTTGCGCGCGTCGGGCGAGTTGAAGACGAAGCCGACGCAGCAATCCGTCGGCAAGCTGCGCGAGATCGGCATCCAGCCACACGTGCTCATCTGCCGCACCGAGATCGCGATGGAGCCAGACATGGCGCGCAAGATCTCGCTGTTCTGCAACGTGCGCCCCGAGGCCGTGATCGAGGAGAAGGACGTCGAGTTCTCGATCTATCAGGTGCCGCTGATGCTGATGCAGTCGGGCCTGCCGCGGCGCGTGTTTGATCAACTGAAGATCGAGCCGAAGCGCGAAGCCGACACCAGCGACTGGGAGCGCATGCTCGAAGTCGTGCGCGAGCCGAAGCACACGATCGAGATCGCAGTGAGCGGCAAGTACATCGAGCTGCACGACGCCTACAAGTCGATCTACGAGTCGCTCAACCACGCGGGCATCGCGAACAAGGCGAAGATCAAGCTGCGCAAGGTCTCGGCCGAAGCCGTCTACAACGATGGCGCCGAGAAACACCTCGCGGGCGTCGACGGCATCCTGGTGCCAGGCGGCTTCGGCGAGCGCGGCTTCGAAGGCAAGATCGCGAGCATCAAGTATGCGCGCGAGAACAAGATCCCGTTCTTGGGCATCTGCTATGGCATGCAAGCAGCAGTCGTCGAGTATGCGCGCGCGAAGCTCGGCATCACGGACGCGACCACGACGGAGTACGACCCGCAGGCCGCAAACCCCGTCATCTCGCTGATGGAAGAGCAAAAGCGCGTCAACGAGAAGGGCGGCACGATGCGACTCGGCGCGTTTGACTGCGCGGTCAAGCCCGGCACGCGTGCGCACAAGGCCTACGGCAAGGACCTCATCAGCGAACGCCATCGCCATCGCTTCGAACTCAACAACGCCTACCGCTCGCGACTCACGGAAGCGGGCATGGTGATGTCGGGCGTCAATCCGAAGCTCGATCTCGTCGAGATCGTCGAACTGCCCAACCATCCGTTCTTCGTCGGCGTGCAGTTCCACCCCGAATACAAGACGAAGCCGCTGCAGCCGCAGCCGCTGTTCCGCGACTTCATCGCGGCCGCTGTCGAGCACAAGACGAAGGCGCGCTGAGCCGGGCTCGCAACGTGCGGCTTTGACGAAGCCGCGCCCCAGCGCGACGATGCTCTGCATGAGCATGCTTTCGCCGCGCGATCCGATGGGCATCTACCAGATCCTGTTCGCCTTCGCGAAGGAGACGGGCTCCTACATCGGCGACCCTGGCACGCGCCCCATGAGCCAGGGCTTCCCGCTGACGACGCGAGTGCCCGGCGGCCCCGAGTTGCCTTCGAGCCTGCCGGTCACCCACCTCGACCGGATGTATCCAAAGGCCGACGGCACGCCGGCGCTCAAGAAGGCGATCGCGGGCTACTACAACCGCCACTACGGCTGCCAACTCACCACGGACAACGTGATGCTGTTCGCCGGCGGACGACCCGGCCTCGTCGCGCTGCTCTGGATGATGCAGAAGGACCTGCGCATCTCGATCGAGGAGACCGAGTACACGCCGTATTGGGACATGCTGCGACACTGCGAGCGCGAATGGACCGTCGTGCCGAGCAATGAGCAGAATCGCTTCCGACCATCGCTCGACGACCATCGCAAGGCACACCAAGCAAGCGGCGCCGCGCGCCAGATGCTGTTGCGCAGCAATCCCGGCAACCCAACTGGCGTCACGCTGCAACCGAGCGACCTCGACAAGCTCGCGGCGTGGACCAGGGAGTCGAAGTTCGCGGCACTGATCGACGAGGCCTACGAGTTCTTCGCCGAGCCGCCGATGAGCGTGCTCGCGCACGTGAAGAACATCGACGATCACAACCTGTTCGTGATCGGCGCAGCGACCAAGGGACTGCAAGCGCCAGGCGCGCGCACGGGCTGGGTCATCGGGCCTGCGCGTGAACTCGAGACGCTCAAGAACTTCTCGTCGTATGGCATGGGCGGCGTCAGCCAACTGAGCCAGAACTACGTGCTGCAGTTGTTTGAGCAGAGCCACATCGACGCGGCGCGCACGGCGATCGCGAAGTTCTACGGAAGCCAACGCCGCCGCTACATCGACGCGCTGAAGCAACTCGGGCTGCAGGACTTCACGGGCACGGGCGGCTTCTACTGCTGGATGAAATTGCCCAACGGTCTCACGGCAGCGGAGTTCAATCGCCGTCT
>JACCDO012119657.1_pt1 | contig 11908 bp, 15 predicted proteins | sample 7446101 | NCBI WGS metagenome assembly JACCDO01 (sample SAMN15323440, study PRJNA562643) | freshwater metagenome | isolation source: river surface water | place: USA:Blue River Watershed | collected 2017-08-16 | reverse complement strand
CTTTACTCTGGATGAAAGTTATTGCTGGCCATGAAGCTAATCGTACGCTCAAAGCCTAAAATTCGGATGTAACGCCAAGCGATGTCGCGGTATTTGCTGTCTAGATAGCCAATAGCCACTTCCGGATCACCCCGTTTAGACAGGTCAATTTGCTGAATTCCGCGGGCCCAACGTTTTAGTCTTGTTGACATATTTGTCACCTCCATGGGCATATAACGCCCAAGTTTTACCGGGAGATGACAGGATATACAAAAAATTTAACAAATTTGTATATTTGGGCCTAAATTGAGACTACTTTGTGGGGATTCAGGATATTTTGAGGGTCTAGAGCTCTTTTAACGGCTTTCATGAGCTCATGTGCCACTTCTCCCTTATGTGCCCTTAAGTCATCTAGTTTGAGCTGTCCTACCCCATGTTCTGCTGAAATTGAGCCATTACAGAGCTCCACCTGGGCGTAAACAAGCTCATGAATCGGTTTTTCATTGCTTAAATTGAAGGCTTTAAAGTCGACCCCTTCTGGCGGGGCAATGTTGTAGTGAAGGTTTCCATCCCCTAAATGACCAAAATTAATGATGCGAACACCAGGGTATTTCGCCTTCATTAATTTATCTGTTTCTCGGATAAAACGATCCAAAGAAGATAGGGGAATGGTGATGTCGTGCTTGAGGTTCGCACCTTCTTGCGCCTGAGCAAGCGTGATGTGTTCACGCATATGCCAAAAGCTGTTGGCTTGACTTAAGTTGCTGGCAATCACAGCATCCGATATGAGGCCTGATTCAAATGCTTCCTCCAAAATCGATTCCAGAAGTTGCTTAACGTGCGCTTCGCTCTCGTGATCGGAAAGCTCTATCAGAATCGTATAGGGCGCTTGACCTTTGAGTGGATTAGCCATATTTGGAAAATGCTTTTCATTGAGCGCTAATGATTCTTGAGTCATCATTTCAAAGCCGGTAAGTAGGGAAGTGGCGCGCTGCTGAAATAAATTTAACAAGGCTATGGTGGAGGCAATATCTTGCGTGGCAACTAGCGTTGTCCATTGAGAAATTGGTAGTGGATAGAGTTTCATTACTGCAGCAGTAATAATGCCCAGCGTTCCTTCTGAGCCTACAAATAAATCTCGTAAGTCATAGCCAGTGTTATCTTTGCGAAGCCCCTTCATGCCACTCCATATTTCACCTTGAGCAGTTACCACTTCTAAACCTAAGCACAAGTCGCGGGTATTTCCATATCGCAAGACATTAGTTCCCCCCGCATTCGTTGCCAGATTTCCGCCAATCATGCAACTACCTTCAGCGCCTAAACTTAAAGGAAATAAAAAACCTTGCTCTGCGGTTTTATCTTGAATGGATTGCAATATGCATCCAGCCTCCAAACTAATCGTTTGGTTTGCCACATCAATTTCAAGAATGTGATTCATGCGCTTAAGATTAAGTACAACTTGCCTTCCGCTGTCGTCAGGAGTAGCACCTCCACAAAATCCTGTATGGCCGCCTTGAGGAACAACGGCGGTATTAGTTTTGGCACAGAGTTTTATGATCTCCGCTACCTCATTGGTATTAGCCGGCAGAAGAACGGCTAGCGCCTGTCCTGTATAGCGCTTGCGCCAATCAGTTAGGTAAGGACTCTTGTCTTCATCTTTTATCAGGATGTATTGCGGGCTTAAGATCTTCCCAACTTCCTCTAAAAAATACTGACTCATGCCTTGTCCTGTAATTTTTGTTTAGCCTTTGCTTCCTTTTTAATCGGCTTTAAATAAATCAGCAGGCATACAAAACCAGTGGTTGCCAAAATGGTTTCGAGTAAAGCCATCCAGAAGTTAGCTCCCGTCTCTAAAATCCTAGTTAATCCTTCTAAGATATAGAGTAGGATGAGCATTGAAGCCCATTGCATCGTATATACCTTGCCTTTCCATATTCCAGGTATGGCAAAAAGAAGTGGTATTCCTTTTAAGATAAGCCAAGACCCACCAGGTCGCAGTGGAGAGATAAACCATTCCCAGCAAATACACAAAATGAAGAGATCAACGAATGCTGCCGTTGCCAGTAATTGATAAGGATTTTTTTCAAGCAACTTCTTAAGCATATTTAATTTGCATTCTTAAGATTGAATGAGGCGCAAAGCGGTTTGCGCTAAACGTTTTCCTTGTGCTTTTGCTAAGCGCTGCTCTGCACTACTAACTGGAGCGCTACCATCAGCATGAGCAAGATGAGTAACTCCGTAAGGACTTCCGCCAGAAGATGTGGTCATGAGATCTGGCTCACTGTAAGGCAAACCGATAATCATCATGCCATGATGGAGGAGGGGAATCATCATCGTGAGGAGCGTGCTTTCTTGGCCGCCATGCATACTTCCTGTGCTAGTAAAGACACAAGCTGGTTTTCCAATCAAAGCCCCATTCATCCACTCGGAAGAGCTACCATCCCAAAAATATTTCATGGGAGCAGCCATATTCCCAAATCGGGTGGGGGAGCCTAGGGCCAATCCAATGCATTCCTTAAGGTCCCCATATTCAACATATGGAGCACCATCAGCCGGTATGGCGGCCTCTGTAGCTTCGCAGACAGTGGAAACGGGCGGGACAGTTCTCATTCGGGCGCTGACACCGGGAACTGACTCTATTCCTTCTGCGATCAGGCGCGCCAAATCTCTTGTAGCCCCATGTCGGGAATAGTACAAAACTAAAATATCGTGTTGGCTCATAATCTTCTCTTATGATACGGCGATGCGCCTTATTCGTAACCCCCAATTATGGCTCTCTCTGGGTAAAGAGATCTGGGACCGTAATCGTGGTCACAATCTAAAGCAAATTGCTGCTAGTTTGGCCTTTACAACCACCTTATCCTTAGTACCGATGGTGACATTGGCGACCATACTCATTGGCTATTTACCAAGCGTGGTCCAGATTAAAAATGCCTTTCGTTACTGGCTGTTAGATACCTACATGCCAGGGGGCCTCAATCAGCAGATGTTTACTTATCTGGATCAGTTTTCCTCCAAGGCAATAGGTTTAACGTATGTTGGTTTGATTGGCTTGGTAATTACAACGATTATGACTTTGGCAGTGATTGAGGGGGCTTTCAATCAAATTTTTAAAGTTCAAGAAAAGCGTCCTTTATTTAAAAAGATCTATATCTACGGAGCAGCAACAATTCTTGGACCTATTTTGCTTGGTCTAGGGGTGTATTTAAGCGGGATCTTATTTAGCGCTGCTGAGGGTTGGATCAAAACGATTTCAGTGGGATTCAAAGTACTTGCTACTGTTGCCCCAATCTTATTGGCCATGATTGTTTATTCCGTTGCTTATAAGATCCTGCCATATTCCAAAATTAGATGGGGGGATGCGTTTACGGGTGCTTTTTTTGCAGCTTTAACATTTGAACTGATGAAATTTGGTTTTGCTATTTTTCTAACCCATACAGCCTTTTATAAGACAGTTTATGGCGCATTTGCCATTTTTCCTCTTGCCTTGATCTGGATTTACCTCACCTGGTGGATAACCCTTGCTGGTGCTGTACTTGTGTCGAATTTACCCGATATTCGAAGCGGAGTAATCAGGGTAATTCGTTACTAAATGGCAAACCATATCCCTTGATTCAAAGAGGTCTTAGGGATATATTGAATCTATAGAATCATCAATTTTGGAGGTCAGATGAAAGTTCGTGACATTTTGCGGGTAAAGGGCAGTACTTTATTTACCGTAGCGCCAGATACTGCATTACAGACGGCGGTATTGGTGATGAGCGAACACGATATCGGCTCCCTGGTTGTGATGGAGTATGACAAGTTAGTTGGCATCCTCACTTTCCGTGAAGTTATTGCCGCCTTGGCCAAACATCATGGCAAATTAGACGGCTTGCAAGTTCTATCGGTAATGAACCCAAAACCCTTAACTTGCAATATGGAAACTGAAATTGATGAAGTACGCAGGATGATGCTGGTAGATCACGCGCGCTATCTTCCGGTAGTTGATCAAAAAATGTTGATGGGTGTTATTTCCTTCTATGACGTTGCGAAATCTGTAGTGGAAGCCCAAGATTTTGAAAACACCATGCTTAAGGCCTATATCCGGGATTGGCCTGAAGATGCCGAAAAAACAGCCAATTAAGCTCTTCTAGCCTGAATTACCTGACAAATGACATAATGTTGGTATGTCAGGAAATACTTTAGGCCTTCTATTTACTGTTAGCACTTTTGGTGAATCTCACGGACCAGCAATTGGCGCCGTGGTCGATGGCTGCCCTCCGGGTATGCCGCTCTCTGAATCAGATTTGCAGATTGACTTAGACCGGCGCAAGCCTGGAACCTCACGACACGTAACTCAGCGTAAAGAAGAGGATAAGGTCGAGATACTGTCTGGTGTATTTGAGGGTAAAACCACGGGCGCACCTATCGGTCTTCTCATTCGCAACACCGATCATCGCAGCCAGGATTACGGTGACATTCTTCACACCTTTAGACCAGGTCATGCTGATTACGCATATCACCATAAATATGGATTGCGCGATCCCCGTGGAGGCGGACGCTCCTCAGCTCGTCTTACCGCTCCAGTAGTTGCTGCTGCTGCTATTGCAAAAAAATGGTTGAATCTTAAGTATGGAACTGAGTTTTACGGCTATATGAGCCAGCTTGGCAACATTGAGATTCCTTTTCAGGATCTAAATGAAGTTGAGCAAAATCCATTTTTTGCAGCTAATGCACAAATTATTCCTCAGCTAGAGGCTTACATGGATGAGTTACGCAAGTCAGGCGACTCTTGCGGTGCGCGCATTGAGGTTAGGGCTCGCAATGTTCCTATTGGCCTTGGTGAACCCTTGTTTGATAAGTTAGATGCAGATATTGCGCACGCCATGATGGGCATCAATGCTGTTAAGGGTGTTGAAATTGGCGCTGGCTTCAAATCGGTTGCCCAGCTTGGAAGCGAGCATGGTGACGAGTTATTTCCGGATGGCTTTGCTAGCAATAATGCAGGTGGTACCTTGGGTGGAATTAGTACTGGACAAGATTTACGAGTATCGATTGCGATTAAACCAACATCGAGCATTCATAGTCCAAAGCATTCTATCGATATCGAGGGTAAGCCGATTAGCGTTCAAACCAAGGGTCGTCATGATCCCTGCGTAGGAATCAGAGCAACTCCAATCGCAGAAGCGATGCTGGCTTTAGTTCTGATGGATCATGCCCTACGTCACCGAGCACAGTGTGGTGATGTTGCCTTGCCTGTTCCACCCATTCCTGCTGCAAGACCTGGTTCTAAAGTAGATTAGCTAAGACTGAAGAGATGACGCCACTGGTTCGCTGGGCCTTCGGGTCCTTTTTCTTTTTGTACTTTGCCTATGTTGGCCTTGTTTCTCCCTATGCCAGCCTATTTTTCCTAGACCGTGGATTTACGGTAATTGAAATCGCAGTGTTAATGTCGATGCTACAAATCACACGAATTGTGGGGCCATTTTCATGGGGTTGGCTTTCTGATTACCTTTCAAATCGAATCGGCATCATTCGTTTTTGTGCTTGTCTTGCCGCAATTGTTTTTAGCGCCATTTATTTCTTGCAGAGTTATGTAGGTTTCTTTATTTGGATGTTTGTCCTACATACGATCTTAAGCAGCTTAATGCCATTAGGTGAGTCAGCAACTGTCCACGCATTATTTAAAGACAACTCCTTTGACAAGCGTTATGGTCGTTTACGACTTTGGGGCTCGATCGGTTTCATTGCGATGGTGCTGTTTGCTGGAGAATTATTTCAACGCACTAGCATTGAGATGTATCCAATAGTTGGTACTTTTGTCTTGCTAGCTTTAGCCATGATTACCTTTTTCTTGCATGAGCCTAAGATGGAACGGCGCAAGATGGTACGTGGTGAATTATGGACAGTCTTGCTAAATCCTGATGTTCGCTGGTTTTTGCTATCAGGCTTTTTTATGCAATTTGCCCATGCTGCGCTCTATGTTTTTTATTCTTTATATCTATCAGATTTGGGCTATGACAAATTGCAGATTGGCTTGTTTTGGGCCTTAGGTGTTTTTGCTGAGGTCATCTTTTTCTATTACCAAAGTAAAGTTCTAAGCAGGCTAGATCCAGAGGTGGTCTTACAAGCATCTTTTGGTATAGGGGTTGTTCGTTTCGCCTTGATGGCCTTTTTGCCGATGACTTCTGTCTTGATCATTGCACAGGTCATGCATGCTGGCACTTTTGCAGCTCACCACAGCGCCGCTACAAAACTGCTTCAGCGATGGTTTACAGGACCACTACAAGCGCGTGGTCAAGCTCTAATGGCAACCGTATCGTATGGATTCGGCGGCACTCTGGGGGGCTTATTTGCTGGCTGGATCTGGGAAAGCTCTCAACCAAGGGATGTATTTGTTGTTTCCGCCTTTGCATGCGGATTGGCGGGAATGGCGATTCAAAAGTTAAGACCTCGTCGCTATCCCGCTAGTCAGTAGCAATCTTTATTGGATTTTTGCTTTAGCGCGGAACTTCTGCATCATTTCTGCAAATTTTGCTTTTTGCCAATTTTGATCAGACATGATCATTTGCTTCAGCTGATCTTTAATTTCATCCATGCTGGGCGGTTTGACATCACGAGCGTCAACCATTTTGATGATGTGCCAGCCGAATTGAGATTTCACAGGCTTATCCGTAACTTGACCATTTTTAAGCTGTACCATCGCTTTAGAAAATTCAGGTACGAGCGCATTTTCAGATACATAGCCTAAGTCACCGCCATTTGGAGCAGAGCCAGGGTCTTTAGATTTGGATTTTGCAATCTCTTCAAAATTCGCACCACCCTTGATCTGAGTAATAATCGCTTTGGCATCAGATTCCTTCTCGACCAAAATATGCTCAACCCGGTATTCCTTACCAGTGTATTGCGTTTTGACTGAGTCATAGGCCGCCTTGAGATCTGCGTCCGCAACACCTTCTTTTTCTACATAATCCTCAAACACGGCAGCAACTAGCACGCCCATACGCGATTGCTCGAGTTGATCTCGAACGGATTCCTTTTGAATCAAGCCGCGCTTATCAGCTTCTTGCAAAATTAACTCACGTGTCACTAACATCTCACGAGCTTGATCACGAACTTGTGGGTTATCCGCTTGCTTGGATTTTTGTACTAATTTATCTAATTGGGCTTTAGGTATTGCTTTGCCATTGACGATGGCTGCATTCTGGGCGTGAATAGCCCCAGAAAGGAGGGATGTGCTCAATAAGCTGACGGAAATGAGGTGACGTACTGTAAACATGGAATGAGGATTTTTAAATGGATTGATTAAATAATAGCTAGCTCGACGTATATTAAAACACTATCAGGACCAAAATTCGTCTGGAGTGTGGGCCAAGATCGTTAGCGCATGAATTTCATGCGGAAAGTGACTATTTAAGGCCTTATAAATAGTCCGGTGGCGCGCTACCAGACTGAGGCCTGCAAATTCTGGAGCCACAATCGTGACCTTAAAATGACCGCCACCCGTAGCTGCCCCTGCATGACCGGCATGAAGATGGCTCTCATCCTCAATCACGAGATGCTTAAGTTCGAATGATTTTTGCAAGTCTTGTTCAAAAAGGGCAATACGTTTCTGATTAATACTCATGTTTCAGGATGTTCCATGTGGCGACTTAACCATACGCCTTGAAGAATAACGAACACAACAAGAAGTCCGGTGCTACCAAATAACTTGAAATTGACCCAAGTTTCTTCTGAGTATTCAAAAGCGATATAAAGATTTAGAGCGCCCATGAAAAAGAAGAAAATAGACCAAGCGCGGTTCAACGTCATCCAGACAGTGTGAGCACTCTCTGCTCTGAGGGTCACCTGTTTTCCCATGAGAACCTGTATCCAATTTTTCTTAAAGAATTCTGAGCTAACGAACAGCACTGCTGCGAATAGCCAGTAAAGGGCCGTAGGTTTTAGTTGGATAAATGTTTTGTCATGGAGAAAAATGGTAAGACTACCAAATACCAAGATCATGACTAGGCTAACCCACTGCATAGCATCAATTTTGCGATGGCGATAGTAAACCCAAAGAATCTGACCAATTGTGGCCACCATGGCTACGATAGTGGCGGTATAGATATCACCAAATTTAAAGGCAATAAAAAATAAAATAATGGGGAATAGGTCAAATAGAAATTTCATATAAGGATTATCCAGCTATTTGTTATTGGTCCTTAGTATTGATCTCGGCATTATTACTGGGCTCAAAGCTCAGTGAAGCCGAATTAATGCAAGAACGAAGTCCGGTTGGTGCTGGTCCGTCCTCAAAAACATGTCCCAAGTGAGCATCACAGTTTGCGCATCGAACTTCAGTTCGAATCATGCCATGGGTGGTATCTCGAACCTCTTTGATAACAGTTTCATCTTCTGGTGCGTTGTAGCTAGGCCAGCCACAACCAGCATCAAATTTAGTTTGAGATAAAAAAAGTGGGGTTCCGCAGCATACGCATTTATATTGACCTTGATCCCAATGGTCCCAGTACTTTCCAGAGAAAGGACGTTCGGTTGCCGCTTCACGGGTTACACGGTATTCAATATCGCTTAAGGCTGCTTTGTATTCTTGATCAGTTTTTTTCATGGATTAAATGGTGTTGGGAGGATTGGTTGGCTTAGGATGAGCAGCTTACTTCAACTGGATTGATGCCAGGAGGCGGGGGTTTAGCATACCCCTCATTCTCTGGCTGCTCTTCATAAGGTAAGGAAAGAATATGCATCAGCCTCTCAATTTCAGAAAAATCGTCTTGCTGAGCCTTCTCAATGGCAAGTTGTGCCAAATGATTACGTAGAACAAATTTTGGATTTACCTGATTCATGCAAGAGCGACGTTCATCATCATCGATAGCTTCCGCTTTTATTCGTGAGATATAGTTTTCAAACCACCGATCAATAGCTACACGATCTATAAAATCATTACGCATGGGAATATCTGCCGGCTTTGTATTCGAGCCCACCTTACTTAAGCCCCTAAAAAACGATGTAAAGTCGATTCTAGAATCGTGCATAGCTTGTAATAGGGTTTCTAGGAGTGGTATATCCCCATCTAAAGCCTGTTGAAGCCCAAGTTTTGCCCTAAACATTTTTTGCCAGGTCTGTGCATAAGTTATGGGAAATTCATCGAGGGCGGATCGCATCATATCTTGCGATTCTTTTTCGCTCAGATGTAATTCTAATAAGGGAAGGAGGGCGCTAGCTAGGCACGCCATATTCCAATGCATGATTTGGGGTTGGCGATGGTATGCGTATCTTCCACCCTGATCACTGTGATTGCAAACATAATCTATTTGGAAATGATCTAAAAAACCGAATGGTCCATAGTCAATTGTGAGACCTAGAGCGCTAATGTTGTCGCTATTTAAAACTCCATGGCAAAAACCAACAGCCTGCCATTGCGCAACTAATACTGCATTCCGTTCAGAAATATTTTTAAACAACTCTAAGTAAGGCTCTTTTGCGGATGCGCAGCTTGGGTAATGCTGTTGAATTAAAAGATCAGCTAATTCTTTAAGTCTAGCGATATTTTGAAGTGAGCTGTAGTGCTCAAAATGGCCAACACGAATAAAACTAGGCGCGAGGCGTGAACAAACTGCTGCAGTCTCTAAAGTTTCCCTAAGAACAGGCTTCTTTGATCCCACAACAGATAATGCTCTAGTAGTTGGTATACCTAGGTGATACATTGCCTCGCTACAAAGAAACTCTCTGATAGAGGAGCGCAATACGGCTCGACCATCTCCCATTCGCGAATAATGGGTCTTACCAGCACCTTTTAGTTGCAATTCTTGTCCTGCTATGTCACCCAAAAGAATTGCTCTGCCATCCCCTAATTGGCCAGCCCAAACACCAAATTGATGGCCGCTGTAGGCCGTTGCTATTGGATCTGTAAATGCCTGTTGGGAGGTATTGAGTTGATTTCCGGCCAATACTTCAAGCCAGGCAGGATCTTCAGGCAAACCAGAGGAATTGAGTGGGATATCGATCAACTTTGCTGCGGTCGATGAAAAAGCCACCCAATAAGGATTGGGAATAGGTGTGGGTAATGTAGCCTGGCAAACGTCGTCGCCACTGAGGTTAAAAGCCATATCAGGCTATTCTAGGTGGAATTCCCAATCCGTGTTTAAGACACTAGAATTACCCTATGAATAAACAAGTCCAGATCAATGCCCAAGAACAACTTGCCAATCTAGGCGAGGAATTGAACGTCCCCTTTTTAAAACTCTTAGGCGTTCGTTGCCTAAGCGCTGAATTAGGAAAAGGTGAAATCTTATTAGCCCTCAAACCTGAGCACACTAATACATGGGAGGTTGCTCATGGCGGTGTTCTATTAACGCTAATGGATGTTGCTATGGCAGTTGCAGCTAGATCTGGTGATCCCGCCGATCGAAGTGTAGTAACTATAGAGCTTAAAAACAATTTTATGCAGGCAGCAAATGGGGTGTTACGCGTAAAGGCGGATACCGTACGACGTACTGCCACCATGGCTTTTTGTGAGGCCAAACTATACAACGATCAGGGTGAAGTCTGTTGTATGGCAACGGGCACGTTTAAGTACATTAAACGTTTAGCAACTCGTGATGCTGATGGTATTCGCGTAATAAATGACGATCAAAGAGCGGTTTAGGCTTATACCGAGAGATTTGAGCCTGGTGCAACGCTTAGGGCTCCAGTAACGACATCGTGACCAACAGTTCCGCTTGCATCAAATCTTCGCTCAACCATTTCAAAGTGGCCATCTTTTCGAATTCTCAGTAAGGTGCTCGAGCGAGTTCCATAAGATGGTGTTTTGATGAAGGCAGAAGATAGTGCCTTTTCCCAATCTCTATTAACGCCAGTATTAGGAAGTTCATGATCGCTAGCAACGTGGTTATCAGCCAAAAGTTTGAGGTATTGATCCGCATTTTTTAATTGACCCTGATCCATGGCAAGAGTTTGTGCAAAGGCCGCAACTCGATGATTTACCTTTGGCCAAGGGGTATCTAGCATGGCATTGGAAAGCCCATATACGCCTGGCGCCAAGGCTTGCTCAGGAAATACTTTACGGGGTCTAATGTTTTGACCCATCATCATGCGATTGCTTACCCAATGCATTTCTGCATTTTCAGGATCACTCAGATCCGCCATTAATAAATTAAAGCCGTTGTATTGTTGGAATCGTTTTGCATTGCCCTCAATAAATTCACGTGGACGCTCTGTGTTGGTTAGATACATTAGCGAAAGCTCCCCTCGTGTTCGGGCATCAGGATTTTTTTCGCTTGGGGCTCGGACATTGGTAAGCGCAGCAAAACGTCCTGTTTTAGTAAAGCCTAACCAAGTGCCTGGACTACCTAGTACATCCGCACGATCACGACCGGCGAGTACGTGTGGATGTTCAGGCCACCACGCCATACCTTCAGTATCGCGCTCATAGAATTCATCGCGATTTGCCGCCACTACCAGTGGGTAGTCAGGATGTGATTTCCAGGCAAACAAAATAAGACACATAGGCGATTAAATTTCTATGAGTGGGTAGGGCAATGAATCTATTTTTAACACAGGTCCTGCGCTACTACCAATATGAATTTCACCGTGTTCAAGCGCATCTAGTTTGCATTCAATCTGAAAATCAACCCAATTGGGTTTTTGAGGATTTGGGGCTGAAAGAACCACCATGCCTGCTGGTTGACTGGGGTCATCTTGATGAAATAATTCAACTCCAGACGCATAGGCTTGGGGGTCAAAGGATCCCTCTATATGGGCTAACTGCAGGCGCCTTTTAATGACCCCGCGATATTGACTACGAGCAACAACTTCTTGTCCTGGAAAGCAACCCTTCTTGAAATCAATTCCGGCAACAGATTCAAAGTTAATCATTTGAGGAACAAATTGCTCTTGGGTTGCTAAAACTATCCTAGGTATTGCGCTAAGAACCTCTAGATTATTCCAG
>JACCDO011316675.1_pt1 | contig 11909 bp, 5 predicted proteins | sample 7446101 | NCBI WGS metagenome assembly JACCDO01 (sample SAMN15323440, study PRJNA562643) | freshwater metagenome | isolation source: river surface water | place: USA:Blue River Watershed | collected 2017-08-16 | reverse complement strand
GTACAAATTGTAAAAGTTTCTCGTCCAATAAAAAGTGCCGACCTTGGTGGCATGAACATTAATTCCAATAAAAATCGCCTTAATTCACCACAACAACGACTAGGCTCACCACAACAACGACTAGGCTCACCACAACGATTAAACTCACCACAAATGTCGAAAATGACAGATTATATTCGCGATTCTCCGCCGAGCTCGGCATTCAGTAAAATTCCTCTTATCAATCACACTCCGCTACCTCGTGAGAACTCGCCTCGTGAAAAAGCACTTCGTGGTGATGACTGTAACAGCACAGGTGAGGATGACAATACTTATTCTGGTCAAAATACTGTTGATGAAACGTCTCCGAGGATAGTGGGATCCACATATAGACTACAAGGCCATCAATCCTCTGTGTCAACAGCAAATGAAATCCTGAGCTGGAGTGGCGGTGCATTGACCGATTTAGTAAAGAATGTGGTGTCAACAGCCAATACAACTAGCATCGATGCTACTCAAAAATCCCCTTTAAAACGACGTAAAAACACTAGTCCTGGTCAACTGCATAAGTCATTGTCGGTCACGTACAAAGCGGCATCTCCTGAAACTATTAAGAATGCCAATATTAAGATAGAAAATATTTTGAATGACACTTATAACGCACTGAACCATTACGATCATTACGAGGACAAGAACTCGTTGTTGGTGGTTCCTTCCAAGCTCGGTGGCCCAGTAGTACCGTCCGAGAATGAAGTCCAAAAAGTGTCTGATGAAGAACCGTTAGATCTTGGTCAATCTATGGCTAAAATCCACGAACAAATCAATCTCTACACCCTGGTGAAGAAGAACAAGGAAGAAACGTCCGATGATGCTTTTGGTATCCACGAGACGTTGATGCAAGATCGACACTTGTACAACCAGCCAATCAGTTATACGTCACAAATCGGTCCTCCTCCGGCGATGTGGGAATCGCTTATCAAAGCTAGTAAATTGCCACAAAAACCAAATATTCAAACGAATGTCAAGATTGAGGTGTATGAGAACGCAAGTGTTGATTCTCTAGACGACTCGCTGTTTCCATCCTCGGAGCTGTACCAGTCCCACGCTGATGAACTCTTTAATAGGACTCTACACGAGTTAGATAATGATCGCAACGTGCATAATCGTGAAGGCGGTTTGAACGACTCCATTGCGTCATCAACTATATCAAAATTATTAAAGAAAATACAGGTTCCTACGAATGACGCGCCAGTTCAGTTGCAGGAGCAAGTCGACTCGCATCGCATAGGAGTCATCTCGTCTTCGAATTACAAGTTTGGAGGAGGGGAGAAAAATAAGAATTTAAGTATTGGTGAAAGGAAGAATATACTCAAAGAACGAACAAAGATACCGTTGGCAGCGCCGACACTAACTGTGGCTTCGAGTCACATGCCTTATTCGCCTCGTTCAGGGAAGAAGAACGCCGAAGACAATCATAAGTTCAACGCGCGACCAAAATTAAGCGTTGAAGTGGAGAAAGTAGCCCCGGAGCCCTTCCGGTAGACAATCCTCGTGTATTTAGTGTAACTATATTATTATTATGGACATTTCTTCCACTGCTCTTTGGGCCTACTGCGACCGTTGGTCGCGACTGCGAGCAGCTTATTCACGCAAAGACTTCGTCTTGGTCTGCCGTACAGCCGGTCACCCGGCCCTCCCTTCCATGAAGATCTGCGAAGGCAAAAAAACACCCAAATAAATAAATAAAAAAACAGGAAAGGCCAGTAACGCGCTCGGGTATTCATTGACGGATCCAGCGAGGAATGGCATCCGGTGATATGGCACAGCGGCGGCTGGACTGGCTGTTGCCTAAGTGGCTGGAAGATGCGGACGCATACGACCAGTCGATCAACGAAGACATGATCACCGTTTACTACACAGTAGCAGTTAACATTGTTATTTTTGTTATATTTGTGTCCTTTTTCTCGTGGTATCGGCGATACCATCCAGAAATCTACGCTCCTAAAGCGAAGCTATTGCCTCACCGAACTCCTCCATTACTAAACAATACTACCTATTTTGGTTGGGTGAAAGAGCTGTATGATATTGATGATGATGTTCTTATCAAAAAGGGGGGCTATGATATTTTATTCTTTATAAGATTTTATCGTTTGGCGTTCCGCATATTCATTTATTTTTCTATATATGCATGGGGTGTATTATTACCAATTAATTGGTCAGCTGATGGCGATTCAGGCGCCAACTCGTTTGAAGTATGGAGTATGACTAATATCCCCCAAGGAAGTAGCAGATGTTGGTACCATTTAATTGGAATATATTTATTAACTGGTACTACAATTTATTTCCTTGAGCAAGAATTTGTCGTATTCACGAAGCATCGACATGTATATTTGCGTCAACGTCACGCCCATTTACGAACTGTCTTAGTTGAAGGTATTCCACATAAAATGCGATCAACTGTCACTTTAGGAACATATTTTGAGACTTTATATCCAAATGCAATAGCACACGTCAAGCTGGGACAAGATTTACGATACTTAGATAGGTTAGTTGAACAAAGGAGAGTGGCAGTGGCCAAACTAGAGAGGGCGTTATATGCCAATCACTATGGTAATAAGCGCCCCACTGTTAGTGTTGGTAATATGCTGGAAGATGTGGACGCTATTCGTTATTACTCCCAATTACTAGATGATTTGAATGAAAGTGTGGCGAAGGAACAGGAAAGTGCGGGTAAGATGGCGTCAAACCTGAACAATACAAGCAAGGCGACGTCTATTGAAGTGATTGAGAGCTTCTTAAAGGTTACCGAAATAGGTGCTATTAAACGATTGTTAAAATCTAAAAATGCAAGTATGAAATGGATGGGTGGTAGACGTGCCTCGACCAATCATTCTGCGAGTAACAATAATCTTGAAATGGAAATTGAAACGTTCACAGAATCCCCCGTTGTAGCACAATCAGCTGAGTCGGGGGCTGCCTATAAAGGCTATCAATCGTCATCATACAACTACGACGAGAGTAAGTACGAGAAGAAGGAGTTCGGTAGATATGGTGAAAGCAATGTAAGACCACTCACTTTCTACCGCATGTCGTGTGCGGAATGGATCTGGACGATGTGGACGTCTCCATCACTCTTTGAATGTTGGCGAGTGTTTAAAGAGGGGAGAAATATGGAGGACCACGGAGATGTCTACCATAGTCGTGAGGATGAGGAGGAGGTATACTTGATAGCACCACCAGAAGAACGTCGGATGTTTCTATCGAAAGCATTTGTTACATTCAAGACATTTACTGCTGCCACCATGGCCAGGCAAGTCGTCCATATGCAACTAGCTGGCCATTTAGCAATATCCGAGGCCCCCGAGAGTACAGATATGACCTGGAGTAATCTATACACAACCCGCACAGAATTATTTTGGCGTCAATTTATTGTGGAGGCAGCAGTACTACTTCTCATCATTGTATGGGTCGCGCCGGTGACGTTACTATCGTTTGTTACATCCGAGGATGCCATTCGTTCATGGTCTCCGCTTATTGATAAATGGTGTGGCAATGCATGGTTTGAATCGCTCATAGAATTAATCCAACCCGCCGCACTGGTCGGCATCATGAACATCCTTCCGCCAGTACTCACCGGTCTCGGCGTCATCGAGGGAATGATATCATTCAGTTCAAATCAGTTCCGATCTTTCGATCGTTATTTTACTTTTCAAGTTATTAACGTTTTTCTCGTGACCACGATTGCGGGCTCCGTCATCGATTGCATCAAAGACATCTACGAGGATCCTTCGAGCGCGTTCTATTTGCTAGGCAATTCCTTGCCGAAAATGGGTGGTTTCTTCACTAACTACTTGATTATGAAGGCATTTACTGGTTTGGGAATGGAGATTACGCGTATTCCAGCAGCATTTTCTGCTTTTTTTAAGTGGGCTTTTACATCCAACGTCACCCCCCGTGATCGCAACGAGCAGGTATTATTCGGTTCCGTCCGCTCGCTATCCAACCCCGGTTGGTTCCCATTTGCCAAGATATATGCGCAAGATACATTACTGGTAGTGGTATGCTGCACCTACGCCTGTATTGCGCCGTTGATATTAATCGCGGGATTGTTCTACTTCGCGGGAGCATCCTACGTCTACAAACATCAAATGTTGTATGTATATGAGCCAATATTTGAAACCGGAGGGAAATGGTGGCCTCGTATGGCGCGTTGCATCGTTGTAGCACTGATGTTCGCGCAAGCAACGATGATTGGGATGATGATATTGAAGGAAACGTACACCGAAATATACTTCTTGGTTGGTATACTAGTTTTTACATCCGTTTATTTTTGGTATGTGAATAAGCTGTATGTGCCACTGGCCATGCAACTGCCGCTAGATATGGCCGTGAGTATGGACTTGGAAGAGGAGGCGGAGAATGACTTGGAAGGAGTCGAGGGATACACTCAACCATCCTTGAGAGAGTCGCATGTAACACCCGATGTAGAGTTCGAGTTCCATCCAGAAAAGGCGAGTGTCGCCGTTTAGAAAATAATAATTTTGTAGGATAGAAAACAATGTATATAGCTAAATTATTGTATATTTAACTGCTTGGTGATGTCAATTATACTCTTCAATTTCAATGCTTTCGGCATGGAGCCCTTCACCACTAACGCGCCACTCAAATACGCAAACTCGGTACTCAATTTCCCCTTGAGTAGCTTACTGAAATTACTCTCCTGCAGTATGATGGTGACTGCTGGCTTGGATGACGTTCCCTCGGTCACTGTCACGTTAGACGCACTCTTTCTGAAATCGAATTGATAGCTGACGGTTGAACTTGAAGTGATCTGCACATCAAACTGGATGATTGCATCTAGAACCTCGCACAGCGCACGCGATGCCTCGATATTTGTAGTCAAATGGCGCTGTATCTCATTGATATTATGTGAGGTAATACTTGTAGAAGACGATTCCGATTTGCTAGACGCTACGACGGGTGATGCGGTCGGTTTACTCGCAACTGGCACTCTTGATATTGATGGCCTTGTTGATGTTGAAACAGCCATAATTTCTTTCAACGCATCTGTGATGGCAGTTGGGAATGTGGCATCATGGTCAAAATCAGTTATGTTATCTATATTCTCACCTATATCCTCCATGGTAGCAGGCTGTGTATCGGTGCCCAAGTACACTCCTCTGCTCCTCTGTAGTCTGATGCAAGAGTACCAATTTGCACCTAATTCAAATATTTTACCGTTTACTTTACAATTGTCACTAGCTAAGTAAGCTACGAATGGGGCAATATGCTTTGGATCTAATGAATTCATCATAGCAGGTGGAAGAATGGTTGCAGTCATGGCTGTAGCCGCTATAGGTGCTAAAGCGTTACATTTCACATTGTATTTTGCCCCCTCTATTGACAATGTATTAGTAAATCCAACTATACCCATTTTTGCTGTACTGTAATTCGACTGACCAAAATTGCCGTAAAGACCAGCTCCAGATGTAATGTTCACTATCCTACCATAATTATTTTGCACCATTTTGGGGAAACAGCTATGCGTAATTGCAAAAGTTCCATTTAAATGGACGTCAATCACATCTTTCCATTGATTTTTCTCTAATTTAACAAAGCTTTTATCTCTTAATATCCCGGCGTTGTTGATGAGTATATCAACGTTCCCGAAATACTTGATGCAATCATCATAGATCAAATTTCCATCCAACACATTATTACCATTTTCAGCAACGACTCCACCTTGAGCCTTTATTTCTGCTGCAGTTGCTGCTAGATTGGATTTGTTCATATCATTTAACAAGATTTTGCATCCTCTTTTTGCGAGCTCTAACGCATACATCTTCCCGAGACCTGCACCAGCCCCGGTTATAATTGCCACACGGTCCACAAAATGTTGCTGCATCACGATATTATCGCACTTCAATGTCGCAATTTTACTTTTGTTGAAAATTGCTGTGGGTGTGGAAAATTTGCAAAAAAAGAGAAAAAAAGAAGAAAATAGGAGAATGAAGAGAGAGCTTGTGGGCTGTCTTGTCGTCGCCGGGTGGCTAGCACTCGCTGGCTCTGCACTATCAGTGGCTCGGCTGAGACTCAAGCAATCTCTTCATTTGCCTGTGAGAAATTGTGTAAAACTACATTATTCACATTATTCTTTCAGTACTAGTTTATATGGATCAGAGAGAAATTCGATTGCAAATGATAGTGCACTATCTAATAGCAATAAAATCCATTTTAGCACGGATGAAGTACCAAATGCCACAGTTTCCTCTACGACCCCTTTCTTTTATTTATTATTGTTAAACGCGGTAGCCGTATTGTGGGGTACACAACATTGTGTCATCAAGAGCCTTATCGATGATTATGAAACCACATCATTAGTAAACTTTTGGAGATTTTTATTATCTACTATTATTTTTGCACCGTCACTATTTTTGAAAGATAATACAGTTGCCAATACAAATAAAAGCGAAAATAATGGCATCTTATTAGCTGGAGTGGAGTTAGGTATATACACTTTTCTAGGGTTTGCATTCCAAGCCATTGGTTTAGAGACTACAACTGCATCCAGAAGTGCATTTTTATTATATCTAAATGTAAAATTTGTCCCATTTTTATCTGCAATATTCTTACAAAAAAAAATTCCAACTCAAATATGGATTTCTGCGCTCTTGGCATTATCGGGAACTTATTTGCTATCAACGGATAATGGGCCAATTAATATCGGCGATGCTTGGTGTATCGCAGCAGCATTAGCTTCAGCGTTTTTTATTATCAGAATTGGAGATTTTAGTAATAAATATAATGCCGCAAAGTTAAATGCAATTTCAGTATCAACCGTGGCATTTCTCTGCTCGCTATGGGTCGCCGGGGACACGATTATGAATAATGACGCAGGAGTCAGTGACATGGAATCGATCGGTAACATTCTTAGAAATGACGTACTTCAACCATTTCTTGCTAATCCACTTCCAATTATCTACCTTGGAGGGATTGCAACTGCTTTATGTAATTACTTACAAACAATCGGGCAAAGAAAAGTACCACCAGAAAATGCAGCGATTATATACTCACTGGATCCATTATATGGCGCGTTTTTTTCATGGTTATATTTGAATGAACAACTTGGTATTCAAGGATTTGCCGGGGGACTCCTTATACTTCTTGGAGTCTGGTTGAGCGCGAAGCAGCAACCAAAATAACTGAATAAAAGAGTGTTGGTACACCCAGTGTCAATATCGACACCCCTATTCCCCCACGCACTAATCGGCATCTTGGACTGCTTCCGTATTATCTCTTGCATCGTAACGGATAAAAATTTGATTCGCATTCTGTGAAGTAGTTTGAACGATTACCCGCTTCAAAAGCCTCCCTCCAGCATGGATGTGGCAGACTCCGTCCCAAGGCAGCATTCAGAAATGATTTTAAGTGATATTTGCAATTTACACAACACTATTCTCGATAGATCGAGACAGTAATTAACGCACCACTTTATATCGCATAGTACTGTTCGACATGTTTAAATCACTTTCTTCTGCTATTTCTGCCCTTTTTCTTCGCTCGCTCATTGAATTGGTACCCCTTTAGACACCCGCAGAATAGGGATTAGGGTCGATATTGCTGATTTCAATGGGAATCCATTACCCGGTATGGGATAATCTTACACGATCGAAGAGAAGCCAGTGAAATGCGATTCGGGCGGTAAGAAGAGGTAGTCAGCATGGACCAGTCACACCAGCGTGATCGAGCGGTTAAACACGAATTTAATCCGTTAAATTCGGTGGCACCAAACGATGAGGATATAGTGACAATCGACTTGTACGACGATGACAAGGTTGAGGATGTAGTCATTGAAGAGACAAAATTTGACCTTTTTCTGAAGAAAATAAGTATTTATATGCCATTAATTTATGTGTTTTTATCGGGTATTGGCTTTTCAATACAAAGCTTATTCGTTAAATTGTTAAGTGAAGAAGGTTTCCACGGTTCTTTTGAGATTGTGTTCAGTCGGGGGTTAATACAGCTAATTATAGCATCATTGGTTATACATTTTGATAAATCAGAAAATAAACCGTCTATTTGTGGCGATTCGGCGTATGTAACATGGATTTTGTTTCTACGATCTGTTATTGGATTTGGAGGCATTGCATTCTCTTTTATGGCTGTTGAGTTACTACCAATTGGTGATGCTACAGTGCTAGTTATGCTTTCTCCATTCTGTGCCTCATTTTTAAGTATTTTCATCATTGGTGAACCATGGAAACTAAAGGAGTTTATAGGTGCTATGGTATCATTGCTTGGTGCTACTCTTGTCGCGAAACCACCGTTTTTATTTGGTGGTGCTGGAACCAATAGTTTGGGGGTTATTTATTCGCTATTAGGTTCATTGACCGCTGGCGGTGCCTATGTTACAGTAAGAATGTTGGGCACAGTAGTGAAAATGCCTTGGTCGAACGTTTGTTGGGCCCAAGCTTGGGGTCAAGTTCTTCTTTCGATTCCTTCATTATTTTTAGCTGGTCAAACATTTTCTGCAGATTTGACGGCAGCGCAATTTGCACTTATCTTTTTCGGCGGTTTTATAGGTGCATTTTCACAAATAGCGATGACTATTGGAATGCAGCGGGAAAAGTCGTCATTAGCTACCATGATGAGAATGAGTGATATCATATTTGGTTATATATGGCAAGTACTCTTTACTGACGACAGTATTAGTGGGTTATCTATATTTGGCGCCATACTCGTCACCTGCAGCGTCTTCTTTATCCTTGGTTTAAAAGCACCAAGCAAGCCGGATACTGTCGCAGCTGAGGTAGGCGATGAGACAACAAATAAAATGATAGAGTTAGCGAATAAATCGATAGACGTCAATCATGGTAAAAGTCGCAGCAATATAGATGCTAGGGGCGACGACCTAGATGATTTGATGGAGCCAGTGGACTTAGACTTGGAGACCGAATGCCATATGGAGTACAGATCCTTGGCAAAAGATGAAGTCTCGACGTAGCAATACTGGTGTAACTAGTAGCTCTTGTATAAATTATTAATTTGTTAGTATTGTATGATGTATCCATCTAAGTCACATAATTTTATCTTCATCCCCATAACAAACACTGGCTAGATAACATGTCCACACCAACAATTGTCGTGTGCGGTTTCACATGACATAACTTGCGGTGTGAAATGTCTCTGTTACTTAAGCATCGGTATCGATTAAGACCCCGTCTATCACGCGATTCCAATTTCAAATGCAGCTGGTTCCGGAACCGTAACGTACACGCACAGAGAAGTTCACCGAGTGAACAGCAGCAGGTAGCCAGGAAAGTACATAGATTAGCGAGAAAGTGCGTGTTACGAGATGCGCTCTATGATCTCGTGTACACTTGCACTGCTGGTGCTACTAGCGGTTGCAACGGCATCGAGCCCGACGCCTAGTCCAGACACATGCAATCCTTCGTCGCCAACTAACACGTGCCCCACATCGCAGTGTGTTTACTATACCCCTGCACCAAACGCAGAAAAAGGTTGTTGCAATAATTGTTGCTCAACATCGAGTTGCGGGACTAATTTTGGTGGGACAAATAACGATCCAAATTGCGCTGTTTCAGGTTGCTGTTCCTGCACTTACCCTTCCACTTGTAGCGGTACAAGTAGTAAGAAAATGGGTTACGTAACAGTATCATCCGCTTCGAACTGCGCTGCAGATCAGAAATATGCAAATATGGTATGTGTTGAAAATGGTAGTGGAAATTCTGTCACTTATAAAATATGTGAAAACATATTATATCCGGGTAAAACGTATTACCCAACATCCGCTCCTACATACAAACCATCGACATTTAAGCCAACTTACAAACCAACTACTGCTAGACCAACTACAGAACCCTCTTTTCAACCAAGTAACCCCACATATGAGCCCACAGAAGCACCAAGTGAAGTGCCAACTGGTGTACCAACTGGTGTACCAACGTTAGCACCTGTAAACAGCACTTCACTCTCGAAATCAAGCGATGCTCCATTAATTGGTCACGTCGTAGCCTCCAAAGAATTTTCGGCCGCCTACATATTTGCAGGTGTAGTCTTTTTCTGCGCACTAATTTTTTATTATATTGACTCTAAGTTTAGTGACGTATGGGTGTTTCAATGCGATTTGACCAATCCTAATAACGACCTCATATCCTTCGTAAACTTCAAGGACGACATCGGCAATATACTATTGTCCATTAAACCAAATGTAGGCAGTTTATCCATAAACCTATCGCATCAAATTCGCAACGCAGCATCGCATGACACCCGCGTAAGACTGAGTGAGTCTAGCATCAGTAGTGCAGTAGGTGATGCGGGGGATGTGATGCCTCATAACTGCAACTTGCAAGTGACAGTCCGCGTGAAATGGGGATACTTTATCATTACATCAAGCGCAATTGAAAGCAATATTTTTATATACAAAAATCGCACGAAATGTAGGAATCGAGTGGCACGTGTAGAGACCAGTGTGAACTGGACCAGTGCCAATATCAAACCCGGTAAAACGAACACCATATTGATGTACGTCTATCCGAACCACGACAAGTTGCTCATGGCCAGCCATAAATCGGTAGATGGAACTTGGTCTTCGGAAGTGAAATCTCTTGGAATTGATTTCCCGATACCAGAAAACGGCACGGTAGAAATAGCGAAGAGCGAATTCTATTACTCGGTTGTACTGAACACGTCCAACGTCCACAAAGTAGAATGTGATTATTTTATCCCGCTTTCGGTTGTTAGCGATAAAGGCGGTGATAAATACGATGTTTTGAAGAGTGAAGATATGCATGATAAGCACTCTCATGACAATCACCACTCGAAGATGTTTGACAGCATATCTATATCGAAGACATTATACGATAATGACAGTGCATTCTCGTGCTGTAAGCGCACGGAGTACCATTATAACTTGTACTGCGGGACGAACGCGGATACGATCGAGCATCGAACCCCTAGTTACAATAGTGACTACAGTAATATCAGAGTCGGTGCTAGAACCACTTTCGAGTTGGAGCCTGTTTTAGCGACTGCCACAATTTTACAATCTGCTCCTTTATACACCACAAGTGCCGCCGACGTGAAGATCAACATGGACGAACCATATGCAACGTCATTGTCGACAACGTCAGCGCCAACAATGTCAGCGCCAACAATGTCAGCGAAGCTTCCGGTTTGGGTTCGCCAATTAAAAGCGGTGGAGAAGGAGTTCCATACAGATGAACCTTAGTAGGTGATCCTCCAAGTGCACAATTAGCCATGTGCCGTAGACCATTATAGAGCATAATTATTTGTAAAATTCTTAATGAATGCATCAATATTCGGTTCTCATTCTATAAGGCGCCACAGATTTCTTATTGTATTGCACTCTGCGGCGGGTGTGGAACAAGAACATTTAAAAGCATTTTTCTAAAAATATGTGACATCATTCATCACGATGAAGAGAAGAAGGCAGAATGTCGATAATGCTGACAGTGATGGTGTCGATGATGATGATGACATCAATGGCATCGATGATGAAAAGAATATTAAATATAAACTACAGGAAGTTGACGGTGGCTCTTATTACACATTGACTGTGTCTAGTTGCGTTTTACGATTCAATACTGACGATGTTGTTACACAGCGGCATTTAAGTTACAAAGTGATGGCAATCGAAGACTATTTATTCAGGAAATTTTTCGGGACGATTGCATCATTAGAGAAAGAATTGCAAATCGAGTTGGCTTATAAACCATCAGACTTACTAGACCATGACTATGTAGTGATGAAAGATTGTATTAAAATCGAGGGACATACAGCCACTGTGCGTTTCAGCTCTAAAAATATAAATGATTGTATTATTGAAAGAATTGCTAAAGAATGGATTGGTAGTGTGTCATCAGCCGACTTAGCAGTATACTGGCGAT
>JACCDO012146479.1_pt1 | contig 11910 bp, 11 predicted proteins | sample 7446101 | NCBI WGS metagenome assembly JACCDO01 (sample SAMN15323440, study PRJNA562643) | freshwater metagenome | isolation source: river surface water | place: USA:Blue River Watershed | collected 2017-08-16 | reverse complement strand
CGTTTGACCTGTGGTGCGTGTGGTTGTTTGCAATCTAACTGTTGAACATTTTGACGCACATCTATAATACGTGCAGACTGATTAGGATCGCTAAAACTAGGAATCCAACTCTTAACAGTGGCGCAACCTGTTAATGTTAGTGCTAACGCTAAGATAAAGACCTTCATTTAACTACCCTTTTTGACCGGGATACATTTGTCTTTGTATGTGCCGTCTGCTTTTTTCACTTTGCCAGCGTAGCGTTTACCTGGCCAACAGGCTTTGCCGTCTACACCTTTAATTTTTTCTTCTGCTAATGCAAGATAATCTAAGAAAGATTTTTTATCTTCTGTTGCTGGCGAATTAACTTGAGCCATTGCTCTATTGTAAGTTGCTTCTTTGTCTTTGTCGCCCATAGCATATAAATCTTTACTACTTGGAGCATTATTTGGATCTCTACTTGTTACACGTTTAGATGTTATACCTTTAGAGTCTTTACTCATACCAACGGTAGTAGTACCCATAGTATAATCGCCACTGGTACCTAATACTTTGCCAGTTTTGTCATAAGTTTGAGAGGTGCTGACTGGTCCTGCCGCATATCTTACAGTGATATTTCCCGTAACTAGATCATGTTCTTGACTTAGCCCGCTAAAATTAGGACTTCGATACATGATTGGTTTGTTGTTTTTGTCAAATTTAAACAAACCTTGTCCACTGGCGTGTTCTTTAGAACCGTCAGGATTGAGTTTGATCGCTACCCCATCTCCCATTTGATTATCACCCGGTTGTAATTGAACATTAGGTAATTTAGGTATAGGAGGTATCTGTGTATTAGGTTTAAAACCTGGATCTCCAGGTTTGCTTGCTTGTTCTAACTGTGCGGCCAATGTTGACTGGTTAGCAGTTGCTTGTGCCATTGAAGCGGCATTTTCTTTTTGTCTTGCCTGTTCCCAGGCTTGTAAATTGGGCCCTGCTAATTGTTTGGCTTTTGCTTTAATAGCATTAATGGAAGCAACTGCATCTGGACTTGCACCTTTTTCAACACCACTATTGTCAGGTTGCATTTCTTTGGCAAGCATATCGTACTTTGCCATCAACTGTGCATACTCCACATACTTAGGATCTGATTTATCAGCAACTGTTTTTAATGTATTATTTTCTTGAACAATGGACACGAAACGGCGCATATCATCTGCGCCTTCTATTTTGCGACTAGATGCTTTGTCTAGTGCTTGTAAAATTTGTTTCATGTCCATGATATTACAGACCTGATAATACTTTTAGACGAGATAAATTAACAGATTCAGCAATCATGCTTTCTGACATTGCGCATTCTTTCATACCATGTACTGGGCAAGATTCACCTTTTGGTGACTCGTTGCATTTACCTGAAGATTCTTTAACTTTTTCGTCTTTCTTAGCAAAAGGGTTTGCTTTCTTATCAGCAATGGCCTTTTTCATTGTTTCTTTCTTGTCGCCGTCTTTGTCCATGTCTAAGAAGTCTGGCTTACCTTTGCCTGCTTTCTTTTCAGCAACAACTTTTCTAACAATACTCTTAACTAAGTCTTGATCTTCTTTGAAGTTTGGATTTGTAGGACCAGGAGTCTTTTCACTCCACTCTTTACCTTTGTTTGGACCAGAAGTTACTTTTGGATACTTGCCAGTCTTTGGATCTTTCTTAGGAGCGGCTGTAGCACCATCTGGTGGACTCATCTCGTTTGTTGGCTCCGGTGAATTTAACTCGATTTCACTTTTATATTTTCCGGCTTTAGCTCTTTTTGCGTAGACATCGTCATCGGGTTTTTCACCGGCTGTGCCCTTCTTCATTACATTACTGACACTTTTTCCTATCTTTCTTCCTAATTTTGAAATAGGATCATTTGGTTCTGGCATCTTATATCCGCCAACAGTTCCTAAAGATTCGTCAGTTTTCTTTTTCTTTTCTGGAAGACCTTTGTGTTTTGTACTGGCAAAGTCTTCAGCAGATTTCTTGCTCATACCTTTAGCGGCTTTGGCAACTTCTTTGCTGGCTGGCTTTTCGCCTTTCTTAGCGGCGTGTACCATACCCATGAATTTTTGTTGTGCTTTGCTAACAGCCTTTTCAACCATTAACTCAACGGCTTCGCGAACCATTTTTTCTTTGGCTTTCTTTTCTTTGGCTGCTTTTTCTACCTTAGCAATTTTTTCTGCGGCCTCGTCGATTTCATCTTTAACACGCATACTGGCCACAGTCCATCCGCTGTTATCACGTTTTACACGATCTCGTAATTCGCCTTCGCTTTCACCTTCGTCGGCAACAATGGTCATACCTCTCATTTTGCCTTCTTTTTCAAGTTTGACAAAATATTGTTTGCGCTCAGATTTGTCAACTTTTCCTTTTTTCTTATCTGAAGCACGTACACCGCTGGCTTCATCCAATTCGTCTTTCTTTTCTTCGGCTTTTTTGCCTTTGACTTTTTTCATTGCCCCTTCTAAAAGAGACTGTAGTTTTTGTTCGTATGTGCTCATTTCGTCAATTTTCCTTTCTTCGTCATCCATATCGGACACTGGTTCATCGCTTGGTAGCTCTTGTTCAGCATCTCCTGTAATGTCGTCGATGTTGGATGCATGACTTCCATCGCCGAACTTAACTTGGTATTCCATATAGTGATAGACACTATCTAGATAATCTGCAGATTTAGTGATTTTAGCCTGTACCCAGCCTTCTAAATCTTGCCCGTCTTGAATCATCTGAAACAATTTCATAGAATATTTCGCGGCTCTGTACAGTTCAGAACGTGCCATAGAACCTTCGTGGTCATCTATGGGTTCTGACATTACTGGTCTCATTTCGTCTTGCATGATTAAAATCTCCTGATATGGTATTTATCGTTTTGCTATACTGCCGCCTGTCAACAGATTAGCCTTTAAATCTAGTGCGTTTTTAGCAGTACCATCTTTGTTTTTAGGTGTTTTACCTGGTTTATTCTTATATACTGCTCCAATCTGGAAATTACCAGAATTAGTAGTACTAGCACTTGCTTCTTCATCAAACTTTTCAATTCCGCGACTCTGTATTCCGCCACGTTTACGTTTAGCGGCCAATTCTTCTAATCCATGACGAACCTGTTCTAGATTCTGTTCTAAGCCCATGAACATTCCACCTTTAGCAAGTTTTGTAATCTGCATCCATGTACCTAAATCGTTGCTTTCTGCCATCTGTGCTAGTTCTTGTAACTGCTTACGTGTTTGTAAAATACGTCCCTTTAATGTCATAGGATTGGCTTTTTCGTGTCCATGAATTACAGGATCCATTGGATCATCTGTGGAAGCAATGGGTGCTTCTAAGGTAAGTTGGTCTGCTACAGTTTCCTGCATCTGTGCCATTTGCACAGCCTGTGCGGCTAATCTTGCAGGAATACCTTCTTTGACAAGTTTATCCTGTGTCTGTTGTTCGCTCATACCTTGTGCCATCAATGCCTTGGCCCTCTTTGCTAAGGCCATCATATCCATGCCTTCTGCCATATCCCATTTATTTCTATACTCTCTATATGGGTTAAGGAAGTCGTCTTCCCAGTGGCCTTCTTTGACTGCCCATGCAAAATCTATAATGCGCCCCATACCGCCGCCTATCTCACTAAACAAATCGCTGAGACGCAAGACCTCTTTGTATGCGGCACCTGTTCCGTCCATAATTAAACTAATGATCCAATCGGTGTTATCATCATCAATGGCTTCGGAATATTTGTCCCAAAGTTTGGGATTTTCTACAATACGCTGACCTAATCTGCCTAATTTTTTAACCAGAGCAAATTCACGATCCATTGGCTCGGCATCTTCGGCCAGTGGATCTACTTGTCTGCCACTGGCATATTTTTCCCAGTGTAAATGCGGTCCAGTGCTGAATCCAGTACTACCAACATCACCGACACGCTCTCCTTTTTTAACTTCGTCTCCTCGTTTAACCAGTATTTTGGACAAGTGCATAAATTTATGTTCGATTCCAGCAGTTGTAACTAGTTTAACTGTATTACCAGCCGAGCCCAACATTCCAGCAAATGTTATTTTGCCATCATTAGTGGCAACCACAGGAGTGCCTGTAGGCGCGGCAATATCAACCCCAGGATGGGGTATCTTATCACCTTTAGGACCAGTAACCATTCTACCATAGGGTCCACTAATTCTACCTTTAGTTGGCATTATTTCGCTAGAACTAGATGCAGTATCTTTGTTAGTAGTAGAGTCTTTACTACTAGAATCTGCACTAGGTTTATCGTTTCCTGATATTTTTCCTGATTTTTGATCTGCTGTATATTTTTTAATAGCGTCTCGAGTAAATGGTCCCATAATACCGTCTGCTCCAGTAGGACCTAAGTCATATCCTTTGGATATTAAAAATTTCTGCATTTTTTGAGTTGCTGAATTGAATAAATTTTCAGTAATTATATCTAATATTTTCATTTCTTTTTTCCTTGACGCATATTAATCTGCCAGTGCGCTAGTTGTTTCTTACGAGGGCTTGCACTATCACTGCTACGTATCTTTTTTAATTGTGCTATACTCATACCCTTGCTAATACCGTGACGCTTACTATCTCCCTTATCTTGAGGATTTTTTCCATCAGCAAAGTTTTCATTAACATTATATGTTGGATCTGTCTTTTGACGTTTCATTTTTTTAGGTTGCTTGGGATCCACCGGATCTATATCGGTAGTTGATAGTCCTGTTTTCTGTAAAGCCTTAATATATTCGTGTTCTTCTTCTTCGCTACCAAATGATAAAATAGTGCTAGGAGGCCCCTTGCCAAAGTCGTGTTTGCCTAATCCATCAAGGTCACTAATGTGCTGACCTAACTTGTACCAGTCGTAGACATCACTAATGTCTACCCTTACAGTACCCTTTGGCATAGTAGGCTTAGTTTCTGGACCCTGTGGTTTTTCATTAGGATGCTGGTCTTCGTCTTTTTTCTTTCCTTGACAGTGAGCACGTTGACTAAATCCTTTAGGATTGTTGCAGTTGATACTGCGTTTATATTTGTCACTCCATCCTTCATTAAATTGATCAGGATTTTTTCTACCCCACCAGCGTAATAACACACCGGCAAGCGCATTGGCTTCATTTTCGTCAGGACTTCCAGTTTCACCATCTAGTTCACGTGCTTCATTTTGTTTGCGATGTACTAGTTCGTGCGCCAGTGTACGCATAATGTCCATCTGATGTCTGTCTTTAACTGTAACAACAATGTTCTGTGTTTTGGGATCAAAATATCCTAATGCTGTAGTGCCACTATCAGCAACTAATTTAATCTTTGGTGCTTGTTCTATTTCTAAAAGTTTAATAGCCCATAATGCAAAATCTTTAATACGCTGTTGTTTATCCTGAGTCCATGCTTCATTAAGACGACTTTCCATTCCACCGCCATCGCCCCCTCCAACTTCTCCAGAAGATACTCCGGCTGCACTGCTGTACCCTGAGTCCCATCCGTATAAACCATAAGGTCCAGGACCCCAGGCCGCACCATAGACACGTTTAGATTTGCGTTTTTTCTTTCTACGTTCTTCTAATGCTGATACATCACCGTTTCCTGTGATATGATAAGCATCAAATGTTACATCTGGATACTCCTGTTCTAGCTCTTTGAACACACGTAAGTTAGTCATTGAGTCATCATATAAACTTACTTGGTTAAATTTACCAGTATCTAAATAACGTCTTACCCATACTGCTTTCTTTTCAGCAGGACCTTCTTTGCCAGGTAAGTTACCAGCACGATGTACATGAATCTTACTCATGTCTATGCCATGATCGGCAAATGTCTGTAGGAAAGTTTCCTTATCGTCAAAGTCTGCACGAGCAGTTAACATTATAACTTTGCCCTGTGTATGATCTAATATTGTTTTTAATTCGTCAAGCATAGGGCCAATCGGCTCACTTTCTTGACGGAATTTTTCAGCATTACGGAATTCGCCGAAGTCGTATTCTTCACCGTCTTGTAATTCGTAAGTATTAAATTCTTGATTGGTTAGAGAGCGCACAACTTCGCCATCCTTAACAACATTAATTTTAGCAGTCGTGTGGAACAGTGTATCGTCTATATCAAATATAGTTAGGATACCTTTAGGCTTATCTTTGACAAAGTCACTTGCTCTCATTATTTTCCTACCGGTGGTTCACCTGTTAAGTACGGTTTACTAAACCATAATTGAAACCACTCATCTGTTCCTGGTTTAATATTGTGTTTACGTTCTAATTCTCTTTTTTCTGTGCCTGTAATACTTATGTTACTGCCGCCGTAAGGCTGGTAGCCTTTAAATTCTGTAATACCTGCTAATTTTTTTAATTGAGAAATTTCATCCATTGTCTTTATCTTCTGGATTTTTAGTTAACATAATTTTGTCTTTTAATTCTGGTTTATTCTTTAGAATAGCAAGAGCATAATTGTTGGCACCTTTCTTCCAATCAAATACTTTTACTTCGCCTTTTGATCTAAGTATTTTACCGTCAATACGAATATACCAAGGACCGCGATCTCTTTCTCTTTGTTGAGCCACTTGTTGTTGATAATATTCTTCTTCGTCTTCTAATCCTGCATTACGTTCTTGATTTCTAAAATCTTGATCTGCTCGTCTAGCGGCATTCCACTCACGTTCAGCATCTCTGTCAGGATTGTATCCATAACTGCGGCCATATGTGCCTTCTTCTAAATCTGACATTTTCATATCGTCTTTTTCCTTCTTTGGCTTGATTTCTTTTTTTGGTTCTTCTTTTTTCTTAGATTTATCTGATGTTGCTTTATTTGCTTTGGCAAGAATTTTATCTTTGTAAGGCAATAAGTATTCTGCAACTAAATCAAAGAACGGTTTACCCATAACTGGAGTATCAGCAGGTACACCTGCGGCATCAGCAAATTTTTCTCTGCTATCGTTAATAACAGCAGTTCTTAAATCAGTCGCAGAACTGATTCGTAATTCTGCTTTTGCTTCTTCGACAGTGTCATGATATAAACGAATTAATGGAAATTCATAAAATCCATGACGATCCTGTTTTCCATTTGAATCTTGTAAAGCAGGCACTACCCATGCTTCGTCTGTAACACAGATTAAATTAACTGGTCCGTGTGTTTTATAAACATAGGCCGCTAGTGTAAACCAAGTACTTTCAGTAACAATATGATCCGATACTTCTGGGTAGATTGTTTTCATTGCTTCAACTTTAACTTGAAATGGCAACGGATCAGTCGGACCGATAGTGGCTTCATTAGTGCCTACATACCAAGTTTTAATATTAGATGCAGTTTTCCATGCAAGTGCATGACCCTTATGGGGAGGGTTAAATCGACCAAATATAATGGCCACCTCACTGACTTTTTCTTCAAATATTTGTCTTAATCTCATATTATTCCCCAGGAGTCCATTCGTCTCTGTTTACTAGTTTTACGTGACCAAATCTCTTTCCGGCACTGGCATAGCGAACACGACCTTCGCCGTTGGTATCCCAGATGTCTCCCTGTTCGCCTTCAATTTGTTTTAGAATGTCATTTTTCATAGATTGAATTTGTCTAACTGTAGAAAATATTGCTTCGATGGCATTTGGGTGAGCGTTTATTTTTTCCTGTATCTTTTGTTGTTTACCTGCACTAACTTTAGATGTCTGTAACCAATTTTTAAAATGTTGCGTGTTTAAACTGGCCAACTGACGTGCCTTGGCCGTTTGATTAACATAGGTATATAAAATATTTTTAAGATCACTAAGGCCCGCAGTGTCTGAAAGGAATCCGTCTATTTCGGCACTGTGCTGTTGCGCATACTGTTCGGTGGAATCAATTTTACTAGTGTCAATTTTTACAGGTTTTTTATTATATATAGGACCCTGTACAATTAATTTAGGATTACTATTAAATTGATCAAAACTGTCTAGAGGTTCTTGTTCACTGTCATCCATGCCAAACTCTGGAAAGAATGCGTGACCGACTACCATAACATCCGCGCCAGCAATACGCTTACCTAGATCACTTTCAGCACGTACATGATAACAGGTCTTTGATTTGGGGTTAGGACAGAATGTATAGATGTTGTCTTTTAACTCTGGTCTCTGTAAGAATAGTGCATCAGCATAGACAAAGCCAACAAAATCTTTTGGAGTGGCGGCATCGAATGCCGGATATAAACTGGCGAATTTTTCTGCAAAGGCATCTCTCTGTTGTTTTTCTTCTGGTGTTTTTGGAGTGCCACTTTTGTTAGCAATAAAATCTTTCACCGCTTCTGGATTGTCAGTCTTTGCACCTCTAGACCAGCCATTGTGGCCTGACAGAATTAACGGACCATTGGCAACTTCTCTTCCCCAGTAAATTTGAGGATTGCCGTCCCATTTCATACGAATAGATGCTGAACCTTCTTCAGTAGCCAATTCTTTTAAATGATCTAATGCTTCTATAGTACCATCCATACCATAAAAGAATACTAGGTCTTCGAGGTGGTTGAACGCTCTGCCCAGTTTCTTTTTAACTGTGGCTGTTGTTTCAAAAAATAATTCTCTTAGTCTCATTTTACGATATCTATCATTCGACGCATCCAACCGATAGAACCGGGAGAATATGTTTCAACTGTATTAGTTTTTTTAGGAAGTGAAATGCCTTCTCTATCTAATGTATCCCTAGCGGCGGCCACTAGTTCTTCGTAGTTAGGCAATTTAATAATATAATCTAAAATTGTATTGACATTTCTAACATCTCTAACAGATGCACTTTGACCTAATAATGTTTTAGCAATACTATTCCAGTCGTCTCCATTAGGTAAAACTTCATTTGTTTCAGGATCAATTAATCCAAATTTTGGACTATATTTGATTCCTTTTGATCTTGCAATACTAGAAAGTACAATGTGTCTATGCTCTCCTCGGTAATTCTTATTACCGCCAATCATAGATCCTTGTTGAAATTTAGGGTTGGTTGTAATCATAAAATCAGATTGTACAAACCCATTTTCCTGATCTCCGTTAATAGGAGTTCTAAAATGTACATTGTCTCCGGCATCTTTGATCCAACCGTCGGTTTTCTTTGTACCCTTGTTAAAAATATTCTCTTCTGGAATATTGTTAGCAACGCACCAATCAACTAATTTTTGTATTAGTTCTTCTTTAGTTATTTCTTTAGCATCAACACTTAGATCTAAATCCCCAGAACTGTTTAATTCAAAAGTGCCATCGGGATCTTCTTTACGACCAGTTGAACCCAGCCACTTTACAGGTTTTCCATCTTCAGGATCTTTTTCTGCTGTAAAATCTAATCCTGTAATTTTTTCAATAAAATCTACAGTTGCTGGCACATCTCTAGTAGCAATACGCTGTGTCAACGGCTGTTTGTCAGCAGTCTTAAAAACATTGCCGCCTTCTAGGAGTATCATTTATCGCTCCTATCATAGACGCCATTTTCAATGTTTGATTTTTCTTCGTGAAACATTTTAACGGCTAAATCTTTAATTTCTTCTTCATCGAAGATTTTTTTTGGATTTTCAGTTATTTTAAATTTGTTACAATATGAAGGTATGGCTTTATCAATGCAGGACATGAAAGTCATTTCATTGCATCTTGATCCTGATTTAATTTTTGACTTTAATTCAGAAATTACAGGATATAATACTTTACGATAGAACCGTGGATCGTTATGCATAAAAAACTTTAGATCGTCGACCCAATCAACGTCTGCAAATTTTTCTAATTCTTTATCTACTTCATTAATCTTCATAATTTCACCATGCCCTACATGACCAATAACGTGCTTTCCAACGAGGACCAGGATTAGCGCAGTTATGTCTTGCTCTAAAACTTTTGCGACGAGTTGGAATGCTCTTTTTAATCTTCATCTTTTTATCGCCAAAGTTTACCTTTACAACTGTGCCTTTTGCATTTTTAACATAAACTTTGGATTTTTTTACATCGCCCTTCATAGGTTTTCCCAAGGGCACTGTGCGACCTTGATATGTTGCTTCGTCAAGATGATAGCCAATATCGCCTAGCAGACGCTCTGCGGTTTCGTCGAATTCGACAACTACTCCGTCTTCTGCTAGATCAACTATTACCGTTTCGATAATAGTATCATTTAATTCTAGTTCAAACCCATCGCCAATTTCGGGGGTTTCCTGAATAGAATCTAAAGCATTTAAAAGTTCGCGAATATTCATAGATACTCCAGTAATAGAGTATTTATGCTATTTTGCCACTCTAGGAAATTTCGCTCTCGAAGAACATTTCGTCAACTCGGCGTATTCTACTGCCTAGGAATATTTTGCACATACCTAGTGTTTTCTCGTTGGCCGCGTAGAAATACCCTTCGGTGTGATAGGTGCGTTTAAGCAGTTTAATGCTAGGTATTTTCTCTGCCCATTGATGAAAATTTTCGCTGGCTTCGCGTAGAGGATTTACAGTAACCCTGTACTTGTGGGTGTATTTTTTAGCAATGATTGAATTGGGATTGGCCAGTAAGAATTTTTTTATTTTATCACTGCTGGGCTTTGTAATTTCTTTGATTTTTCCTAATTTCTCGATATCTGTAATTACACTGTCGCTGTTGGTGTAAACACCCAAACAATTGCCTTCGACACGTATAGCATAATCCGCTTGTGCTTTAAGTATATCGCAGAGCTTATTCACATGAAAAATATCGTCGACAGTGACAGTTTTCTTATGATAATACCCTACTTGTACCTTTCCCGCTTTAGATCCTTCGATCTGTTTAGCCAGTGCGGATATTTTTGAAATAGTCCTAGGTAAGTTTTTATATCTAAACTCAGACGCTAGGACTGTTATCAAACTAATTTTGTTCACATAGCGGTCAAAAAATAACTTAGATGTGTTCTTGTACAGTTTCATTTTTAACTTCTAATTGGATTTCGCCGTCAGCAACTGTAATATTTACAGAACCGCCGTGTTTTAAATCTCCAAACAGCATTTGTCTAGATAATGGACGTTTGATATCTTTATCAATAACACGTTGCAAAGGACGAGCACCCATCTTACGGTCAAATCCTTTATCTACTAGCCAGTCAATAGCATCGTTGTCGATGGTAATCTTAATATTTTTGTCTTTGACCTGTGTTTTTAACTCTACTAAGAACTTACCAACTATCTTGATCATTGTTTCTTTGCTGAGTTTACCGAATGTAATAACACCGTCTAAACGATTACGGAATTCGGGAGCAAAGAATTTCTTAAGTTCTTTATCTTCATAGTCGTTGTCCTGTGCGCCAAAACCAATTGTATTCTTTTCGGCATCGCTAGCACCTAAGTTTGTGGTCATAATCAACACAACATTACGAGCATCTGCCACCTTACCATTAGATCCAGTTACAAATCCGTTATCCATAATCTGCAACAGGATAGTTGACACGTCAGGATGTGACTTTTCAATTTCATCCAACAATAGAACACAATGTGGATTCTCTTGCAGTTTAGTAATTAAAAGGCCTGCGTTTTCTTCAAAGCCAACATAGCCAGGAGGGCTACCAATCAACTTAGATACACTGTGCTTTTCCTGATACTCACTCATATCAAAGCGGATTAACGGAACGCCCAACTGCTTACTGAGTTGTTTTGCGGCTTCTGTTTTACCAACACCAGTTGGACCCATGAATACAAAACTACCAACTGGTTTGTTTTCACTCTTAAGTCCTGCCTGTGCTACAAGAATTTTATCTACAATTTCTGTAATGGCTTCATCCTGTCCATAGACTTCTCCTTTGAGATTCTTTTCAAGATTAACAAGATTATCGTTTTCTTTTTCCTTAACTGTATCCTCAGGAAGTTTAACCATTTTAGCCAATTCATATTGAATCTCAGCAACATCTACAACCTTATTATCGCTGGATTTAATGTTGAAACGACTGCAAGCCACGTCGATTAAATCAATGGCTTTGTCTGGTAACTTCTTATCAGTCATGTAGCGCACAGACAGTT
>JACCDO010771396.1_pt1 | contig 11912 bp, 14 predicted proteins | sample 7446101 | NCBI WGS metagenome assembly JACCDO01 (sample SAMN15323440, study PRJNA562643) | freshwater metagenome | isolation source: river surface water | place: USA:Blue River Watershed | collected 2017-08-16 | reverse complement strand
TATCCCCATGCCCGCGTGCGGCTGAACTTCTGCAAGGTGTTCGACTGGGCTGGCGAGTTCCAGATGCTGGAAGGCCAGCAGATGGCCTGGGCGGAGCTGCCGGTGCAGGTGCAGCCCGTGCTGCCCGGCACCATTCCCGTGCTGCAGTGGTTCGCCGCCGACCGCGGCCACACCGGCGCGACTCACCTAGACTGAAAGCATGACGTACTTTCAGCCCCCACGCTCACTGCGTTCACTGCCCCCTGCGGGGGCGCCATTGCCCTCCGGGCAGCCGAGCGTGAAATGAGTTGGCTTGACGAAGTGAAGTGGGATGACAAGGGCCTGGTGCCCGTCATCGCCCAGGAGCAGGGCACGGGCGACGTGCTGATGTTCGCGTGGATGAACCGCGAGGCCCTGGCGTTGACGGCCGAGCGTGGCCAGGCCGTGTACTTCAGCCGCTCGCGCAACAAGCTGTGGCACAAGGGCGAGGAGAGCGGCCACTTCCAGCAGGTGCACGCCATCCGCATGGACTGCGACAACGACGTCGTGCTGCTGACCATCACCCAGCTGGGCCACGAACCTGGCATCGCCTGCCACACCGGCCGCCACAGCTGCTTCTTCCAGAAGCTGGAGAACGGCGTCTGGAGTGCCGCTGAGCCGGTGCTGAAGGACCCGAAAAAGATCTATGAGTGACGACATCCTTTCCCGCGTCGGCGCGGTCATCGAATCGCGCAAGGGCGCCGACCCGAGTACCAGCTACGTCGCCAAACTGTTCGACAAGGGCCTGGACGCCATCCTGAAAAAGGTTGGCGAGGAGGCCACCGAGACCGTCATGGCCGCCAAGGATGGCGATCCGAAAAAAGTGGTCTACGAGGTGGCCGACCTGTGGTTCCACAGCCTGGTGGCGCTGGCGCACTTCGGCCTGAAGCCGGAGGACGTGCTGGCCGAGCTGGCCCGCCGCGAAGGACTGTCGGGCCTGACCGAATTCGCCCAACGAGGAAACGCGCCGTGAGTTATTCCGATCCGAACTGCATCTTCTGCAAGATCGTCGCGGGCCAGATCCCGAGCAAGAAGGTCTACGAGGACGAGGACATCCTCGCCTTCCACGACATCCAGCCCTGGGCGCCGGTGCACATCCTGCTCATCCCGAAGCGCCACATCGCGTCGATGGCGGAGGTGACCGAGGCCGAGGCCGGGCTGCTCGGCCGCATGACCACGCTGGGCCCGAAGCTGATGAAGGACCTGGGCGTGACCAATGGCTTCCGCCACGTCATCAACACCGGCGCGGACGGCGGGCAGGAGGTGTTTCACCTGCATCTGCATGTCATGGGCGGGCCACGCCCCTGGTTGAAAGGCTGACAGCCGGCCCCATCTGCCGGAGGGACATGACGCCGCGATGACTGCGGTCCGTTACCGTCCGTGGCATGGCGGGGTGCGCCCCTCCCCTAGAATTTGAGCCAGTCCTCAAGGAGTCAACATCATGGGTTCATTCAGCATTTGGCACTGGCTGATCGTTCTGGTCGTCGTCATCGCCATCTTCGGCACCAAGAAGCTGCGCAACGTCGGGTCCGACCTGGGCGCGGCCGTCAAGGGTTTCAAGGACGGCATGAAGGACGGCGTGTCCGGCGAAGAGGCCAACAAGCCGCAGCAGCAGGTCACGGCCAACAAGGTCAACGACCCGAACACGGTCGACGTCGACGCCAAGACCAAGTCCTGAGCTGACGAGTGCTGGACTTCGGCTTTGACAAAATCGCGCTGATCGGCGCGGTGGCGTTGATCGTGATCGGCCCCGAGAAGCTGCCGCGCGTCGCCCGCACGGTCGGCACGCTGCTCGGCAAGGCGCAGCGCTATGTCGCCGACGTCAAGGCCGAGGTCAACCGTTCCATCGAACTGGAAGAGCTTCAGAAGATGAAGAGCCAGTTCCAGACGGCGGTGAGCGACGTCGAGCAGAGCGTGCGCCAGGAGGTCAATGCCGCCACGCAGGCCTTGAACCAGACCTGGAGCAACGTCTCCTCCGACAGCGGCGCGTACGCCGAGTCGAGCATCGCGCTGCCGCCGCCCGAATACCGCCACCCGAAAAAGAACTGGCGCCTCAAGCGCGGAGCCACGCCGCTGTGGTTCAAGCAGAAGGCCGGCGTGCGACGCCACACCCAGTCCGGCGCGGCGCGCGTCGCCCGCTTCCGCCCCCCGAAGCGCTGAACCCCATGCCTCCACGCCCGCTTCGCGCGCAGTCCCTCGCGGGGGCTTCGGCGTGTTGGGGGCGGCCCAGCACGCACCGACCATGAGCTCCTTCCAGAATCCCGACCACAACGAGCTGTCGGGCACCGAGCAGCCCTTCGTCGCCCACCTGATGGAGCTGCGCGACCGGCTGCTGCGGGCCGTCATTGCCGTCGCCGTGTGCTTCGGCGCGCTGTGCCTGTATCCTGGCCCGGGCCAGCTCTACGACCTGTTGGCCGCGCCGCTGGTGTCGCACCTGCCCGAAGGCACGAAGATGATCGCCACCAACGTCATCGCGCCGTTCTTCGTGCCGCTCAAGATCACGATGCTGGCGGGCTTCCTGCTCGCGCTGCCAGTGGTGCTGTACCAGGCCTGGGCGTTTGTCGCCCCGGGGCTGTATTCGCACGAGAAGCGCCTGGTGCTGCCGCTGGTGGTGTCCAGCACGCTGCTGTTCTTCGCTGGCGTGGCGTTCTGCTACTTCTTCGTGTTCGGCCAGGTCTTCAAGTTCATCCAGAGCTTCGCGCCCAAGAGCATCGCGGCGGCGCCGGACATCGAGGCCTACCTCGGCTTCGTCATGAATATGTTCATCGCCTTCGGGGCGGCGTTCGAGGTGCCGGTCATCGTCGTCGTGCTGGCGCGCATGGGCATCGTCTCGGTCGAGAATCTGCGCGAGTGGCGCGGCTACTTCATCGTCGTGGCCTTCATCATCGCCGCCGTCATCACGCCGCCGGACATCGTCTCGCAGCTGGCGCTGGCCATCCCGATGTGCCTGCTCTACGAGCTGGGGCTGTTCGCCGCCGGCTACGTCGTGCGCGGCAAGCAGGCGCCCGAAGAAGCGGCCGGTCAGTCGTCGTCCGACGGGCGCTGAGCCCGCGGCTTGCGCCGCCCCACGTCGACCGAAAAACTCATCGCCTTGCCGGCGCGCTGCACGCCGATGTCAGCCTGAGTGCCGGGCTGCAGCGCCGCAACGCGGGTCAGCAGCTCGGCCGGCGTGTTCACGAGCTGGTCGCCGATGCGCGTCAGCACGTCGCCGGGCCGGATGCCTGAGCGGGCCGCCGGCCCGTCGTTGACGACCTCACCGATCAGCACGCCGCGCGTGCTGCCCAGCTTCAGCACCTCAGCCAGCTCGGGCGTCAGCTCGCGCGTCTGCACGCCGATGTAGCCGCGCGCCACCGAACCGTCCTTCAGGATGGCCGTCGCCACCTGGCGCGCCACGTCCACCGGGATGGCGAAGCCGATGCCCAGACTGCCGCCGCTGCGCGAGAAGATGGCCGTGTTGATGCCGATCAGCCGCCCGTCGGCGTCCACGAGGGCGCCGCCGGAATTGCCGGGGTTGATGGCCGCGTCGGTCTGGATGAAGTTCTCGAAGGTGTTGATGCCCAGCTGGTTGCGGCCCAGCGCCGACACGATGCCCGACGTGACCGTCTGCCCGACGTTGAACGGGTTGCCGATGGCCAGCACGACGTCGCCCACCTCCAGGCTGGCGGCGTCGCCCAGGCCGATGATCGGCAGGTCAGGCAGGGCGATCTTCAGCACGGCGACGTCGGTGTCGGGGTCGGTGCCGACCAGCGTGGCCCGCGCCTGGCGGCCGTCGGTGAGCTGCACCTCGATGTCGGCAGCGCCGTCCACGACGTGGTTGTTCGTCAGCAGCACGCCGTCGGCCGAGATGATGACGCCCGAACCCAGGCCTGTCTGCGGCGTGCTGCGCGGCTGGCGCGGGCCGAACGGGAAGCCGAACAGCGAGTTCTGCCCGCGGTCGGCGCGGGCTGGTGCCTTGCTGGCCGTGATGCTGACGACGGCGGGCGCGGCAGCGCGCGCAGCGGCGGCGAAGCCCGTGCGCACGGCGGAGGCGGCAGGTGCCGCAGGCGGCAGCGCGATCTGGCGGGCCGTCTGGGCGATGGTCGCCTCGCGCGGGCGCTCGGGGTGCAGCCACTGGGGCTTGAGCGTCGAGAGAACGAATACGGCAGCCAGCGCCACCGTCACCGCCTGCGCGAAAATCAGCCAGAGCCGCTTCAACACCCCATTACCTCACAAGCCATGACCGATCGCGCCGCGCTGGAACGCCAGCTCAACCAATGGCTGGAGCCCAGGCGGTTCAAGGATTATGGGCCGAACGGTCTGCAGGTCGAGGGGCGCCACGAGGTGCGGCGCCTGGTGTGCGGCGTCACGGCGAGCCTGGCGCTGATCGACGCGGCCATCGAGGCGCAGGCCGATGCCATCCTCGTCCATCACGGCCTGTTCTGGCGCGGCCAGGACGGCCGCGTCACCGGCTGGATGAAGCAGCGGCTGTCGCGTCTCATCCAGCACGACATCAACCTGTTCGCCTACCACTTGCCGCTGGATGCCCACCCCGAACTCGGCAACAACGCGCAGCTGGGTCGACGGTTGGGCTGGGTGGCGGATGGCCGCTACGGCGAGCAGGATCTGGGCTTCACGGCGACCGTTGAGCCGACGACGCTGGACGCCGTGAGCGCCCAACTGCGCGCGCTGACCGGCCGCGACGTGACGGCGGTGCCGGGCGACGGCCGGCCGCTGCGCCGCGTGGCCTGGTGCACGGGCGGCGCGCAGGGCTGGTTCGAGGGGGCCATCGCGGCCGGCGCCGACGTCTTCATCACCGGCGAGATCTCCGAGCCCCAGGCCCATTACGCCCGCGAGACCGGCGTGGCCTTCATCGCCGCCGGCCACCACGCGACGGAGCGCTACGGCGTGCAGGGCGTCGGCGAGCGCGTGGCGGCGGAGCTGGGGCTGGAGGTGCGCTTCATCGACATCGACAACCCGGCCTGAGCCGCGACGGTCACGGCTTGAGCACCGTGAACTCGGGGTTGGATGACGCGCTCTGCAGGCACATCTTGCGCAGGTTCTCGATGCCGCCGGTGGCGGGGTCGGCCGTGAAGAAGTGGCGGCCGATGCGCACCTGGCCGCCCGGCGCGCTGAACCGGCACACGGCCAGTGCGCCGGCCGGGCAACTGGCCAGCCGCGTCACCTTCGGCGGCGTGTCCTTGGCCGTGAGCGTCAACTTGCTCGCCGAGTCACACCAGGCGTCGGCCACCGCGGCGGCCTCGGGGCCGGTGAAGTCGGTGCACTCCTTGAGGGTGATGGGCTTGAGATAGACCGGCGGGATGGGCTGGATGACGCCCTCCTGCATGCAGGCCAGCGGCGCCGCGTGAACCAGCGAAGCGCCCGTGGCGAGCAGGGCGGCGAGGGCGGTGCGAAACATCATGCGCATGCGGTGTTTGAGGCAGGTGGTGCCGCATTGGAGCGCAGGATGGGCGCGCTGCCGCCGTGTTTTGCCCCCTAGGATTCGGGGCCGCCCTCAGCGCTGCAGCGCGTTCAACGCATAGGCCATCGCGTCGCGCACGGCCGTCACCTGCGCAGCGATGCATTGCTGCGGCGTCGTGCGCGGGCTGTCGGGGTAGACCTCGGTCGTCGTCGCAAAACGCGCGCCCGTGATGGCCGCGCACAAGCCCTTCTTCGAGACGGCGAAACTGATGACGCCGGGTGACTGCAGCGGACAGCCGATGATGTGGCCGTTGCCGTCGGGTGGCGCGATGTGCGTGACCCGGGCGACGGCGTCGATGACGGCGCGCTGGAAGTTGGGCTGCGGGTGGTCGGCGTCGTCGACGAGGTAGAAGCCGTCGGGCACGACGTCCGGCTCGAAGGGGACGCCGTCGCGGGCGGCGAGCGCGGGGCGGAATTCCGATTCGTCGCTGTCCGTCGTCTCGTGCAGGTCGATGTGCATCAGCACGTGGCCACGCAGCGGCGCCAGCAGTGCCACCAGCGCGGCCGACTCGCCCGCCGGGCTGCCTGCGCGGAAGTTGCGGTTGGGGTCCAGCGCGTCGCGGTTCCAGCGCTGGATGCGCTCGTAGGCCCAGGGGCTCACGCAGGGCACGACCAGCAGGTTGGCGCGGCCGGCCGTCTCTTGCCCATGGTCGCGCACATAGGCCAGCGCACCGTGCACGCCGCTGGTTTCGTAGCCGTGCACGCCGCCGGTCACCACCAAGGTGGGCAGGTCGTCGCGCCAGTCGCGGCTGCGGATGGCGATCAGCGGGAACTGCTCGCCGTCGTACTCGAGCGCGCCGTACTCGCTGACGTCGAAGTGCGCGCGCAGCGGCTCGACGGCGGCCAGCACGTCGTCGGTGTAGCGACGCTGCCGGGTGGTGCCGGCGCGCCAGCTGGCGATTTCGGCCGGGCCCCAGGGCTGGCCGGCGGTGCCGATGGGGTAGGGGTGGGTCATGTGTGTTCCTCGTGGGGGCAGCCGCGGGCGCGATGTGCCGGGCGGCGGCGGACGGCGCAGTCTGCCAGCCCCGGGGGCTGGTGATGAAAGAATGCGGCATGACCCCCGCTTCTCCCCTCGTTGTCAGCATGGGCGATGCCTGTGGCATCGGACCCGAGACCATCGCCGGACTGTGGCGGCGCGAGGCGCCGCGCGACGCGCTGGTGGTGGGGGACGTCGACGTGATGCGCCGTGCCGTGCAGTGCCTGGGCGGCGCGCTGGAGGTGGTGCCCGTGTCGTCGCCGCTGGCCTGGGCCGACGCGGCACGGCGCGGCATGCCGGTGTGGGCGCCCGAGGGCTTGCCGGCCGGGCTGGCGGCGGTGCCGCAGGGGCGCGTCGATGCCCGGGCCGGCGCGGCAGCGGCGCATTGCATCGAGGCGGCGGTGGCGCTCGTGCAGTCGGGCCATGCGCGGGCCTTGGTCACCGCGCCCATCCACAAGGAGGCCTTGCACGCCGCCGGTTCGCCTTACCCGGGCCACACCGAGATGCTGCAGGCGCTGGCCGGCGGCGTGCCGGTGCGCATGATGCTGGCCAACGAGGAGCTGCGCACGGTGCTCGTCACCATCCACTGCTCGCTGCGTGAAGCCATCGAGCGCATCACGCGCCAGCAGGTGCTGGAGACCGTGCGCATCACCGGCGCGGCGCTGGCCCGCATGGGCGTGCCGGCGCCGCGCATCGCCGTGGCGGGCCTGAACCCGCATGCCGGCGAGGGCGGGCTGTTCGGTGACGAGGAGATTCACCACATCGCGCCAGCCATCGCCGATGCCCGCGCCGAAGGCTGGAACGCGACCGGACCTTACGCGCCCGACACCGTGTTCATGCGCGCGCGCCGCGGCGAGTTCGACGTCGTCGTCGCGATGACGCACGACCATGGGCTGATCCCGGTGAAGTACCTGGGGGTGGAGCAGGGCGTGAATGTGACGCTGGGGCTGCCGTTCGTGCGCACCAGCCCCGACCATGGCACCGCGTTCGACATCGCCGGCCGCGGCGTGGCGGACCCGTCCAGCCTGGCCGCCGCGATGGCCATGGCCAGGCGCCTGGTGGCCTGACGGAGAGGGCGCGCGGCTCAGCGCGTTGGCGTGCCGAGCGCGGCGAGCTGCGCTCGCGCGCGGGCCGTGGCGCGCTCCAGCAGGAAGGCGTGCTCGTAGGCGCGCATGCGGCCTGTCTGGCAGAGCTTGCGCAGCATGCGCGCCGTCATCGTGACGGTTTCCTGGTGGCGGCTGCCGTGCGTGAAGATGAAGAAGCTGCGGCCGCTGCTGATGTGCGCCAGGCGCACCTTCTGCCACTCGTCGCCGGTGTGCATCTGGTAGGCGAAGCCCAGCTGCATGCTGTCGACCAGCGACGCACCGGCGCTGGGCTCCGCGTGGCTCTCGGCGGCGGGGAAGCCGTCGATGGAGATGTCCACGGCGCGCAGCGGCACGGAGGCCGTCATGGCGTCGTTGCCGGACAGGTCCAGGTCCAGCTCGCCATGCCAGTCGACGGTGGATTCCTCGACGAGCCCCAGGCTCTTGGCCTCGGCCGGCGTCAGGCGCTGGCTGGCATCCAGGTCGGCCGGCAGCGTCTCGCCGCCGACGGGCCTGGCGAGGTCGGCCTCGCTGGGCGGGGCGACGCCGAAGATCTGGTCGAGCTGCTTGATCAGCAGGTTGGTGTCGAGCGCCGTGGGGGCCTGGCCCTTGAGGGATTCGGCGTGGGCCGGCAGCAGCGCGCCGAAGAATTCCTTGCGTGACGCCTCGGGCCAGCGGATCAGGTCCAGCCCCTCGTTGAGCGTGCGCATCAGGATGGGCAGTTCGCGCAGGAAGTCGGCGCGGCCCGTGGTGCCGCCCTTGGGCTGCACGCTCATGACGAGGCTGCGGCCCAGTGCGCGCAGCCGCAGCGCCCGCTCCGGCGCACCCTCGCGCGACGCCAGCACGATGGCCTGGCTCCAGACGCTGGCCAGGAAGCTGCGCAGGAAGTCCTGCATGGGCACCTTGGCCAACTGCTGCTGCAGCAATAGCGCATAGCGCTGCTGCAGGCGCAGGTCGGTCTCGCGGCGCTCGACGACGGCGGCGACATCGCCGCCCAGCGCCTTCAGCGTGCCGCGGGTCTGCTCGGCGATGAAGGTCTCGAGGGCGTCCAGCTTGACCGTGTAGACGTCCATGCGATCGAAATCGCCCTGGGCCACGTCTTGAACAAGGTCGCGCACGTGCGACAGGTAGGCCCTGCCCGGGTCGTCGCTGAAGTCGTCGAACGCGCAGGCCAGCGAAGCCAGCCGGTTGACGAACTGGCGCACCGGGTGACGGCGCGACGAGAAGAAGGTTTCGTCGCCCAGGGCGACGCGCAGCACCGGCAATTGCAGCCGGGCGAGCAGGCGCGCCATTTGCGGCGGCACCTTGGGGTCGGACAGGATCTGGTCGAACAGGCTGCTGACGACGTCGATGACCATGTGATCCAGCCGGCCCGAGGAGGCCTGCCGCAACTCGTCGCGGTGCAGCGTGATCACGTTGGTGGGCGGCGGCATCTGGCCCCAGACGCTGGTCTCGCCGGACAGCGTGTCGAGCGCCATGCGGGCGGAATGCCCGCTGTCGAAACCGTCGTGCACGGTGATGGGGGTCTGCGCCAGTCGGCGCAGCAAGTCCATCATCTGGGAGTCGACGCGGCCCAGCCCGCCACGGCCGCCGTAGCCGCCGCCCCCGAAGCTGCCGCGGCCGCCAAACCCGGAGGAGCCATGGCCCGAGCCGCCTTGCGGGCCGCCGTAAGAGCCGCCATAAGGCCCGCCCCGGCTGGAAATGTTGCCGTGGCCGGAATCCAGGTGGCTGGGCTGCGTCGGCGCGCCCCCGCCCGACCCACCGTAGCGCTGGCCATCGCTGTCGGGGGCGGTGCGCACGCGCAGGTCCTGGGGGCGCAGGCCGCGCGAGCGCAGCAGTTCCGCGATGTCGCCGTAGCAGGCTTGCATCTCCTGCGCCAGCGCGCGGGTCAGCTCGTCGACCAGGGTTTGGCGCGTCTGGGCGTCGTCGGTGATGCTGTGCACGGCATCCAGCAGCGCCTGCGCCACCAGCTCCGGCCGCAGCGGGTTGCGCTCGCCGAACTGGATGCTGTAGACGTAGGACTCCACATCGCGCAGTTCCCACTCGCTGTGGTGGCCGAGGGCGAGCCCGATGCGGTCGGCGGCGACCAGGTTGTTGACCTGGTCGTCATCCATCAGCGAGAGCTCCTCCCAGCCCTTCTTGGCGCTGGAGGCGTTGTCAGGGCGAGGGTCCGACTGTTCCGCCGCCACCTGCTTGCGCAGGCTTTGCAGGAAGCGCTGCGAAAACACGCCCTGCTGCTGGCGGAACACGAACTGCGCTGCGAGCAGCTCATCGCGCTTCTTGGTCTGCGAGGCCGACAGCGCTGACAGCCCAAGCCCTTCCGCGCACCGCTCGGCCGCTTGCTCGCCCGCCAGGCGGATACGCGTCAGCGAAGCTTCGAGGTGCGGGTTCAGGCGAATCTCGGGCGCGTTCATCTAGAAGTTGGCACAGAGGCTGCCAAAGTATCGCGCTTGTGACGGGGCCGGGTTTACGGCAACGAGCCAATTGGGTGGGACAAACGGCGCTGTAACCATTCCTTACAGGTGTGCCTGAAAAGCGATCTCCATTTGAGGGAGATCAACGTTTGAGCGAATCGCGGATCTCGCGCAGCAGCTGAATATCTTCGGGTGTGGGGGGCGGTTCTGCGGGCGCCGTCGGTGCCGGCTCGCGCTTGAGGCGGTTGATCTGCTTGATCATCAGGAAGATCACGAAGGCCAGGATGATGAAGTTCAGCGAGACGGTGAAGAAGCTGCCGTAGGCCAGCACGGCGCCTTCCTTTTTGGCTTCCGCCAGGGTCGTGGCCGTTTGCCCTGACAGCGGGATGAAGTAGTTGCTGAAGTCGAGCCCACCGAAGATCTTGCTGACAACCGGCATGATGACGTCGCCCACCAGCGAGTCGACGATCTTGCCGAAAGCGCCGCCGATGATCACGCCGACCGCGAGGTCGATGACGTTGCCTTTGACGGCGAATTCCTTGAATTCGGAGAAGAAACTCATGCACGCTCCTGACAGGGATTTGATGTGGATCAACGCGATCTTGGCGACAGGTTTGCCCGGCCAGAAAGCGGGTAAACCTGCGCCTGGGGGCCAGTGTCGCAGGCCTGGGGCTCGAATTTGTGTCCGCTAGAATCCTCGGCTGCCCCTGATCAGAAGTCTCTTTAGAGGACCCTCATGAGTGACCAGCAAGTGGACCAAGGCAAGCGGACCTGGTTGATCGCAACCGGTTGCGCAGGTGCCGTGGGCGGCGTTGCTACCGCCGTGCCCTTTGTCAGCACCTTCGCGCCGAGTGAGCGAGCGAAGGCCGCAGGCGCGCCGGTCGAGGTCGACATCTCGGGCATCAAGCCCGGCGAGAAGCTGACGGTCGAGTGGCGCGGCAAGCCGGTCTGGATCGTGCGCCGCACGCCCGAGCAGGTCGAGGCCCTCAAGAAGAACGATGGCCAGCTGGCCGATCCGGCCTCCGAGCGCAAGGCCTTCCCGCTGCCGGAATACGTCAGCAAGGAAACCCGCTCGATCAAGCCGGAGTACCTTGTCGTCGTCGGCATCTGCTCGCATCTGGGCTGCTCGCCCAGCGAGAAGTTCACCGCCGGCCCGCAACCTTCCCTGCCGGATGACTGGAACGGCGGCTTCCTGTGCCCCTGCCACGGCTCGACGTTCGACATGGCCGGCCGCGTCTTCAAGAACAAGCCCGCGCCGGACAACCTCGAAGTGCCTCCCCACATGTACCTCTCCGACGCCAAGCTGCTGATCGGCGAGGCCAAGAAGGCCTAACTAGAGCAAACGGGAAGACACATGGCTGAATTCAAGGAAGCTCCCGCAGGCGCCTCGGTGGGCGTGAAGACGCTGACCTGGCTGGAGAACCGGTTCCCGACCGCGTTCGACGCCTACAAGGTCCACATGTCGGAGTACTACGCGCCGAAGAACTTCAACTGGTGGTACATCTTCGGCTCGCTGGCGCTGCTGGTGCTGGTGATCCAGATCGTCACCGGCATCTTCCTCGTGATGCACTACAAGCCGGACGCCGCGCTGGCGTTCGCCTCCGTCGAGTACATCATGCGCGACGTGCCCTGGGGCTGGCTGATCCGCTACATGCACAGCACGGGCGCCTCGGCCTTCTTCATCGTCGTGTACTTGCATATGTTCCGCGGGCTGATCTACGGCAGCTACCGCAAGCCGCGCGAGCTGGTCTGGATCTTCGGCTGCGCGATCTTCCTGTGCCTGATGGCCGAGGCCTTCATGGGCTATCTGCTGCCCTGGGGCCAGATGTCCTACTGGGGTGCGCAGGTCATCATCAACCTGTTCGCCGCGATCCCGCTGGTCGGTGACGAACTGTCGACGCTGATCCGCGGCGACTTCGTCGTCGGCGACGCGACGCTGAACCGCTTCTTCAGCTTCCACGTCAT
>JACCDO010821213.1_pt1 | contig 11913 bp, 10 predicted proteins | sample 7446101 | NCBI WGS metagenome assembly JACCDO01 (sample SAMN15323440, study PRJNA562643) | freshwater metagenome | isolation source: river surface water | place: USA:Blue River Watershed | collected 2017-08-16 | reverse complement strand
CTAGAACATTAAAAAAAATTAAAACAGGTCCTAAGAGAACAAAAAAGAATAGTTTGACTTTAAATTTTCTTGAAGATATTTACACTGAAGATAAAAAGAAGAAGAATGTTAAATTAGAAGGAACATTTTTACCAGGATTAAAAAAAATCAGCAATGGTCGAGAATATACTTGGGGTTTAGGGATTGAACATGAAATGCAAGTTTTTCATATCCCTAAATCTGGTCCAATTAATGGTAATATTATGTTTGACTCACAAGAATCAACATGTTATTTAACCGGCGATATGTCTGAAGAAGGTGCTTGCTGTAAAACTAAAGGTTCTGAATGTTATAAGAAAGGACATGGTAATTTTAAACTAAAACCAGATGAACATAAATGGTTATCGAATGTTGATTGGGAATTATCAGGTCGTCAAGCTGAAGGTTGTGAAGATGGTCGTGTTATCTTACCTAGAACACCTATTTTAATGCCTGAATTAATTACTGGTAACTTTAAAAACCGTAGTATTGAATCAATTCACAAAGAAATTGCTTACCTTGAAGACAAATTCATTAACCTTCAAATGAAAAATCCTCATACAAAACAAAAGGTTAAATTATATGGTGAACTTAAAACCCATCCTTGTAATTTCTTAAGTGATATCAAAGTTCCCCTCAGTCCAACAATTAAATCAAAAGAATACAAATTTGACCAATTAGAAAAATACAAAGATTACTTAGGTAGTTACCATATGACCATTACTTTACCTCACTTTGATGGTATAACTGTTCCACAATTCGTTAATATGCATCGTGTATTTGGTATGCAATTCCAATGGATTGAACCTTTACTTAATGGTGTTTACTTTAGTCCTGATCCAGATTCAGTTGGTCAAGGCCCTAATAGAGTTCAAGGTTCGGCTCGTGTAATGATTGTTGGATGGGGTAACTTCGGTGGTTCTGATTTAAGAAAATTAGGTCAAACTGTTGAAGGTAAGAAAGTACCATTTGATAAATATGGTATTGGTCGTGCTGCCAATGTTAAGAGTTACTGGAGAGACCAACTTGATTTACCGGATGCCGATAAATTAAACTTATGTGCCAGAACAGCTCCACCAAACAAAAACTACAGCAGATATCCTGCTAAAGCTTTAAGTATCCATACTAGTGATATTAGAACATTTGCTACATACGACTCAGTTGAAAAATGTATTCGTAAAGGAAGTAATCCAAATGATTGCCCCAGAGTAGATGCGGCTCCTATGGAACCACCCTTTGGTATGGAATTACGTATTTTTGATCACTTTGATGTTAAATATTTATTAGATTTAATGAGAGTTGTTGTTTTAATTGCTGCCAATGCTCAAAGACATAACCCATCTGATTATGTTTACGATAACAAAGGTTGGATTGATGCTGTTGGTGTTTCAATGAAACAAGGTTGGAATGGTGTTCTTTCAAATGAATATCTTAGAGAATTAAGAAAGAATCTTGGACTTAAATTAAATGTTAAGTCAAATCGTTTAGATGAAGTTTACAAAGCATTAGTTAAGGAGGTTTTTGAATTAAATCATAAACATCAAATCTGTCAAATGATGATGGATAACCCTAACGTTGAACCTAAAGTACCATCTGTTAATCGTTATTGTTGGGAATTAACTTTTAATAAAGAATTTGCTAAATCAGTTACAGAATTTCTTGAATCAAAATATTCACGCAATCGTTATGTAACATTAAGTCAATTCAAAAAAGATTTCTTTGGTAAATTTGAAGAATACTTATGGCGTGATGATGTTGAAGATGTACTTTACGCTTTAGAAACAAATCGTAAAGTAGACTTAAAGGTTGAAGGCGGACACATTGTTAAAGTTAAAATTTTATAGATTACAAACTCATAAAATAGTTTAATTTTAATTTTAATTTCATTTTTAATTTCATTTTTAATTTCATTTTTAATTTCATTTTTAATTTTATTTTTTATGTTCAAATTCATAATTTTTAAGAAATCATAAAAAAAAGAATATAATAAGTCTTTTGAAATAATATTTAATAAATAATAAAGTACACTTATCCTGAATGTTTCCAGCTTATAACTTAAAAAGTATTATTCCTGAATTATATCTTTATTCTAATTCTAATTCTAATCCAAATTCTACTACAGTAAATAAACCTTCGACACCAACACAAAGACCTCAATTATTTACTAATATTAGTTCACCGCTTAACCGAGGATACAATTTAAATTTTAATTCATTTAATCCATTAAATCTATTAATTTCAGATATTAATCCACAAAATGAACCATCTAAACATAAAAATAAAAATACAAATACAAATACAAATACAAATATAAATACAAATACAAATAAAAATATTGATGCTAAAAATATAAAATTTAATGATGAAAGAGAGAATAATCTTTTTAATTCAAGAATAAAAGAAAATCATAAATTACAATATATTATTTATAAAATTAAAAATATTATTAAAGAAAAAGAGCTAAATAACATTAATCATCTAGTTCATTTGGTATGTTATTATTTTATCCATGAATTTAATGATATTGAATATGGAACATTAAATGAATTAAAAGCATTAATTAAACATTATTTTTCAATTAAAAATATTGATGAAGACCACCTAATTAATACAATTTTAGATATTATTAAAATTAAACATCAAGTGGATGGAAAAAATGAATGTGAATATGTTTACAATGTATATTTATTACAAGATATTGAATCAAAATTAGTTAAAAAACTATCATTAGAAATATATGACTGGTTACTTTCATTAAATAATCATTCTAATTCTGGTTATTGTTCAACATCTTATCCTTTAAATAAATCAAAACAACAACCTCAAACAACACAACCACCTCAACCACTACAACAAAGCCATCATCAGCATCATAAACAATATTTTCAGAATTATTATCCTACTCAAACTCAATGTCAAACTCAATGTCAAAATCAAAATTCTAAAGAAAATAATATTACATATCAGGTTCCATATGAACATATACAAATACCAACATCAAATTATAAAGAAAATATAGTACAAAAAGAAAAAAATAAAGACTGTTGTAATAATTTAGAAAAAAAAATAGATAATTTTATTACTAATATTAATGAACGTATTTCTTTGATGGAAGATAATATTGATACTATAATTAGTCAAATTAAAGAAATTTTAAATTATAAAAATGATAAAGAGTTTATGCAGAGTCAAATAGATGATATTAATTGGATACTAAATGAAATTATTGGTTCTGATTTAACAACAAAAATTAAAAACTTTAGAGATTGTGTTGATAGTAATTGTAAAAACTACGAAGATAAAAATACAAAAGATATTGGAATTAATGATACAAAATTAGATAATAAAAATGTCAATGATAATAACAACCATAATTTTAATGACAATAATGTTAATAATGTTAATAATGTTAATGACAATAATGTTAATGACAATAATGTAGATGACAATAATATTAATTTAGTGATAGATGATGTTCATAATATTGCTGATAGTATCGTAGATGAAATTATTAAATCATGTAAATAAAAATTTAAAAATAAAATAAATTAAAAATTATAATTTTACAGCACGGTCTATTTTAAATGACACGATTTTTTAATTATAAAATAATATAAGATTAACTTTAGGTTATTATATAACAATGAATAGTTTGAAATCTGTTATGACTTGTACAAGGGTTGGATTATCCTTCTTATAGAAGGTCGCCAAGTACTCTTAATCTATTAACCAAATGGTCCCTTTTAAAATTCATTCACTTTTCACGAAGTGAAATAACCAAATTTTTACAGTAATATAATTTAGTGTCATTTAAAATAGACCGTGCTGTAAAAACTGAAACCTCCTTTTTGTTTATTATTTTTTTTAGTTTTATCATTTTTGTTTTCACAATTATGATTTAAAAATTCTCTTAAAAGCATATTTAAATCTTCTTTATTTTGTGATTTATTTATTTTTTTCCAAAATATTTTAGGATTGGAAAGATAAATTTGAATAAGATTATTATCTAAATAACTTTTTTTAGAAACAGTAGGTGTATTATGTAATCTCATAGCTATTGTTTGAAGAACCTCTTTTATTAATTTTTCATTTTCTTTCAATATCTGTTTTTTATTTTTACTTTTTTTATTTGTTTTTTCTACACCGGATTCATTTTCTATTTCATTTTCTATTTTATTATTACTAAAACCAATAATATCCATAAATTCTTTTTTCTTTTTTATTACTTCCTCTAAAAATATATAATTCGCTCCCCATGTTCTAAACATTTTTAATGTAATATCAGAATGATATTTATTTAAAAAAAGATTAATATCAATTGGCTTAATTAATTGTAGTCTATTTTCTTCATCTTTGTAATAAAATATAAAATCATTTTCTCTTTTTTCATTTTTTGTAAGTTTAGATAAATCTTTAAGTAGTTTAATAGATAAAGGATCTTTAAGAATACAATTATTAACAACACCTTTTTTACCAATAAATTCTATTTCAACTTCTGATTCTTTGAATTTTAGATGATTAGTTTGTAATGTTGACACCCCATGTGATTTATGTTCATTGAAATAATGTATATTACCTATTCTAAAATAACAATGATCAAGTATATAAATAACTAAAGCAATAATCTTTTCTTTATCTGATATTGATTTATCACTTAACATTGTGGCTCTAACATCTTTTCTTATTTCAGATATCTTTTCACCAATATGTTTTAATTGACAATATTTATTTTTAGATTGTTTTTCAATAAAACTTTTTTTATAAATATATTGTTTTCTACCTTTTTCGTCAATACCAATTGCTTGTAAATAATGATTCGAATCATTTGAAATTTTTATATCAGAATAAGCTGGAGGAATAACTAATTTTTTAATTCTAGAAAGTGTTTCTTCATCATTTATTTGCTTATTTTTTTCATCTAAGTAAATATATCTTTTTTTTTTGCTTTTTGGATTAATAGTAACTCTTTTTATTTTTAATTTTGAATATTTCATTTTTATATTTTTTATAAAATACTTTATTATGTATTCTTATTGTGTTTATTAGAAAAAAAAATACATATAAATTAGAAATAAAATAAAAAACAATAAGATATAATATTTAATGAATAATAACTTAGAAAATCATAATATTTATTTAGATTGGAAATTGATAAATGAAAGAAGAAAAAAAATATGTATTTTTCATAAAATAATTACAACAAAATCTTTATTAGAAAATAAAAAAAACTTATTATTTTCTTATAAATATGAATATTTTAATAAAAATAGAATAATTGATTCGTATTATCAACCTAATATGATTGTAAGGAGACTATTATGCGAAAGACTTAATAATAATTTACAAAATAATAAAAAAGAAAAAAATAATGAAAAAAATAATGAAAAAAATAATGAAAATAATAATGAAAAGAATAATGAAGATAAAAATATAAATGAAATCATCATATAATTTTTTTATTTGAAAAATACTTAAATACAACTATATATATTTATGTGTATCATATACTATGACAGAATATAGCTTATTAGTAGATAATACAGGAAATAATAAAGACGTCAATAGCTTGTTTTTATTTAACTTGTATTATTATTATCACAACAAAGGTTATTCAAATTTATTATTAACAGAAATAAGTAATTTGTTAATATTAGTCTATACAGTTTTCATAATCATATTTTTTTCACAATGTGTTGATTTTAAAGGATTACTGAATTATAATAATAAAGAAATTATAGAATTAAGGAGTTTCATAAATATTAGACATTTTTGGGATTTCAATCCATTTATAATTATATGTATTATACTTTTTACTGGATATGTAATTGTTCGTTTAATTAGTGTGTACGCCAGTATAAAAAAATTTTGGAAAATAAAGAAGATATACAATGAGAATTTAGAAATCAGTAACACAGATTTGGAAAATATGAGTTGGAATGAAATATCGAATAAAATTATTAAATATTATTGTGACCCAAATCTTAATTCATATACAATGCTATTAAAAATCATGACAAAGGAAAATTTAATAATATCTGTTTATGATGAATTGGAGGATTTAAATTTTCATAAATATCCTTTAACTAAACTCCTAGAATGGAATTTTATTTTTTGTTTCATTAACCCATTAATAAATGAAAATAGGGAAATTAATAATGAAATAAAAATAAATAGAGGTATTTATGTACAAAAAGTCATAACAAATTTGAAACGAGTTACAATTATCAATCTTTTATTTTTACCATTCTTATTTATTTTTATGGTATTATATATGATTCTTCAATATGGTGAACAATTTTATAATAATCCTAAATTAATTGTTAATCGTCAATGGTCTATAAAAGCTTCTTGGAAAATAAGATATTATAATGAACTACCTCATTTATTTTATAATAGAATTGAAAAAGCAGGTCAAAATATAAAAGATTATGATAAACAATTTCCTTCTAAAATATATGAAACAATCGCTCATTTTTTTACATTTGTTATTGGTTCATTGTTTATAATTTTATTGATACTTAGTTTATTAAATGAAAATTTATTAATTAATTTAAATATATCAAAAGGTAAAACAATACTATGGTATATGAGTATTCTAGGTGGAGTACTTACATTAACCAAATCATTTATTAATAAAAATATTATTTATGACCCTGAAAAATATTTAAAAAAAGTTAGTGAATATATTGATATTGATACTGAATGGATTAAAGATGCCAGAAATATTAATATTAGAAAAAAATTACTAAAGCAATTCCCTCAGAGAGTAGTTTTATTATTAGAGGAATGTTATTGTTTGTTACTGACCCCTTATATATTATGGTTTGTTCTTAAAAAAGAAGCAATCGTAATTTGCGATTATTTGATAAATAGTTTAGAAAATCATCATTCGATAAATGGATTTGTACATAAAAATAGTTTATTTATTAATTACACTCAAATACAAAATCATATAAAAACTAGCAAATCTTTTAAAAACTTTCAAGAAAATTACCAAGAATATCAATTAATTAATTTTTTATATGATAGAGATACATATAATAATTTTAATGGAACTTATGACTCTATAACACCTACTTCAAATAATAATAATTTAAATAATAATAACTCAAATAATAATAATTCAAATAATAATACTTCAAACAATAAATCACCATTTAATTCCAATATGAATACAATTAATGAAACACCTGAAAATACAATTGGTGCTTTACTAGATTAATAAATTTTATTTTTTGGTTTTTGAAAATATAAAAAGTATAAATTTATAGTAAATAATAATAAATATATACAACATAAATATAATAAAATAATAACTAAAATTATGAGTACATTAATACAATGCGAATTATGTGATATTTTTGTTGATTTTGATGAATATTTAAATCATGTTAGAGAATGTTCAGAAAATAATTCTTTGTTAACATCATCAATATCATCATTTATTAATAGTATTTCAAGTATATCAAGTTATAATAGTAGTTTAACAGATTCTGATAATACTAATACAATAACAGGAGATAATGAAGAATATAATGAAGAAGATGATAATCAAGAAAATAATGAAGATGTTGAAGAAGAAGATGGTGGTTATAATAATATTCAATTAAATAATACTAATTTTCCATTGTTTAGTGTTTTAAATAATGGAGATAATATTATTACGACTATAATAAATTTACAAAATCTTAATCTTAGAAATATTTACGATGATAATAATTATAGTATGTATTCAAATCTTGAAGATGTAAAAGTACCTGTAAAAAATATTGATGAGGTTGCACCAATTGAAAATAATTCAGACGTTTTTAAAAATTCTATATGTACAATATGTCAAGAAGTTGTTAAAGAACCTGTGAGAAAAACTTTATGTAATCATATGTTTTGTTCTAATTGTATTGAACCATGGTTAAAAGAAATGAATAAAACTTGTCCAAATTGTTTGTGTGATCTAGAAGAATTAAAAGCAAAAAAGTAAAAAAAATATAAAAATTAAATACGATCACTTTTTTTCTTTACAGAATATAAATAGAAAGATGAATTCGTTAAATTCCAATTCTTTAGGTTCGGCCACAATTTTACAATCAACCAGATCATTAACGGATGGCCTATATAATAATGTAAATTATGACATTCAAGATCAGAAAGAAAGACAAGCTATTGACATGGATACCTATAATCAACAAATATTAAAAGAACAAATTGATAAAGCAAATAAAACTAGAAATATGATTAATAAAAATATTGAACAAATTAATATTGAAAGACAAAATATTAAAAAGAAACAATCTGAAAGAGAATTAAAAGAAAGGGAATTACAAGATAATGCTGCTTGGAGTTCTTTAAAAGACCATTGGTATTGGGGATCATATTTTAATGATGTTAATAAAACTTCTTTTAGTTCACTTGACAATTATTTAGAAAAATCTAAACCAGACAGTTATTTACCTGTTAAATTAGGTGATAAATATAGTGTTGTCGGAGCTGATTATATTGAATATGAATTTCCTAAAGCTGATGTAACAGATCAAGTTTTTGTATATAGAGCACCTTTTAGGGATTATGTATACGATGTTAAGTATAATAAACTTATACCTGCTGATGCTAAATATGAACAACCAACACCCGAACCAACTAAAAGCGAAGAAGAATTACTCGAACAAGCATTTAATTTAAAATATAATTCTCAAAAATTACCTTCTTCTACTAATAATCCATCATCATTAAAAGAAGGATTTCAAAATGAAAAAGAAAAAGATATGGATAAAAATACTATTGATCCAAAATTATATGAAATATACCAAAAAACATTAACCCCAGATGAATATAAAAATGCAGATATATCTGACACTAATATTTTAGATATTATATACTCATACAACTATATTTTTATAGTTATAATAGCTATTATATTATTTTTATTATTTCAATCATCATAAACTATTTTTTTGATTTTTTAGATTTTTCTTTACCGTAAAATTCAGCTTTTTTACCATCCATTTTACCAATAGCAATTTCTCCAACTTCATTATTTTCTAAACATTCATAGATTAATGGAGGATTTTCATCTGATACATAATAATATTTTTCTTTAATTTTTTTACGAACATAACTAACCTCTTCTTCTTCTTCTTCGTCTTCCTTCACTACTTCTTCTTCCTTCATCACTTCTTCTTCCTTCACTACTTCTTCTTCCTTCACTACTTCTTCTTCCTTCACTACTTCTTCTTCTTTCACTACTTCTTCTTCTTTCACTACTTCTTCTTCTTTCACTACTTCTTCTTGTTCCTCTTCCTTTATTTCTTCCGAAATATTTTCTACACTACATCTTTCAATAATATCTTTTTCACTAAGAGTATCAACTTTATCTTTTAAACTATCAATTTCTTTTTTGGCAAAACGAAGTTGAGACTGATATTTCTTAATTTCTAATTCTTTTTCACTGATTTGCTTACTTAAATTACTAACCATTGAAAAATTTCTAAAATTTTTTTCTTGATTTTTATCATTGTCAGATATAGTTAAAGTAAGTTCTTTTATTTTTTTATCTTTTTCTATATTGCTTGATTCCAATGTTGTAATCAAACTTGTTTTTTCTTTAAGAGATTTATTTAATATAGTTATTTCATTTGATTGATTATTAATTGTTTCTTGTAATGTATCAATATGACTTTTATATTCTTTTATTAATTTATCTTGTTCATCAAAACTATATGTAAATTCATCAAGTTTTTCACAACAAAAATTAATATTATTTTTGTTTTCTTCAATTATTTTTTTTTTATTATTTATTTCTTTTTTAAATTCTTTAAAAATATTCTCAAATTCATCTATTTTAGTACCAATATATTGATTAAAATCAGATAGATTTTTACCACATCCATATAATTTTTTACTTGATTCACAAAGTGTATCCATTTTTTATGAAAATATTAATTTTGATTAATCTAATATATAAATATGTAAAGATTAATTTAAGTTTATTTTGTATAAATAAAAACAATATTAAAATTATAAAAGTAATTATTTAATAAATTAAATTATGGCTACATTTAAATCTGAAAAAGAAAAGTTGGAATATGCTATGTTTGCTGATTTTTCAAAAATAGAAAAATTCTATCAACCTACTGAAGAAGAATTAAAGATTATAATTGAACAAACTTCATGTTCAGATGAACAAGCAAAACAATTTTTTAATAAAAATAAAGGGGACCTAGAGAATACTATTTTCGATTTCTTAGAATCAAATAATGAAATTATTAAAATAGATAAACCTAATATTGTTCCGGAGGAAGATTTACTTAATGATAATATTTCAACATTAGAAAAAATGGATACTTATCGTGATATTTTATATCATAAAGATAAAGTATTTCAACAAAAATTTGATGAAACTTCAAACTTTGATAATCGTGTAATTTGTTCATTTGATTGTGTAGCTTTTACACCTGAGACAAAAGAATATCGTAAATTAAAATTTAAATCTAGTAAAGATTATTTTACAATGGATATTCTTAGAAGTTATATTGAAAGAGAAATTAATGATTCTGAATTGTATGATATTAGTGAAAATAATAAATCCAAAAAACAAAAGAAAATTTCTAATGGAGTCGAGTTAGACAGAAAAATAGAAATTGAAATTACTCATGAAAATGAAAACACTGAAGAAAAAGAATCTACAAAAGAAACAGATGTGAAAGAAGATGTAGTGAAAAAAGAAGAAGAAGTTAAAAAAGAAGAAGAAGTTAAAAAAGAAGAAGAAGTTAAAAAAGAAGAAGAGGTGAGAAAGGAAGAAGAGGTGAGAAAGGAAGAAGAGGTGAGAAAGGAAGAAGAGGTTAAAGAAGAAGTTAAAGAACCAGAAAGAAAATTAGTTATTAAGACTATTGTTAAGAAAGGTTTGGAAATGAGTCGTAAATGGGGATTTAAAAAGCCAGTTCTAGCATATCTTGATTATGCTGATACGAATAATATAGACCATGACAAAATTAAAGAAGAAAATATTAATAAATTAGCTACTAAATTCATGAAGAACTGTGGTTATTTTACAGAAAATGAAAACATATATGGTCCTGTTATGATTATAGATAATTGGTTTATTTAGAAAAATTGATTTTTTTATTTTTTAATATTTAATATTTAATATAATTTATTTTGATATATAATTCATATATAAATTGATATACTATAGACAAAAAAGTAAAATGTTTATACATTTCTTAAAATTTAGAATGCCAAATGAATTTGTTGAATTAATAAAAGCTTTTCAAAATAAAATAGACAGTATGGGTGTTACTGTATCAGCATCATGGTCAGAAAATTATAGTAAATCTCTTATTTTGTTTGAAGGACAAAGTAAGGGAAATGCTGAAAAAATAAAAAATCTATTTGATGTAAATACATTACTTAATGGATTTGTTGAAAAATATTGTAATGTAAAACCTGAAATTTATATTAAAGATATTTATATTAATAGCAATAATAAAGGTAAAAAAACTATATATGTTGTTTTTCAATCATCACTTATTAATGAAATGAAAATGGATTTAATGGATTCTTTTGGGTATCTATTTAACTCTGAAAATGGATTAATATTAAAAAAATTCAAAAATACAGACCAATCTGATAATCTAATTATTGAAAATATTGATATTGAATTACCTATTATCCATGAAACATATATCAAAAAAAGTATTAATATATATGATATTTATCTTAATTTAAAAAATGTATTCTATTCATCTAATATATGGAAAGATACTATAGTACCGGAAAGTATTGTATTTGAAACTGAAAATAAAAAAATAAAAAAAATCATTCTTTGGTAAATTAAATTTATAATATTAGTTTGTTTAACTACTAAACTACTCAACTTTAACTATTCTAGTTTCAATTCTG
>JACCDO011273521.1_pt1 | contig 11917 bp, 15 predicted proteins | sample 7446101 | NCBI WGS metagenome assembly JACCDO01 (sample SAMN15323440, study PRJNA562643) | freshwater metagenome | isolation source: river surface water | place: USA:Blue River Watershed | collected 2017-08-16 | reverse complement strand
TTTAATGTGTATCGCCGTTATAACAGTCCCTACAATATTATGATTGAGGACTATAATATGGATGTACATTTGCACCAGGATCATACAATGCGTACATCGCTAAAGACCGTTCTCTGTCTGCCTGATTCTACAAATATGTATATGTGCTGCGCAGATTCATTCAAACACAATGGACCTGTACTAACTGATATTCTTGATATGCGCTGGACAGGGATTCAGGCACAGTTTCAAGCAGTGAATGTACATCTGAGTGGTGTGTTTGAACCTCCCTCAACACAGGAGGATAATTTCTATAAAGCACCTTCAACACCGTTAAATCAAATGGTTAATCCTCTAACTGAGCCCCCGCCTATTATCCGTCATTCACCTCCTTCTCCCCTGATTATTCCTGAGCCCCTAGATGAGCCAAAGGCAGATCCGAGTGACCATCCTTCTATGTCACTTAAGTATGTAGATGTAAAGTCTGGAAAGGGTGATAATTGTCATATTGGGTGCTATTGTGAATACGACGACTCTAATGATGAGGAGTATGAGGCATCAGAGGAGGATTCAGAGGAGGATTCAGAAGAAGAGGATAATTATATGCTACTAAGAAGTGGGACAGTTGTGAATAGGAATAATTAATTATAATTATTACAAATAATTATTACAAATAATTATTAAAAAAAATAAATATAATTATTTTTATTGAAACTTAAAGTAATAAAAATAAATATATTATATAATGTTTGAAAGAGTATTACAACTTAAAAATAAAGGATATACACCAGATTTAATATTAGACATTGGTGCAGAAAAGGGTAGATGGACAAAAGAAATGATGAGAATTTATCCATCTGCTAATTATATTTTATTTGAGGCAATTAATTATGAAGAACTAAATCTGTTTAGAATGGATAATATTCCAGTATTTAACACCCTATTATTTGATAAAGAAACAGAAGCTAATTGGTATGAAATGAGAAATACAGGAGACTCTATATTTAAAGAAAAAGGATATAATTTTCAAGACTGTATTCCAATTAAAAGAAAGACAACAACACTGAATACTGTTCTTAAAGATATAGATCTAAAATCAAAAACAAGTGTCTTAATTAAGATAGACTGTCAGGGTGCAGAAATTCCTATACTAAAAGGAGCAGGAGATATTCTTAAAAAAACCGATTTTATAATTTTAGAAATCCCTTTTTTTGGTCAATTTAATGAAGGTGTTCCTAATTTCTTAGAACACATACAATATATGGATTCAATAGGATTTATTCCATTTGATATTGCTGATATACACTATATACAGCAATTTAATAGACAGGTTGATATCATATTTATTTCAAAAAATCACCCATTTAATACTATGACAGACTATCATTAGAATATAAAGAATAATCATTGTTATAAATTAAATGTTAAAAAAAAAGGCAGCAATATGTCTTTATGGACAACCAAGATTATATAATAAAGGATATAATTATATAAGTAAATTTATAGAAGAAAATTCAAAAGAGTATGATATTGATATATTTATTCATACTTGGTGGGACACATCAGTAGTAGGTTCATATTATAAATGTTCTCCTTGGAGGAATATACAAGAATCCGACCTTATTATTGATAAAGATACTATTAATAATTTACAAAAAATATACAAACCAAAAGTACTATTAAGTGAAATTCCAAAAACATTCAATAATGATATAGCTAAGTTAGAAAACACGGAACTATTTAAAAATACACCGCAAAATTTGCAAAATAATATAAATAATTATATTTCTAATTTATATTCAAAATATAAAGTATGTATGTTATTTCAAGATTATTGTAAAAATAACAATACTGAATATGATATTATAATATCATCTAGATTCGATATTTTATTAGATATGAATATTAAATTAGATGAATTAATATCTAATAAAATATACGCATATAAAGTGAATAGATTTCATTTAGCTGATCATTTTATCGTATTTACAAATAGTGATTTATTTATAAACTATTCTAATACATATAATAATATTGGAAAAATAAATAGTTCAGATGAATGCAAACTGCTTTCACATAATCTAAATATTGATTTTAAATTTAATATAGAAGAATTAATAACATTAAATTTAGGTCTATATTATTCATTTGAAACAATAATTAATATGGTCATTTTTAGTGATAAAATAAATAATTTTATTTAAGGATCTAAACTTAAAAATAAAAATAATTAGAATATATATAATGATTATAATACCTATCGGCATTCAATGTACAAATAAAGATTTTCTTAAAAAAATAAATAAAACATATGCAACATTGCCATTTGATTGGATGTTATCAAATCCTAAATTTGTATATGAAATGTTATATTTACTACTTGATATGAATATGAATATTAATGAATTAGTTTTAAACCACTTTTTTAAATGCGATAATAGAGCAAATTGGAGTAAGTTAGAACATTACTATACTTGTGATAATGGATTGGCATTATGTAATACATTATATAATGTAATTTTTCCACACGATGAAATATCAAATGATACAATAAATAAATATGTAAGAAGATTTGAAAGATTAAAGAATCTAATTTTAGAATCTGATGATAAACTTATATTTATTTATTCATCGCAATCATCGTTAGAAGAAGGAAATTTTACAATTAACAAAAATGAAGTAATAACAGAAGTATATTTATATTTATCAAAAATATATGAATTAATTGGTAAATATAGAAATAAATATAAACTTATTGTTTTTGATTCAATTAATCAAGAAAATACTGAATTATTAAATAAGAATATTATTCTATGTAAATTAAATTCTTGCATATCATTAACACATATATGTGATCAAATGTATAATTTTAAAGATTTATTTTCTAAATAAATAATCAAGACAATATTTAAATAATTGTATAACATTTTGAGGATTATACTGTTTATACCCATTATTACTAACATCCTTATTGTACGCAGACCAATTAGTAATAACATCAAATAAATCATCATAGCTATTAATCTTAATCATATTATCACCCAAAATGCGTTCGTGAGCATCATCGTGACAACCAGAACACCCAATAACAGGTTTATTACAAACAGAAAACTCTCCACACGCTAGACCAAATGTTTCACCGCTCTTTCTACCATACAACATAGCATCACAAGTATTAATAAATTTACGCTTATAATGCATATCAGAAGTGCCAGGAAGAAACTTTAACCGTGAAGATTCTGTTCCAAACTTGAAAATATTAAGATAAATAAAATAGATGTTATCATATTTAGGATTTGAAGCTATATCTGATACTGCCTTTTTAATAAAGTCTATATTATACTCACCAGCGCCACTGTATGAACCAAATACTATCGCATCTTTAGGAATATTTAGTTCATCACGTAAATCTTCCTCTGTATCATATATATCAATCATATTGGGAAGAACAGGAAAGTTTGTCCCGTGAAGTTTATTAACTGTATCAGAAATGGGACAATATAGATCACCGTGTGGATCAGCAGTTGAGAAAACTGCGTGAATAATAGTTTTACAACATTTAAAATCATAACCGTCATTCTTTAACCCGAATTTTTCAATAAAAAGAACATCAATATTATTTCTCCTAACTATATCTTCAATATCACTAGGAGAATAGTAATATTCAATACAAAAACGATTCGAAAATTTTGTATAGGCTTCTTGAACTACATCATCATTAACAACAGTTTTTTTATGATACTCAAATGGCATCGCTATAATAATAGATTTATTACCAAGAATAGTTTCATTATAATGAGCATAATTGTATAAGTTGGTATCAGTCCCTCTTAGAGATAAACCTCCACCTACAAATCCAATGTTCATTTTAACTATTAACGCTATTATTCTTTAAATTATATACAATTTAAACCTTAATCATACTCTTAGGTACAAACTTTGAAATACCCTTAATATATTTAACAACACCTTTTTTGATAACAGCAGAATCTCTAATAATCGACATTACATTTGAACGAATTGTATCTTTTGATAGTTTATGATGAGCCCCTAGGAGTTCAACGAGTTCGCGCACTTCAATCTCTCCACCAGCTTCACATACCTTCATAACTGACTTGATCCACGATAACTCCTTTTCTTCACCTGAATCACGAAATACCCCTTCAGGGACATCAAGAGGTCTATCATTTGCAACTTCTTCCACATTACGCACTTTTTTAAGAAGCCGATCAATACGTGCTTCTGATTCTTCTAACAGATCAGCGGTCCATCGACCAAGTTCATCTAAATGTGCCTTGTGACGACGCCATTCTGTGCGACGTTTAGATACCTCCTCAACCGCTTTTTCCAACTCTCTAATAATCTCAACACGATCAAATACGTTATTCTCTTCACGATGATATTCCCACCAAATCCTAAATAGAGACCCTAGAAGCTGAAACACACGATTCTCATCATCGCCACAAAATTCCTCAAAGCGATTAATGTAAATCATCATCTTATCATTATCAAACTCAGTACATAGAGGCCCTGATCCATTCTTACCATAAATATCAGTTGCCCGCGAAATCATAACACCAATCTTAGCCTGTGGATTCTCTTTCAAGTCACGAAGAAACTTTTCAACTTCTGCTTTTGGTACGACATTACCATAATTCTTAAGTTCCCACATAACAGCGTGCCCATCCATTTCCATTGCAAAGTCCATTTCGTGACCCATACCTAGTCGAGTATCTTTTAGTTTGAACCCACGGCATAGACCATAACTTCTACGCAGTTTCTCACCAAACTCCTCTTCGTAATCAGAGCCTTTAGTTTTAACATTCGCGCTGCGTTTTGATACGTGTCCTGACAACCGACTAATTTCCTCTGATTGTTTCTGAATAGTATTATTGAGTTTATTATAAGCCAGTTCCATCTTTAGTAACTGTTCCTGCTTGGATGCTACCAGTTTTTCCATTAGTTCCTCTGTGCGTTTAACGGCCTCTTTAATATCTGCAGCTCGCCCTTCTTCTAATACTCTTCGCCGTTCCTCCAATGACTCATAACGCCCCTGTAGAATCTCATTATCTTTGCGAAGAAGGCGCAACTTTTCCTCCCATTCGCGCCCTACAACTTCCCTTTCCCCAACCCGAGCTTCTTTAAGTCCTTTAGAATATTCGCTCTCTAATCTCTCTTTTTCTGAACTCACTGTGCGAATATCATCCAAAAGTTTAGTTAGTTTCTCATTATACATTCCCTGAATTCTGGCAATCTCATTGTCCTTGAGTTCAGTGATTTTTTTAATTTCGTCATTACCACGACGCGTCTTAACTACACTCTGAATGTTAGCTCCAACTAAAAGTGCTTCTTCTACTTCTTCCAAAGTACCTTTTGAATAAACATCTGGTAGTACAAAGTCATTCTTAACATATAATTGAACCTGACGGGTTAGCATCTTAGTGTATTAACGCGTTAATCGTTTATATCCTCCATTCTAACTCATAATTTAAAGCTCAAAAACGTATAAAACAAATATGATTAAGAATGAAATAGATGAATTTCGCAACAACTTTTTTGAAAAAGTCATAAAAGATGAACAAGAAAAAATTAAGGCAACAGAGCTTGCCCAGAAAAACTGTTTTCATAATTATGACTGTCTAGGACGCCCGAGTCATAATGGCTATCAAAATAGAATTTGTTCAAAGTGTGGTCACAGTGCTACAAAGTCAATACAGGTATGGGAAGGAACAAAACACGGTAACTGTGTAGTTCTATAACTGCGTAAATCCAAACCAAATAATTAATTTACGGTAATTATAATGCTATCCTATCTGTATGATCTGTTAATGACTTTTGTAACATTTATACTGGGTCTATTAGGTCTGAATAAGAAGAGTGTCAGTTTCGCAGAGGATGTGAAAGGCGCACCAGAAGAACAAGAAGCACAACCAGAAGTAAGCAATGAAGTAGTTCAGCCAACTGAATAAGCCTAGGAAAATATATTAAGTAATAATAAGAAATGAAACCGTTATTTCTTATTATTACGGGCATTGATCACTTATGTGATGAATTTAATTTTTATAAATCAATAATGGAAAAGGAATATGAGGTAGAATGTGTCCCTTTAGTTGCTAATGATTTAAAATCTCCAGAAAGGTTTTCAGCACTAATAGATGATATTGGAAAGTTTCAATTAAAATCACGAAAAATTGTTATAATGGCACATTCATTTGGTTGTATAGTAGCATTATATTTAATAAAAAATTATGATATTGAGTCAAATGCTGAACTTATATTTGTTGATCCAACAACACAATATATGAAACAACACGCAAAAAGAATTGATGAATACTTAGGAGTTTTGCTAGATAATGCTCCACGCAATATTACCTCTCAAACAACAGTATTTACATATTTACCAAAAGGGTGCTCTCCAAAATCGTGCCTTCAAAAACATATCGATCAGCACGCTGATCGCGTAAGTGCTATAGAACAATTATGGTCTAATCCAGATCATCCTAAAATAATATCACTATATCTTCCATCAACTAAATTACCTTATATACCACATAATTTACACAGAATTCTTCCTAATAATATTGGAAAGCATATGGCAATTCCTATTATGACCGCTGGTAAATATATAAAGCGTAGAAAAGTATATAACCATAAAACATTTAGAGTATCGCGTAAAACTAGATATCGTAAAACTAGACGTCATTAATACTCAGAAAAAATTGAAATTCGTCCGCCCTTAAAATAATCTTATAAGCCTGAAAATGCCCTCTAAGATTATTATTCTAATTGGTTTCCAAGCCTCAACAAAATCCACAGTAGCCAAAGAGATTCAAGAAAATGTACCAAATTCCATAATTCTATCAAGAGATACAGAAGGTGGAACAGTTGAATCATTAGTACCAAAAGCTGAAAAGGCATTAACAGAAGGTAAAATAGTTGTCATTGATAATACAAATTTAACTAAAAAGACACGGAAATTATTTATAGATTTAGCAAAAAAACATAAAGTACCAGTTGAGGGGCATTATTTCAAGACTACAATTGAGGACTGTCAGATTCGTCATTTAAGGCGAATGTATGAAAAGTATGGCGAAATCTATCAAACTGGTACAAATCCAAATAATAAAAAGGACCCGCACTGTTTTGGACCAGTTGTACTATTCAAAGCAAGAAAAGACCTAGAGCCACCCACAAAGGATGAAGGATTCTCCGCTCTAATTATGCGCGAACCGCCGCCAATTACTTGGGATAATTACAAAAATAAAGCACTCTTTCTAGATATTGATGGTACAATTCGTGTAACGGATCATCTGCCAAATAAGTATCCAACGCATCCAGATGAGGTCAAGTTACTACAGGATGTAACCAAAATGCGTACTAAACTAGAAAAATACAGGAGTCAAGGGTATAAACTAATTGGCCTATCAAATCAATCAGGTATATCAAAAGGTATTGTCACTGTTGAAGAAGTGGATGCTATATTTGAAAGAACACGATCACTTCTAGGTTACAAAGCAGAAGAATTTCCTATCCTATACTGTCCTCATCGTAGTAATCCAATTACATGTTTCTGTCGCAAACCTCAATCAGGAATGGCTATGGAGTGCATTACTAAACTGAAAGTAAATCCGCACAAAAGTATAATGGTAGGAGATATGAAAACAGATGAAGAAATGGCAAAGAGACTTGGTATAAAGTATTATGATGTGAGCCAGTTTTGGTAAGCGCTTTTTAGGACTTTTTAGAATTAAAAAACTCGTTATCACTCGTTTTGCGCACTTTTAATAAAAGTGCTAAGTTCGCAAAAACGATATTTACTTTTCTAATTAAAAGCCTGCAAAAATAAAAGATAATTATTTTTCTAATTAGAAGTATATAAAATATTAGTTTTTGAGCACTTTTTCCCAAAAAGTGCTAAAATTGAAACATAAACGTCCCTCATTTTTAATGAAGCAGCAACAATGAATCTACCTACAGAAAAGGAAGTCCTTACCAAGAATTTCAAGTACTATCCATACATTCCACTTACAAGTGTTGAAAAAAAACAGAAAGAGTATTTTGAAAAGAATGTTGATAAAATCAAGAACTTATTTCCAACACCTCTAGGATCATCATCAAGAACACCTTCGATTTTAGGATCACCTTCTACACCCAATATCGCAGTATTCTCTCCTATTACATCTTCCGCTCCTCTTTCATCTAAGAATACAACAAACACATCAACATCTCCACAAAAAATTGTATGTGAAACACCTGAATCAGCGTATCAAGCTATTACATTTGAACAACCTACAAACAATTATGCAAATCAACTAGAAGAGTTAAAAGAACAAATACAGGAACAAGAGGAACAGATTGCTGAAAATCAAATTATCCTGAATCTACAAAAGACAACACTTGAAACAAATGAACAAATAATTAAAGAAAAACAAGCCAGAATTCAGGAAAATGATGCGCAAATTAAAAAGCAAGAGTTCGCAATCAACTATAACACAACTATCTCAGAGCAAGTTATTCAAAATGTTAATTCACTAAATACAGAGGTTGTGAATAAAACAAGCCTATTAAATATTGTGAATAAACAAATACAAGATTCTCAACAATATCTACAGGACCTACAGAACAAAATCAATAGTGCTCAGGCATTACTACAGAGTTTGGAGGCCAGTAATTATAATTGTCAGCAGGAACTAGCCTATCATCGCAATATGCTTGGACAATTCCATATGATGGCACAAAATCCAGAGTATGCATATCAAATGGCTAATACAATGGCAGGTTATTTGGCACCTCAGCAAATGTATGAAGTAAATGAGATTTAATAACAACCTAAATATATCACTAATATTAATTAATAAATGATAGATTATTCATTAGTTAATAAAGGTATTTTTATTGGCAACATAAACTCTGTAATTAGTACAACAAAATCAAAGGATATTTTGGAGCAACGAGACATTAAAGTAGTTATTTCAGCCTTAACAGAAGAAGAGTATGAAGACAATATGATTGCGGAGCAGGATTTTCCTAATATAGAATGGCACAGACTTGTTATTGATGATAATCCAAATGAACCAATTTCAAAACACTTTTATAATATACATAGTATTATTAGAACTGCCTTAACAAATAAGAATAACGTAATAGTACATTGTGCAGCGGGAATGAGTAGAAGTCCAACACTTATAATCGCCTACTTAATGATTGAAAACAAATGGTGTTTTGAAGAGGCTTATAATTATATTAAGGCTAAGCGACCTCATATTTCACCCAATATTGGATTCATTAAACAATTGAAACAATTGGAATATACCTTTAGTGTTTAATCCCATATTCTCTGTCCAAATCTAAAAAGTTAATCTTCTTAATTGAATGCTTGTAAAATACACGTGTTTCATAAATCTCTAAACCATCTTCGCTGTAAATGTGCTGAACGCCCCTAATCTTATCTTGTAGGTTGAATCGTATATTTCTTAACTGTGAATCAGTGTAGTACCATTTCATATCCCCATAGTCATCCGATTCTATTTCACAAAATGATATTTCTGAACTGATAGGTACAATAATATCTTTCATAAACTCTAAATAGTCATCTTTCAAATCTCCTTTGTGCCAGGTAACTTTCTTAGATATCTTACAAGTAAATTCATCACCTTTTATATCATATTCATAAAAATGCAAACCGATATTTAATCGAGTCCAAATATCAATGAGATCTCTAAAGTTTTTAGACAGGAGCTCATACGCCTTTTGGCGCTCTTCCTCTTCTTTGTATCGCCTATGTCTATCTTCTTCTCTTAATCTTTCAGCTTCTTCTTCTACAAAGTATGAATAGGATGGTCTATAGCGATAATGAAAATCCCTATCAGTATCATATAGATTCTGTAGATATTTATTCTGAATGAAGGGAATATACTCAGGAAGAACCTTACAGGTAAAAGTGAGAATATAGTGCCACCCCATTTTTTGATAAATACGGTACGGTCTTTAAATTAAATTTTCTGTGTATAGAATATAATGGAGAATATTAATCAGATAGAGGCTAATGCTATAAACGGCGATTTAGATGCTTTATTACACTTAATGACAGAAAAAGAAGAAGGCCCCCTTAAAAATGTATATTATCATCTAGATGATTTACAAAATAGCGCAAAGACAGATGAAACTGAAAATATAATGAAATTTATTAAAACATATTTTAAGTTAATAGGGGAAAATATAGAAAATGCTCCTAATTATGAACCAAAAAATGGTGGTAAGCGTCGCACTAAACGCCGTCACACCAAGAAGCGCAAGCATACTAAACGCAAACACACTAAGAAGAGCCGTCATACTAGACGTAGATAAACTAAAAATATAATTTAATATATTGTATCACATATATTTACAAATTAATTATTAAGAATTATTCTTATAATACTCAATAATGAATTCTTTTATAGATTTTCCAATACTAATATAGTTATTAATTCCAATAATATCATATGTGCGATACAACTGTTTAATTCCAACCACATCCACATTCTTTGCTACAATTTCTGCCACAGTAATATAGGCATTCTGCTGATAAATCTTATCAGCAGGATATGACTCGGCCTTTGTAATTAGAGCATCAACCAATCCTTGATTTAAAGTATTTACTACAGGAGTATTAAATACTTTAAGGGGTGGCTGTACATACTCCTTCTTTGGCTTTTTAGCAGACACAATTGCTCTTGAAAGGCATCCAACTGTTCTACTAATTACGCGACTTGTAATATTAATATCAAATCGTGCGTTATATATCTTGTTCGTATCATTTTCATTTATACCATTCTTTAGCTCTTCTAATGATTTAATAATATGATCAATATTAAACTCTAAATGCTTCTTGTGCTTTTGGACATTTGGTACATCATTGATTGAAACAGACATCTTGGAGAAATATAACTGAGATATTACTTATAAAAAATATATTTTTTTCTTTAGTAATTCTTATTCCTTCTTAGAGTGTAATAATCATATAAATAATTCATCCCCCCAAAGATTACTAATCCACTAATGACGATTACAGTCGTATTAAATATGAGTGTATTAGTTTCTTGATATCTTGTATTTTCTAGTTCAATTTCTCGCATTAGAGCATTTGAAGTACCTTTAATTTCTTCAGTTAGCACATTAATAAATCGTTGAACACACGGTTCTGATACTAAGACCTTAGCAGCAACATATGTTGAGAGAATTGCACCCATCTTGGAAATAACTTGGAAAGCCTGCTTGGAAAGTAATTTACGCAATGTATTTATTTATAATTATTATTCAATTTTTATATATTTTACGTGTAATATTTCTTTTCTTTCCACCTTTTAATGTTGCCCTACGTTTCTTTTTATCTTTCTGTTCTTTGATATATCTAACACAATCATTAACAAGTTTAACTATATTATTTTCTACCAGAGCTTTTTTAGTTTTAATATTTTTATCACGTTTATAAAATACACCTTTTCCACCATCGACCATTTCAATAAAACTCTTTTTTAATGCTGTAGTATTATGATATGTTGTACGATTATTTGGATTAATATAATGCCATATAATGTCATATATATGTTCGTATTTACGACGTTCTATATCATTTGTAGGTTCCCTTAAATTATTATAATCATAACTAGGTAGTATTAATTCTACACCCATTTTTTTTAATGGTTCTAATATTTTATCAGTTATTGCTATAATAATAGCAATGTCTTTTTTAAAATTTAATGTATCGTTTAATAATTCAGTTGATACATATTCATTTGATAGTTTATTATTATTGTTATTATTGTTGTTATTATTATTGTTATTATTATTGTTATTATTATTGTTATTATTGTTATTATTATTGTTATTATTGTTATTATTGTTATTATTGTTATTATTGTTATTATTATTGTTATTATTGTTATTATTGTTATTA
>JACCDO010671741.1_pt1 | contig 11917 bp, 12 predicted proteins | sample 7446101 | NCBI WGS metagenome assembly JACCDO01 (sample SAMN15323440, study PRJNA562643) | freshwater metagenome | isolation source: river surface water | place: USA:Blue River Watershed | collected 2017-08-16 | reverse complement strand
CTGGAGCTGCTGGTTCAAGTCTTCTTTCTGATATGCCTGGAAAATTAGGTTCTTACTCAAGTTCTGCTGCACCTATAGAGAAGGTAAAGAAACAAGCTTCTGATATATTTAAAGAAATAGAACCAGTAGACTTAACAAAGGCCTTTAAAGCTGTACGTAATGTAAATTTACTTCCTTCCTCTAATACTCGTCCAGGAACTGAAGCATGGGATGCGGCTGCGAAGAATAAAGATGCATTAGTCGCAGACCTAAAAGCAAGTCAAAATGCTTTCAAAGACTGGGATAAGAATGCTCAGAAACGACTAGAGAAATACAAAGGCTTAGCTGGATACGATGCGCTTGTACAACAAGTTGCTGATAGAAAGAAACAAATAGAAGATAGCTTAAAAGAAAAAGCAGACTTTGTAAAAGCTCAACAATATCTATTTGATACTACAGCCCAAGTATACACAGCAATGAAGGGAGTCATAGGTGACCCTCGTGCTCAGCAGAAATATGATGGAACTATTGCTGAATTTAAACAAAAGAAGAATGATGTGTATAGACAAAACTTAGCAAATAAGCTACGAGAAAATCCAGATTACAATAAGATGGCTCAAACTATTAAAGATTATTTAGCTAAATACACTAATATTAAAAACTGGCAAGCACCATAAGGATATAATATGGCAAACTTATCAGACATTCTAAGACAACCAGAACCTACTCAGCAAGCCCCTATTGGAGGTCAGTCTGAAGGTATTGCAAATATTCTAAAGACAAAGTTGACCGGACAAGCTCAACCTTCTTCTTCTACTGGACCTAAGAGAAGTCAGATAGGAGAACAGCAAGTCGCACAACAGGCCCAAGCACAGTCTCAACAGATGACCGCTCAATCCCAGGTCAATCAGCAACAGCAGAGACAACAGGCTCAAGAACAAGAGCAAGCACAGAAGATACAATTACAACAGCTTGAACAAAATATGAATGAGAAGAGACAAAGCGCTTCTCAGCAAGCACAAGAAATTCTTAATTCCAATCTTCAAGGAATGAAGAAGTTAAAGACACAAGAAGATGTAGCTAACTTTGAGCAAGCTGCCTTTATGACTCGCCTAAGTAGTCAATCCTACATACAGAACTTGACAAAAGCAGCAGCAAAAGCTAGAATTGATGATGAAGAAACCTTTAAAGAACAGTACTATACTCAACTATACAAAGATGATATGGATGACTTCCAAGATATTATGGACTTTAATTCTATAATGAATGCAAATGATAGAGATTTTTCTCGTCAAGTATCTAAGATGAGTTTAGAGACAGCACGAAAGATAGCAGATAGAGCGACTGAGCAAGCTAATTCTCAAGCTTTATTTCAAGGTATTGGAGGCCTAGTTTCTGGAAGTCTACAAGCTTATAGTGCTTATGATAACAAACAAACACAAGATAAAATAGCTCAGGAACAAGATAGACGAGACCGTTTATCCCACCCTGAATGGTTCACAGAATAAGAGAGAGGTTGACAGAGATGGCTAACACAACTGTACAACAGATTCAAGGACTTGCAAATGCTCTGCCTGTAGCCAATCAACAGGCTCAGCAACAAATGGATGCGGCCCGACAGATTCAAATGCAGCAAGCTATTAAAGCTATACCTACTTCAAGTGTTAGCCAAGTACAACCGGCAGCCCAACAACTAGCTGTACAAGGTGCACAACAACAAGCGGCTCAACAACTACAAGCACAACAGACAGCACAGAATCAGCAAACCCAACTAGGTCAAATGGCTCTTCAAGCTCAAGGAATGGAAAATAGACAAACTCTAGCTGATAAAGAATTAGCCAATAGAAAAGAGTTAGCTCAAAGCTCTCAACGACTTGCACAGTTAGATATGAAACTTAAGAATGAGATGCTAGATAAGCAGAACCAATTCACAGTAAATCAGGCTGGACAGACTCTACTCAATGAAAGACAACTTCAAGACTTTGCTATTCTGAAATCAAAAGATGATATTGAACTCAATAAATACAGACAAATACACGAGCAAGCAAGTCAACGAAAGATTTACATACTTCAACAAGCAAACAAAGTGATACAAAGAGAACTTGGACAGCAGTTCAAAGCAGACCAAAGTAAGTTAAATAATGCTCTACAAGTTGAACTTGCAAAAGCTCAACAAGACCTAAATGATAAGATAGCAAAAGAACAAGCAGAAGCAGCCAATACCCAGGCTATGTGGCAAGCGGGTGGAGCAGTATTAGGAGGAGTTATAGGAGCCTTCGCAGGAGGTCCAGTAGGTGCGGCAGCAGGAGCCTCTATAGGTGGTGGTCTTGGTTCTGTTGCTAATCAAACTTTAAATAAGTAATTAGGAGATATAAATATGTTAGAAGAAATCAAAAACTCTCTAAGTCAGATATTCAAGAAACACGAAGTACCTACTGATAATCTTCCTTCCTTAAGAGGAAAGTTGACAGAGAGCACAGCAGAAGCGGCCCCACAAGAAACTCAACCTACTCCTCAACCTTCTTCTACTCCTGAAGACATCTTTCCAGAAGCTAAACCAGTAGCTGGAGCGCCTGAGGAAGTAAAAGAAGAAACAAGTTTATCCTCTATGTTAAACAAACCAGCTCAATTAGATTTTACTAAATTTAATCAGTTACAAGACCAATTTACTAATAGTATCAAGAATCAAAAAGACAAAGCAGCAAGTCGAGATGTTCTTGGTATGTTGACAAATGCTAGAGCAGATGCAACCAAGCAAGCTCAGCAAAGTCCTCAATACCAAGCGTATGCTGATACCTTGAAAGAAATTAAACAACAAGTACTTGATAATAAACAACAAGGATTAGATGCCGAGAATAAGGCTGGGTGGATGCAAGCACTGGAAACTATAGGGCAAGCTCTTACTCAGTATGCAGCCGCTCGTTACGGCGCAGAACATAACGTAAACCTAGCAGGTCTTAAAATGGAAAAGACTGACTGGGATAAGATGTTAGAAAGAACACACAATAGACTTCGTCAAGAACTAGAGAATCTAAATGATTTCAGAAAAGAAACCTCAAAAGGACAACAACAACTTCTTGCAGAAGCGCAAGGGATTGCTGAACAAGGAGTTAAAGCAGGATTAGAAGCCGAGAAAGAGGCCGGTAGACTAGAGCTTGAAGGCCTGAAAGAACAGATGGGTGCAGAAAAAGATAAGCAACAATTAACTCTAGCCCAACAAAGAGAAGCAAATGACCTACAATATAAGCAATTACTAGCATCTAAGAAAGAATCTGGAGTAGATTCTACGGCTTTTAAAGGAATGCAAAAGTTAGCTAATAAAGAAGCAGAGACAGAAAAGAAAGCATTAGCGCAACAAGAAAAAGCTCTAGGAATTCTAGCAGGACTAGCTGGAAAGTATGATATCTCCGAAAAGAAGAAAGATAAAGCAGCAGTAATTAAAAGTGTGTCAGAACAATTAGCAGCTCAAGGACTTGACCCTGACGTTATTCAAAAAGCTTCTGGGTGGTTTGGTTCTACTACATTAGATACTCCTGAACTTCTCAATCAAATTAAGAATCAACAACAAATAATAAAGAATAAACATCAAGTAATTCAGCAATATCAAGAAGATGTAGCAACTGCTGGAAGTATAGGCGAAATACAAAGTAGTCGAAATAAATTCTTAGGACAACCATCTGCAGAGGGCGCAAAGCCTTCCGTAAGTTCTGCTGGACAAACTCAACCTTCTAGTGGTAAAATTAAAGTAATGGTTGACTTAGGTGATGGAAATAAAAGAGAAGCCTTAGTTAATCCTAATGAGTTTGACGCATCCTACATGACTAAAATTGGACAATAATTATGGCAAAGCAATTACCTGCTAGCTTAGAATTTACAGATGAACCAAAGAAACAATTACCTGCTTCTTTAGAGTTTACTGATACTCCATCAAAAAAACTTCCTGCTAGTCTTGAATTAACAGACAGCAAACCAGAACAACCTACCAGCATCTTTGAACAAGAACCTACTCCTGCACCAAGCGAAGAAGATGATAGAACAAAAGCTGGATGGGTAAAATCTGGCGTTGTTACAAATGAAGAACTACAAAAGATAGCAGCCAAACACCCAGGTGTGAAGGTTGATGAATTGAGAGACTGGGTTAATTACTATGGTGGTTCTAATGCAGATGCAAGCCTAAAGGACTGGGCCAAATCTACATTAGGTATGGCAGCTGAGTCTCTAGCTGTTGGTGTTCCACAATTTCTAGCTAAGAAGGCGCAAGATGAAACTCACGAACGAGCACTGGATGATTTATCAGATTTGGTCAATGAAAAGAAGTCAACGTTGCAGGCGGCTGGTGAGCTTGGAGGTTCTATATTCGGCTCCTTGGGAGTTGCTGGAGCAGTTGGAAAACTAGTCCCTGCTGCTGCAAAAGCTTATCAAACAATTGCCGCTATTGGCGGTGGTGCTACTTCAGGTTTGACTCACTCTAAGAGTGGAGAAGAGGCTGAAGGTGCTGCTATAGGTGGAACAATTGGAGCTGTAGTTCCTGTTATAGGTGCGGCTGGTGGTAAGTTGATGAAGTTGGGAAATGAGGCCGTAGAAAAGTTTGGCCTAACCGGAACTAAAACCTTAGATGAAACTATAGAGAAAGCATTTCAGGAACAAGCACCAAAAGTAGATATAGGAAAGAAACTCCTTGAAGGACGTGAACCTTTAACTCAAGATGAAGTTAGAACTTTCTTAGGAGCTAAAGATTATGACCAACTTCTTAAGCAAGAAAATCCATCTCTAGCAATTAGCAACGAACTAGCAACAAGAACAAATAATATCAAGAAAGATATTGCTAAAACATTAAAGGGTGAACGAGACCTAGATGCCTATAATGAAGCAGCTAGGGACCTAGAAGGTACGTCTAAGATACTTGATACCTATGAAGAAAATTCTAAGAATCAACTACTTAAACAAATAGCAGACCAAGGCGGAGATGTTAGACCCCTAACAAGTGCTGAAGACTGGGCTCAGAGTTTGATGGATGCTAAGCCTCTGAATGAAATAACTGATAAAAGATATGGCTCTAAACTATCCCGTACTATGGATACTGCTTCTCAAAAAACTAAAGAACTAGAGATAGCATTTGAACCTCTGCAACAAGAAGGATATATACTACACCGTAAGTCCAATCCAGCTGCAGACTTAGATATAATTAAGCAAGTAGAATCAGGTAAGATTACTTCTCCAGAAGCCAAAGCTTGGGCAGATACTTTCCAGAAAATGAGAGATACAGCAGAAGTAAATGGACTTTACATTAGACAGAGAGATAATTATGTTCCAGCTATGCGGCTTCCACTTCAGGAATACAAAGCTGCTATTGTCAAGCGATTAGAAGAATCTGGCCCAGAGGATAAAGAGCTTTTAGCTGAATTAACTAGATGGAATGGTGGGGTTACTCCAAAAGAGGAGCAGGTTGGTGGTTTAGTTAACCAAATTAAAGGAGCTACTTCAGCTGTGTATAATAACGCAGTAGGAGTACAAGCATCTGTAACTAAAGCAAGAGATGAAGTACTTCCTATGTGGTTACGTGAAACTAATCTCGCAAAACTACAAGATAAATGGGTAGGTCAAGTTAAGAGACAAATAGCTTTAGAACCTCATATACAAGAAATGCAAAAGGTAGCAAAAATAGCAGGATTTAAAGGTGATACTGTCACGCAAGAAAGGTTGACAAATCATATTGACGACTTACTAGGTAATAGACTAGATATGCCTGCTGAAGTTCTGGCTCAAGAGAAGAAGTACTTAGGAGACCTAGAAGATAGAATTGCTAATTCTTCTGGTATAGAAAAGAAACTTCTACAAGCGCGAGTAGTTGCTCCTAGGGTTGCCTCTAATCTTTCTAGTATAATGTATGCTAACTTACTATCCTCTCCCAAAACATCTATACAAAACTTAGCTTCTCCAGCCTTAGGTGCCTTCTCTGAGCTCGGCCAAAATTATGGAACTAAGATATACTTAGAAGCAATGACGGATGTCGTGAAAGCAGTTAGAGATGGAGTTAAAGTTAAAGTTAAACCTCATATGGAAGGCATTCTGGGAGCTAAAGCCGGGACTGAAATTACCTTACATAATCCTAAGTTAATTGCGCAGAACGAAGGTTTGATAGGTGGTGCTAACATAAATAACATCCTCGACTATCAACGGCATCTAGCACAAAAAGGAATAGACACAGTTAATGGAGCTTCTATGGCTCTATTCAATACTACTGATAATATCAGTCGTGGAACTGTTGCTTTTATGGGTAAGCGCCTAGCTAATGATTTGATTCAAGACCCAAAGAAGGTATCAGAATTAATTAAATCTCCTTCATACAGAAATTATCTAGGAAAGATTGCAGCTAGTGGAGATAAACAGAAGTTAGAAGAAGAGACAATCAAGTATCTACATGGTCACACACTTCTAAACTTTGATAAAATTGGAATGTCTGGATATGCTAGACGAGCTGGTCCAATGATGCGCGCGTTCACTAAATATCCATCCTATTATCTAGGCAGAGCAGCTCAACCTCTGTATGAGAAAGGCTTAGTTAAAGGCTCAGCTGAAACGCTAGGAGCTTATGGCTCTCCTCTAGCTACTTTCTGGATGATTGATAATGTACTTGACTCAGAGGATAGTGACACCATTAAAGCCTTGACTACAGCTAATGGCCTAAAAGGTTGGGCAGCTGGAACTTCTATCTCTCCTTTTATTGAGTCCAACTTTGGTGTAGCTAAAACTCCTCTTACAGGGATTGTGACCTCAGGTGGGAGTGGAATTAAATCTCTTATAAGAGACGAGACTGAAGCAAGTGATGTCCTTACTAAGTGGCTACAACAAGCTGCTTCTATAGTTATGCCCGGTCAAGGTGTACTAAAGATTCTAGGAGAAGACTTGCCTGCAATTAAAGGTGAGGCAGTAGATAAAAAAGAAAACGTGATTGAGCGCCGAATTGAGGGCGTTAAATCTATATTCGACTAATTACCTATTTACAAAGGAGACACAAAATGGTAATGTCAATCTTGATGAAATTAGCTGGCAGTATAGCAATGAAACTCTTAACTTCAGACGCACTTCAAGACCTATTTATTTGGAGCGCAGAGAAGTTAGCAGCTAATACAAAGTCCAGTGTGGATGATGAATTGGTTGATATAATTAAGAAGCACCTAGAGAAAGCCGATGAGGCAAAGAAAGAAGAAGAGGAATAAGAGATGAAGTTATCCCAAAAAGGACAAGAAATCTTTAATGCTAGGAAGCTAAAAGAAACTTCTGATAGTATGAAGGAAAGCTTTGATACCCCTGAGGAAGTAGTTGAAGTTGACGAAGAAGAGGAAGGCGCCTCTAAACCTCTTCCAAAGGATACGATGGAAGGGTACAATAAAGAGAAAGCTAAGAAGATATCTGACTCTTTTACTCCTGAGAAGGATAAGAGTATGACAGCTACTATTTTGCGCATGATGAATTATGGCACTAAGGGAATAGGCGATACTTTAGATTCTGGAATTAAAGCAGTTAAGGAAGGATTCAAGCCAGGTAAGGACCCTAAAGACTGGCTCAAGACATCTAAGAAGTAGGCTTACAAGTATCTCTAACATGTTCTGCTAGAACCTTAAGCGCCTGGGCCATGTGAAGAATTTGTTCTTCTAAGTCGTCCTGGTGCTTTTGCATTTGCACTAACTTATGTTCGGTTTGGTCATAGAGAGAAGCTAAATTCTGATTAAGAATGCGGCAGACTTCTCTGAGTTCTTGCACGTTGGCATGTAGGTCGCCCGTCGGAGTCTGACCTTTATTCTGCTGCTCACTAACTTTCTTCTTCCACTCTTGCTTAGATAGCGGTTTAAATGGACCTTTAGTCTCCATCCTCTTCTTTAATTCGTCAAGAGGTACAGACTTAAATCCTGGATGTTTCTTAGGCTTTTCGAAGGGAAGTACTTTGCCTCCCTCTTGGTTGTCATTATCCTTTTGACTCATTTTTGACTTCCTTGTCTATGAAGCGCTTCCGATACTCTTCGACATACAACTTGATACCTTCAATAGCACCTTCAATCTTAATTGCTGCTGTGCGTGTGTCAGCTAGTTGCTTCTGTAGATTCTCAAGTACTTCTTGTGTGAAATCTTTTTGCTCACTCATTGTTAGTCTCCAATCATTACAGTGAATAGCTGGCCGATTTCTTTCAAATCAACCTTCTTCTTAGCTTCAAAGTTAATAGAGTAACCAGCCAAGTCTCTAGTTCCTATGACAGAATTAAAGGTTACTTGCCCATACTTGTAAAGTAGGGGATTGACAGAGATATAGAATGTACCTCTTACAGGAATGTAAGCATCTATTCCTCTATCCAGAGCTATCTGAACAAATTGACCTGGAAGAACAATACCTTCCTCTTGTCCTTCAGGTGACTTACCTGCTATGTATTCTACTGAACTGTGTCCTAAGACGCAGTAGAATTTATCGAACACAGTAACCTTATGGGCTTGGTCTTCTTTAATTCCTAAAAGCTTAAGAGCTTTAGTTGGTATATTGACTTGAATCATCATTATTTAAGTACTCCAAATAAGGTATATACAATTACATTAACCATGTGGAGAACTAGGAATATTCCTGCTACATACGCAGCACAAAATCCTACCACAATAGCAATAGCTATTTTTTCTTTTGTCATATTACTTCTCTCCTGCAGGTGGTATAATGTAGAGACTACTAACGTCTATACCTTGATTCTTGAGCATCTGGGCAATATCTGCTCGCAGTAGAACTATTGCCAGTAATGCAAAGAATCCTATCAAGCGTATATACATAGAATAAGACATCATTGGAACCTCCTAAACTGATTTACAATTCCAGTTTATACTACCTTTTCCGCGTTTGTCAAGATAATCTTCAGCATGTTCTAAGGCCCACTGGTCTAAATCCAGAACTAGATTCCTGTTTCTATTTACGAATTGTTTGTAGCCATTTAAATTATCGCAGAAGATATAGATAACATTTGGCACATCTTTTGACAGTCTAGTTAGAAGCTTTTGAATTTCATCTTCCCAACCTAACCCTGCATGAGCAAAATTCTGGTCCTGAGTTCTTGTAAGTCTTACATTAATAAATAGGCAGCCTTGCTCGGCAAGACTTTCTAAAGAGGGGAGGTTGACAGAGACTTGTTGAAGGGCCAACTTTAGGTCATGGTGCCAGAAATCAGGATAGTTAGCTGGAGCCGCGAGAGCCAGACCATCGGCCTCGCCAAATACGGACCTAGGGAATGAGCCCAGGAATACAACCTTGGTTTGCTCTGGTGTAAAATATGTGAATGGTTTATAGATTTGATTAAAGGTAGGAAGCAGAGTTCCCTCTATATTAGCCTTGGTAATCTCGTGTCTTAGACTATCTGGTAACTCTGGATAATCGTTTATGTATTTGTGCCATCCATTGCAAATGATTCGCTTCCTGCTCATGGCCTTACTCGTCCTTATCAACTCGAACGAACAACATAGTGAACAGCATCCCTAGGCCGAATAAAAGAATAGCATCGAATAAACTTACTGATAACATAATTAGTCTCCCTCTGATTTATCGAATTTAAAGAATCCAAAAGCCGCTATCCCTACTATTATCCCTACTAGTAAGTAAGAAGCTGCGGAAGCTACATCTGAAGCGGATATTTCCATAACTTAATCCTTACTCTTGTAGCTCTCGATATCAAATTTGATAGCTAGACCTACTACTATTAAAATTCCTAATATTATCACTAACTCTTCCACCTTATTCATCCTTGTAAACAAGTGCGTGGTATCCTACAATTAAGATACATAAACTAATATAGACGGCCCAGCCGATAGCTCCTATAGTCATCTGCGGCATCCTTGGTCATCGTGGTGTCGTTCTTGAGCCTTCTTCTTGAGAATCTTATTTACATTTCCTAGGAAGATATAGAGTCTCATTACTACCGCGCCAGCTAAGACATGGGCGCCTAAGATTAAAACGTATGCAATTGCTTCTGATAATTCCACAGCTTGTTCTCCTTGTTTAGCTATTTCTAAATAGGTTTGTGGGTCCATTAGTCTGTCTCCTCTGGCTTGTTTTTACTTACACGATTAGTTACCCTGAGAGCCAGTAGTGTACTGACAGCGCCAGCTCCGATAAAGAAAAGCATAACAATAACTGATACTAACATCTGACATCTCCTCTATAAAAGGAGGCTAGAGTCACAGATAACTCGCACTTAATACGTGGTCAGGAGTGGGTTCTGGTTTCTAGCCCTGAATTTAGTTTAGATAATTAGGAGGGATATGTCAAGGGATTCTATCGAATTGGACAATGACCTCCCATCTCACAATCATCTAACTCAATCCAGCCTGGTAGGTTGGCGAGATACTGAATAGGAGTGCTAGAAGCTATTCGCTTATTGTACTCTTCCTCTGTAATCTCTTCTAAGGGAGCCTGTTTAAAGCCGTGCTCAGAGTGGAGAAGGAAGCTAATAGATTTAAAGTTATTATTATAGTGAGTCCGAAGATATTCTTGTATCTCAGCTAACTCTTCTTTTCTATAATAAACAGTACAGCTTACAGCATTATCTGACCATTCAGCCTGAAGACGTCTTACAACTTCCAGTTGTTGGATGGCTGTTGTATCCTTAGCAAGCAAGGTTCCCTTCGGAGTCTTGCAAGGGAACTCTACAGCTAGGGTGCTATGGTCCGCAGTTCCATCGAAGTTTAGAACTGGAGGTGTAGGGAATCCGTGGTCACGACAAGCTTCAACTAGAGAATTATTAGCTGCAATTCTGATTCGGCGAATGTAGAACTCACTGTATCCAGGATGACAACCACTTGTAACTCCAGCTAAAAGAGATAGTGTTCCGCTAGGTTTAACCGTGGTAATCTTAATAGAAGTTGGATACCCGTGCTTGGCCGAGTATTCTCTGTCAACCTCTCTAATATATTGATAGACTTCAGCTAGCCATCCCCTTTGTTCTTCGGTAGCCTGCAGGTAGCCTGTAACGCCAATTCCCATTCGCATGTTTTTATGAACTATTGCTTCCGTTTCAGGATGGTGACAGGGTAGAGCTAGGCTATGCTTATTTATTCTGTATAATAAGTAAGTCACTCTCTTCATCTCTTCCAAGCTACTAATGTTTGGAAGATAAGTTTCAGCTAAGCAACAAGTTTCATAGGGAGCTAAAGATTGCTCAGCACATGGGTTAACCCCTAGAATGTCTGGGTCTGGATATTGAGTCTCTCCAGTTCTTCCAATTGCTTGCGCAAGTTTAAGGTTGATTAGACCATAAGGCTCACCGTTACCTTTGTATCCTTCCCAGAACTGGTCAGGTAGCATAGAGAAATCATTGCAAACTACAGAGTTATTTGACATAGCTCTCCAGTTTGGAACATTACCAAGGTCCCATCTCTTAGCATTCAGATACTGAATATCATCATAATCACCAATAGCTATCTGTGCAGAACGTCTAACATTACCTGCAACAACTATATGGCCAATTATATTCATCACGTCGAGCGCGTCGATGGGTCTAAGCTTTTTACCCGCTCTAGCATTAAGTACATTCGATATCTGTATAATTCCCCAAGCGAGCGGTTCAGGTCCCGAAGCCACACCCCCAAATCCTTTAATTGGTGTTCCCGCCCCTCTAATGCATTGAGTCGAGAAAGTAAACCCTTCTCCAGTGTAGAAATGCGATTCAAGCGTTCTTCTGAGAAGCTCCACCCATCCTTCTCTACTATCTGGAACAATAAACTGAGAATCTGGTCTATCTGCCCTTGTAATTGTTGCGGACTTAACTCGTGGTAATTCATAAACGAACTCTCTTTGTATGTTATAACCTACACCAGAGCCTAACATTAAGGCATCCATGGCCCAGGTAAATGGTCTAATAGGATGGTCGACTACAGTGAATGCACAGTTTTGCAAGGAAAGCAAACCTAATTG
>JACCDO012073227.1_pt1 | contig 11918 bp, 8 predicted proteins | sample 7446101 | NCBI WGS metagenome assembly JACCDO01 (sample SAMN15323440, study PRJNA562643) | freshwater metagenome | isolation source: river surface water | place: USA:Blue River Watershed | collected 2017-08-16 | reverse complement strand
GTTTAGAAAGAGTATACGCCGCCAATACGCTACTCGATCAAGCGGGTGATTATACCTTTACATTAAATGTGCCCAATTGTATTGGTGATACTGTTCAATATCGTAGATCATTTAAGGTCAATGGTGATCCTATTTCTGTGCCAGTACCAGCGGGCCACCCCAATGCGCTTGCAGCGGCTCAAACACCTACTTATCAAGCCACTGAAGGTAGTGCTCTTAGATTAGAAGGTGATGATTCTAGACCACCAGAACTTGGTGATAGTATTAGTGCTTGGAATTGGGATTTGGATCGCAATGGCACTACAGATGCTACTGGCGTGAGATACAACTATAATACAGATAAAAATGGTGTTTTCCCGGGTGCTTTGACTGTGGTAGACTCCTTTGGTTTGAGCAATACCAAGAATTTTGATGTCATCATTACAGACGTGAGTCCTATCCTAGATTTGGGTGGTCCTTATAGTGTGGCTCAAGCGCAAGCATTGAGTTTTGATGCTTCTCTCTCTCGTCCCGGCAGTGCTGCAGACCCATTAAGCCAAATCATTTGGTCTTGGGGTGATAATACAGCTGATCAAACCCTCAATCTCCCAGCTGGGTTTAAGCCTGAACATACTTTTGCTGAAGATGGTCAATATGAAGTAAGAGTCACTCTCAAAGATGAAGATAATCAAGTTCAAAAGATGATTCAGGTCAGTGTTCGCGATGTTAAACCTGAAATTCTCAGCATTCAAGTACCAGCTGTTGCTTATGCATTACAAGATCTTACTTTTGTGGCAAATGCAAGAACCAATGCCCCAGCAGATCCATTGGTATCTTATGATTGGGACTTCCTTGGCAATGGTAGATATATTGAATCTCCTACCCCAACAACCATTTATCAATACCTAGAAGAAGGTACTTTTAATGCTGTATTAAGAGTAAGAGATGATGACTCATTTACCACCCAAAACTTTACTGTGGTGGTAAGAGGTGTGAGTTTAAGTGATATCTTGAGGGATATTAAGAATAAGGTCAATGAACTCTATGCAACCAACACCATTTCAGATCGTGCCAAGAGTGCATTAAATCCAGATGGACAAAAAGGCATTTTGGAACTTTGTGATTTGGGTCTTTGGGCAGAAACACAAAGAGATGCCATTCAAAACGGCAATGTGATTGAACATGCTGAAAGAATGAGATCTCTTTATCGAGGTAATACCTTACTCGCCTTTGATGAAATCCTCTTTAGATTAAATCGTGTCCAAAGCTTAGGCACTGATTTGGGGATTTTGATGTGGAAGATTAGCCGTCAATTGCTGAGAGAAGTTGAATCTTTCCAAAGCCTAATCCTCACCCAAAATGCACAAGCACTTGCTGATCCTTCATTTGAACAAGCACAGAATCTATTAACAGTAGGCAGAATGATTTTTGATAATGTCGATTTCCAAGATCGTGTGATTGGAAGAGATGGGTATTTGGCAAGAGATTTATATGGTGTCATCTATGAAGCCTTCTTCTTACTTAGAAATTATACAGATCCTACAAGGATTTATCATGAATTCCCAATGCCAGAAGATGGTGATCCAGCATATCGCGTCTTTATGGCAAATGTACCTAACCAAGATTTAACCACTGCTTTGATTCAAATCCAAACAGAACTTGCAGATTATGTCACAGCTGCTCAAGCAACCAATGGTCCCGGTGTCGCACCATTAACCAGTGCAGTACAAGCATTAACCCAAATTCAAGCTTGGGTTGCCAAGAGATTAGGTCTTGTTTGCAATAATCCAGATCCTGATTCACCAGAATGTGATTTCTTGAGTGATCGAGATAATCTCTATCTACAACTCGCTTTGATGGACCTAGTAGGCGATTTATTTGCAGCTGCAGACCAAGGTGTATTTGTGAGAAATCTACAAAATATGCTTACTTTTGCAGTGAAATTCCGTGTGGAAGTTGCCCTACTCGCCGTAGAACAACAATGTGGTATTTTTAATCCTTACCCAATGGCTGCTCGTGCTCAACAACAAATTCTCTTAAATCTCTTGGATCAAAAACAAAATGATGCTGCGCTTTTATTCTATATTGCACCAGAGAGAAGATGTTTGGTGATGCAACAATACAATGAATGTGTCGTTGTTAGCCAAAACAGAAGATTACCCATTGATCAACAAATCGCCAAAGAACCTTACCCAGATTTCTGTGAAGCCAGTGGTTTAGCACAAGGCAACAATGCCCCAGTGATCCCTGGTCAAGATTTGCCTATTCCTTATCGCTTGCCATTGATCGATATTACCTTGCTTTATGATATCATTAGAGCATTCTTACTAGACCTCAATCCAGCAAATCCTCAAGTACTCGCCCAATCTTTCCCTGGCAGAACATGGAAAGAAATGAATCGTTTCTTTGCTGATCAAAGCTTTAATCTCAATGATGTTAATACTGGTATTATGCAATTTAACCATGATATCTATGATGTCGATAGAGATGGCTTAATCGGCTTAGTTGAAATCGATTGTGGTATTAAGTTTAATATTCCTTTAGATCCATTAAAGACCCAATCCATCGGTGGTATCAATGATGCAGATCGAGATTGTGATGGCGATGGGATTTCTAACATAGAAGAAGTACATGCTAAACTCAATCCTATTGAAGCTGCTGATGCGACTTTGGATACAGATAGCGATGGTTTGACCAATTTCAATGAATGGAAATGGAATAAAGCCGGTGTTCCGCTAGATTTAAGAGATCCTACAGATGCTGCCAGAGATTTTGACATGGATGGCGTCAGCAATGTTAAAGAAATCAATGCTGGTTTTGATCCTATGAATATGCTTGATGCTGTTGGCGATTTTGATGGTGATGGCTTAACCAATGGGGTTGAACTCAACAATGGCTTAAACCCAAGAAATGCACAAGATGCAGATATGGATCCTGATGCAGATGGATTGACTTCTAGACAAGAAATTGCAAGGGGCAGAAACCCACTCGTCAAAGACTGCGAAGCTGATCTTGTGGAATTAAGCGGTAGAGATGACCAAGCATCAACTGCTAGAGTCATGACTTTTGATCAAGGCAGAGCAAGCTTTAGTCAAGGTGTGATTTGTGGTTCTAGAAATAATAACGATGAAGACTGGTTTGCGATTGATATCCCAGATGATGGTTATCGTTTATCTGTGGCACTCAGCGCAAGCAACGGAGATGCTGGTATTTCCATGAGATTATATGATTCAGTCAATCTTGCACAATTAGCGATCAGCGATACTGCTTATAAACCCGAGATGATTGTCATGGCGAGAAATCAACTTACTTTTGGTAGATATTATGTCAAAGTATCTCATAACCAAGCTGATCTTGCGCCTCAAACAGCTTATACCATTGACTTCCAAATTTCACCCCCAACCCGTCCTTGTGTCCCAGATCATCTAGAAGGCATGAGTGCAAATAATCAAATTGCAAATGCTTATGTGATTGGTGCCAATGAACTTAGAGATGGTGCTGTATGGATTTGTGATGGTGAGAGAAATGTGGGTGACTGGTATAGAGTGGATGTCTCTAATAAAGATAAGACCATTCATATTGGCTATGCACCAAATACAGATGGTAAGCTAGAATTATCGACAATGACCCAAAACTTCTCATCTTATGCAGAAAGCACAGATGTTCAAAAGAGTGGTCAATGTATTAATATCAAAGCTTCAGGGATTGCAACATCTGTATTTATCAATGTTACAGCATCTACAGTGTTCTCTGATGGTGATGATCGTGTTGATTATACCCTTCAAGTGCTTGATACCAATCTCACTGCGAACCCAAGAGGTGAGTGCGATACTTTGAACAATGGCTTATATCTATTCTATACTTGGCCAACAATGGGATTATAAGAATCCTAACAATATCTACATAAACGAAAGCCACAAAGATCAAACCAAGCATGATCATTGGCATAAAATCTATGACTGACACGATGAAGATCTGGTCTTGACCAATATGATCCTCCACGTAAAACATGTGCACAAGGTTGAGAAGACCAATAAACAGGATCTTTCATATTTTCTCTATTTTGATAGGTCTCAAATGCATCTTGGTTGATCTAATTCAGTCCATAGATTTTCACTTAATTTTTGCTTCCCAGAATTGGCATGATACCAAGAAACTTGGTCAATATCATTAGACCCAGCATAGATATATTCTGTATCAGCCTTGGCACTATTCCATTCAACTGTTGCAGATATTGTATGCTGATCATTCATTTTCACATGAGCATAAAGAGATGAGTTCTTCACAGATTTCACAACGATCACACTCACATTCATCTAAAACATCATTACAATTGTCGCAATAATCATATATATCCAAAACCTTGACTGGATCAACCAACTCATATTGATCTTCAGTGAGATCTTTTAAATATAGTTCTAATTGCTCTTCCAATGATGTTTGGCATGTTTTCCATTCAAATTCACATTTTGAACAAGAATAGTGACGATCCAAAACACAACTTTCATCGATTTGATCTCGATTAATATTCAATAAATTAAAAATAATACTCAAGCTTTTGGGCTGAAATTTAAGAGTAGTTTCATAATCACAAATATGAGTACGGTAGAAAATATAAGAGATGAAATCAGCCTTAGATAGATGATTCACATACTGAGTAGGATCTTTATATTGAGGGATTTTGATATAGGTTAAACAACTAAAAATAAAGCTTTGATTAATCTTAAATTTAATTTTAACTTTGGCTAATTGCATCATTTAAAAATACTCCGATATATTTAAGAGTTAAGTTTTAAAATATATCTAAGTAATTGATTGATTAGTCAAGGATTATTGATCTATGTCTTGATTAAGGATTAGTACAGAACCCAGCCATTGCACAATCTGTATCCATACAATCTACAGTACCATCTGCATCATTATCAAACCCATCTTTGCAGAACCCAGCTTCACTTGATTTACAAGTTGCAACCATATTATTTCTGGAACATCCAAAATCCATACAATCTGTGAAATTATTCCCATCATTATCCATACCATCGCTACAAGTCGCATCTGTATTTTCTTTGACACAAACAGTCACAAATACATTTTGAGAGCAAGCATAATCCATACAATCTGTAAACCCATTGCCATCATTGTCCATCCCATCAGCACAAGTGGCATCAGTACCTTCAGCAGGGTGCATACAATTGGTCACAGCCACATTGTAATTACAGTGATAATCTTCACAATCGATCTTGCCATCACCATCATTATCAATGCCATCACCACAAAGCGCATCGCTTGATTCATAATTGGCTGGATCAAATGCTGGTGGAGGGTTGCTAGGTTGAGGCATACCACCACAAGCTTGAGTGGGTTGGCAATCTGTATCCATACAATCGATCATACCATCAGCATCGTTATCTACCATGTCAATACAGAAACCAGCTTCAGTCATCTTACAAGCCCCGATGAGATTATTCTTAGAACAGGCATTATCATCACAATCAGCAAAACCATTGCCATCATTGTCTACCCCATCTCTACAAAATTCTTCTGTGCTTTCAGATGAACAGCTCAATACCCAAATATTTTGGCTACATCCAAAATCCATACAATCTGTAAAACCATTGCCATCATTATCCATACCATCGCTACAAAGCGCTTCACTGTTTTCTCTCATTTTCCCTTCAAGTGGAGGACAAACAGTCACATTAGGAGATACAAAACAGTGAGGATCTGAACAATCTGTCTTACCATCACCATCATTATCCATACCATCGCTACATTTTGCATCACCTGTTTCATACAAAGCTTCATTAGGTGCTGTTTTCATGCTATTGACAGAACCACGACATTGATTTGCACCAGCACAATCTGTGTCATCACAGTCGATGAGATTATCCTTGTCATTGTCTTTGCCATCCAAACAAAAACCTCTTTCGGAATCACGACAAGCACTGACCAAGAAGCCCTTACAAGCGTTATCATCACAGTCAACAAAACCATTGGCATCATTATCTAAACCATCAGAACAAAGGGCATCTGAACTCTCTGTATTACAAATGGTAATAAAAGGATTTTGAGAACAAGAGAAATCCATACAGTCAATGAAGTTATTCGCATCATTATCAATACCATCGCTGCATTTCTCAGGGGTATTTTCTCTCTCTCCGGGACATATTGTGACACTTGGAGAATAAGTACAGTGAGAATCTTCACAGTCGATCTTGCCATCACCATCATCATCTACGAGATTGCCACAGAGTTCATTTGTGGATTCATTACCAATCCCATTGTCAGGTACAGTCACCATGGATCCTGCAGTGGTGGCACCGGTAGTGGCACCAGTGGTCGCACCAGTAGTGGCACCAGTGGTCGCAGCAGTAGTAGCACCAGTGGTTGTACCAGCAGTAGTTGTGTCATCACCTTCTGTGACACATGAAGAAATAAATTGTGCACTGATGAGTGCTAGGGAAATAAAAGTAATGAGCTTTTTCATAAATCCTCTTTAAACTTGAAACAATGACGAATGCAAACAGTGTGCTTTTAACTATTTTTTAATGATTTGACGAATTTATTACAATAAAACCTTGATTTTTCTTTGATTTATTTTTTTGACAAGCTTGACAAACAAGATGAAAATCAAAAATGGCTTCCCCGAGACTTGAACTCGGGACCTCGCGATTATGAGTCGCGCGCTCTAACCAGCTGAGCTAGGAAGCCATCAAAATTAAAATACAGTGATTACTCTGGTTTTAACGAGATTATACGATACACAGAGTCGATTTGAATGGCGACAAACTAACACAAAAGAAAAAAGAAAGCAAATAAAAAAAATAAAACTTGAAAAAAAACTGAAAAAGCTAAAATGATAGCAAAACTTAAATCTATGGTGATTTCAACCCTTAGGTGAGAATGGTGTACAATTGAAAAGCTCTTTATTGCTCAGTCCCTTGTTTTTGGTCAGTCATTTCGGTCTACTGGTATTCTTCTTAGGTTATACTCTCAAATTTGGCCCTTATGAACAACCCAAACCAGAATTAGCAGTGAGATCTAGAAATTTGACAAGTATGAGTGAAAGCAAAAATACGGGTTCATCTCACTCATCGATCAAACCTGAACTCTTACTCGCAGAGAAGAGACCCGGTGCGCTCAATATCAATACTTTATATCTCAGAGATGGCAAGCTCTTTGGGGATATGCACAATGGTTGGCAAGCAGCACTCACACTGGATAATCAACTACAAGCAGATACAGCCAAAGTATTCTTACAAGGAAGACCCGCACTGGCAACAATGGCTGTGGTTGAAGTCGATACTGGAAAAATCATTGGTTTGAGCGAATACATAGACCCTGATCATGAAGTGACCAAATTCTTACAAATACAACATGATACCCATTTGGCACTCAAGAGTTTAGCCCCTGGGGCAAATATGATTAAACTCATGACCACATCTGCACTCTTAGATATGGGCATATCCGATCAAGAAGATTTTTGTTATCCTTCACTCACTGGGCGTATTCAAGATGCAAAACAAGTGGCAAAGAGTTTAGCCAAAGAAACCAACGATAAATGCAGTAATCTCTTTAAAGCATTTACTGAAGGTCAAAATGACTTCTATCTCACATTGATCAATGAAAAACTAGGGATGGATGATATTAAGAAAAAATCAACACAAATCGGGTTTAATAAGCCTTTTGATTATTTTGAATTACAACACGAACCTTCATCTTTATACATCCCCACCAATGATGTTGCCAGAGCACAAACAGCAATTGGCTTTCGTAATTCAAGGGTTTCCACCCTACATTCCGCTTTAATCATGGCTGCCATCGCATCTAAAGACGGGAAAATCAAAAGACCCCAATTGATTGAAGCTTTGATCAGAGAAGATTCTTATACAGTGGATTCCCCTAAGTTTAATGCCAATCAAACTTATGGTTTTGATCAGAAATCTCTTCCTGTTTTGCGAAATATGCTCCAATCATCCATGAAAAACTCAAATGTACAAAAAGTCTTTGTCGATTGGCCAAGCGAACTAAAACCCATTCAAATCGCTGGACAAATCGGAACCATTAGGCGATTAAATCCTTATATTTCTTATACTTGGTTTAATGGTTATTTCCCCATTGATAAACCTAAATATGCCATTTCAATCTTGGTCATTAATAATGAGCATTGGTATCTACAAGCAGTACATGCCGCCCATAGAATTTTAAAAACTTATTTATCTCGAAAAAATGTACTGGAACGATTTAACAAATAGATCATCAAGAATACAGTAAGCCAAAGAATATGTATCGCATTGCTTTGCGCACAACCCGAATTTGTTTTGGATACAGCGCGTACCACATCTTGATCATCTTGTATTGCGCCATCTACAATGCCATGATCGTTCATCAAGAGATCAGAATCTGGTAGATTCATCTCTTCTTGAGCATTCATCCCCATATCTAATTTTGTGCCATTTGTGGAACAATTCGCCCCCAAACATCTAGGTTCACAAGCAATGGCACTTTGGCTTTGCGCTGGACATTCCCATTTGAGTTGACTTGCATTTTGATAATTCAAGAAGAGTATGTCCCAACTCATACCATGATCACGACTGCTTGCTACCAACCAATCTGCAGGAACGCCTCTCCCACAAGCCCAAAGAATATTCCCTTGGTAGGTCAAACATCCTAGTTTTAGTTCTTCAAAAGCCGTCCAAAATAAACCTTGTCTTTGATAAAACCCAGCAAAAGGCGTACTTACAACCAAAATATCATCTTGAGGCAAATAGGCAGCCGATTCATAATTATCTTCTACTTGATGGATATTGGTCCATGTGTTTCCCCCATCTTTGCTCTCCAATAAAATCGATTCTGGGAATTTGGCTGCAGCCACAAAGAGATGATCTGGGTTTATGGGATTGAGCGCCAAAATTCTTAATTCTTGAAACCTAAAAGAATGAGTGCCACCATCTTGAACCAGAATATCGCTAAAACTTTCACCCCCATCTATGGATTTTAAAAAACCATTGGCATGGTTGAGATAGATCACATTTGGATGAGATGGGGATTGCCAAAAACCATAGATAATCCCTTCTGTATTTAAACCTTTACCCGTCCAAGTCTTGCCAAAATCCAAAGAAACAAAGAGATCATTGCGTTTCCCTAAACTTTGAGTATAAGCCCAAATCCTATTTTTTTGCATCGCATCTGTATCTTGATGGAACTGCCCCACAAAAAACTCTGTCAATATCCCTTCAATCAATTGAAAATCACAACCCATATTGTTAGAGAGATAACTTCCTGTTTTTGATGTTGCTAATAATTGATTTTCATTGATTTTTAATGCTGCTGATATCCCACTTTGGGTGTTAATCGCATCATCACATAGCCATAACCAACCATCTTGATTTGAACCAAAAGCAAATAATCCTAGATTATCGATGACCAAAGGTGTGCTTTGGTTTTCCATAAACTGTAAACTCAAAATTTTGGGTTGCGCACCATGCGCCCATAGATGAGAAGAGTAAGAGAGAATCATCAGCAAAAGAATCTGCTTAAACATATACTTTTCCTTTAAGGGTTAGGCGTCACAAAAGGCGTACTTGACGTTGATGCGGGTTGAATTGTTTTTGTAGACTTGGTTTTGAGTTTATCAGCTTTTTTATCAGATTTTTGGATCATAGGCTGTGTTTTAGGCGCTAATAACAATTCTTCCTTATGGGTGATGGGTTTTAGTTCTTTGATGGGTTGTTCTTGAATGATTGTTGATGTTTTGGATCTAGATAAATCGATAATTGCAGGTTTAGATGGTGTAGTAAAACCAATAAATGCAAAAATCATCATTACAAAAACCAAGACCATCACACCTACTGCTTTCTTCATATTTCTCTGATGACCGATCTCTTCTTTGATTTTGATCGGTACATCGATTTGCCGATGTGGCTCAAAAGTCTGTGTAGATTGCTCTGCGATATGTTGATGATCAATAGATTGAAAATCTATACTAGAGATTTCAGCTGATTGAGAATGGGTATCTTCCATCGCTTGGGCTTGTTGTAAAGCCATCAATGCTTCTTGTGCACTTTGAAATCGAATATCTAAGGATTTGGCGAGGAGTTGATAACAGATTCTGGCGATTTTTAGGGGGATATGCGCTGGTAATGTTGGTGGGGATTCATTTAAAACCCTTTGCATCACCACGATATTCTCTGGTTTTTCTTTGGCATTTCTCTCAAATGGTTTATGCCCACATAAAAGTCTATAAAAAATCACCCCCACAGAAAACAAATCACTTCTAGGATCATCTTTCATCCCACGATAACGCTCTGGGGCGATATAATGACAAGTGCCTACAATTCTGCCATCAGCAGTGGATTCAGCTTCATCACTCAGAGGTTCTTGGCTTCTGGCAATCCCAAAATCACATAATTTGATTTGATTGGGATATATGGGATCATAAAGCAAATTTGCTTCTTTTAAATCCCGATGCACGATCCCTTGCTGATGCGCAATGATCAAAGCATTTAATAAATCCTTAATAATCGAGATACTTTGATTGATATCTGCTGCGACACCCAAAGGAAAAAAATAATTTAAAGAACCCTTGCCATAGAGTTCCATGACCAAAAAACTAGAACCATCTTCTAATTCACCCACACTAAATACTTGTATGATTTTAGGATGTTGTAATTTTGCAAGTAACCTACCTTCATCTCTAAATCTGGCTCGATTGATGGGCTTATCTTGATTAGAGAGCACTTTGATCGCCACTTCTCTGCCTAGATTGATATCTTTAGCACGATAGACCGCTCCAAACCCACCAGCGCCTAACATACTCAATATCTCATAGCCTTGTATTTTCTCTCCCACAACAAGCAATGACATATTAGACCTCTTACACTCAGTGATTTTTGATGTTCATTCATATACCATAAAAGATTCTTAGTTTGCATCTAACAATAAATCAATAGTGACACATTTCAACTGATCACATACTTGAATTTCAAGTAGATCTGCTAATCTACTGTTGATCAATGTAGATAACCTAAACTCTTGTCCATTTGCTGGGATTTCTGATTGTTGTATTTGAAAAGGCAAAGAGATTTCTTTGGTTCTTGTCATTGCAACTACCCTAGATACCTTGAAATTGGGCTGACTTTGATTGCGTATACTGAGTTGTAAAATCAATTCATCTCCCATCTCTACAATTTGATAAAGACTCAAATAGATAAAATGATTTTGAGCCCTCTTGGGTTTGAATATATGCGTTTTAATCAAGGCCTGATTGCTTTTTTTGAGCAACCATTCTTTGTTCTTGATTTCGATTTTCTTCAAATAATCCGGATGTTGTTCTTGATCTAATTGATCGATCCATTTTTCTGTATTGGATAGGGTTTTGGGATTGATTTCATTTTTCTTAATCTCAATTAAATCGATAATATTCTCTTCTAAAATTTCAGTTTGAGGATAAAAACGACAACTGAAAATATAATCATCTTCCATCACAAATTGCACAGAAATACTACTGCTTTGAGAAAGATCGATTTGATCGTGTAATGCAATCACTGCAAGTTGATCTTTGAGGTTAATGGTTAATTGTTGATCTCGCTCAGGAATCGCAACTTTAAGCTTTTTGGGGAAAGATAAAGTGATTCTTTGGTTTTTCCCCATTAAGATTTGATCAGTACAATAATTAGGGGATTGAGAAAAAATCAAGGATTTTGCCCAAAGATCATGGACTTGGCATAGGAGTAATAGCATCAAAAAAATCGACTGAATACCAAACATTCCTTATTTATCTACCTTATGTTGTAGTATTTCCTTGTAGAAAGAGCCCATAATTGAATCCAATTCATAAATCTCTGTCCTAAAGAGAAAAACTAAAATCATCATACCCGCAATCATAATCATTGAGCCATGACCACTTTGAACAATTGGCTTTTCATAAGTATGAAATC
>JACCDO011808282.1_pt1 | contig 11919 bp, 8 predicted proteins | sample 7446101 | NCBI WGS metagenome assembly JACCDO01 (sample SAMN15323440, study PRJNA562643) | freshwater metagenome | isolation source: river surface water | place: USA:Blue River Watershed | collected 2017-08-16 | reverse complement strand
TCCCCAGAGAGAGACATATGTAGATCCAATAAATCTTTAGACAAATCGTTACAATGCTCATAATCTGCCAAAAGTTCATCAATACGATCATGTACCACATTGTAGTAGATTTCTGTTTCTTTATCAAAAATCAGTGCACAGTATTTCTCTTGTTTAATTTCATTGAGTTCTGCTTTGAGTGGCATTGTATATTGTCTTAGCAAACGAATGGTTTTTTTCATTGCCATTAATTCTTGCAGTAACATATGGTGATTGTTATCTTCAAATTTATTGGTTTGAAAGATACTAAATAATTTCTGTTCTAAGTCTTCAATATGATCTCTGATTTCATCTGTAATTAAAAAATATTGATCAATAATTGCATTAATTAATTCATAAAAGAGATGATTGATTTTGTGATGTTGTATGCCTTTATTATTATTTTTGATATACTTTCTAATATCATCAAATACATCACCATCTTTTCCTTCTTGAATTGTAATAATATAATTATTTTTAGCCAAAATATATAAATCTTCTTTTTCAATGTACCCTTCATCTGTATCATCATTTAAATTTTCAATTTTTAATGCATTTGATAATTTATGATTCCAATATTTTTTATTTAAAGAAATCATTTGTAGTTTTAGGAAATTAATACCATCAAAAAATTCATGCTTTTTCTTTGTTGAGATATTACTTAATGAATGATCTTTTTCAACAAATAACTCTATTTCTTTCTTCATTGGCTCAGGAATATTTAATTTAGACAAAAGTGAATTCACATGAGCAATTTCAAGTCGATTACTCTCAATATTAATCCAATTGATTCTTTGATCATCTAATTGATTCAAATGAACAAAATCAGTAATATCCTCTTCATTTTTGACATCGGTTGAAGAATAAGAAATCAGTTTAATCATATACACCTCTTTGTATTTTAGATTGAATTTTGATTGACCATTTGCTAAAGGCAAAAGGTTAGATTTGAATACTTAAACCAGTTTACTTAAAGAGTCAATTGATGATGATAGAAAACATCACAACCCCTACACAAAATCTACAAAGACTTGTGGTTAGAATGTTATATGATGCTGATTTTAGCAAGAAAATCTTAAATTCAGAGCAAGAACTCAATCGTTTAAAATTAGATCTCCCCACAGATTCATGGACATGGTTAAAACAAAATCATCCCTATGCTTATCAAGCAGATGAATTTAGATCACATCGTACTCTAGAAGCTTTGATCGCTTATTTGCCTCTTTCTTTTAGCATCTATTTGTCATTGATCAAAAGCACAAATATCTTGGATTTTTTCCATTCTTCTTTTTTCCATCAAGGGATTCAAAATAGGGAATTATTGATTTTAGCGCTTCATCAATATCTCATTGATTTTTTTGAAAAAAAGAAAATATTAAATAAAATCAAGAAAATATTAGAACTAGAATATCAAATCGCCTATTTTAAAACCATCAAACCCCAATCAAATCTCGATCATACTGTTTCTGAGAACATACAATTAGATCATTTGACCTTGCCTCAAAATTACAAACTCATTGTGGTTGATCAAAAACAATATGATATTTATTTGGCATTTTTAAAAAATCTAGCATCTCAAAAAGGCACCATTCTAGAAAAATTAATCTCTTCAAAATCATTGGTTCAGGCCATACTCAATGCAGAAAACAAATCAGCCAAAGTCTATCTCAAAATCATGGACGGGGATTTGGAAGAATTACCTGTTTCTCTCTACAAAGTCCTTTCTTTGATCGATCAAAAACTAGCCCTTTCTCAAATCATGTCTTTGATGCAAGAAATGGGGGTAGATCAACAAGAATCCACTGCGTTATTGATGGAGTGGATTGCTGATGGATTGATTGGATTTTCGATTAAAACTTGATTTTTTATGGTACTGTACTTATATTGCTAAAACTTTACTTTTTTCGATGGAATAGAGGTTGATATTATGGGGCTCTTTGATTTTTTTAAAGCCAAAACACCAGAACAAAAGATTGAAAAAATCGTTCGTAGATTACTAGAAGAATATTCTCCTCAAGAAGCAAGACAACAAGCGATGCAAGAGTTGGTAGAAAACGGTTCAGATGAAGCGATTTATGGTCTTGTGAGCCGATTGGGTTTTAATTTAAGAGATAGTATTAAAAACGAACAAGAAAAATCTTGGGTCAATGGGATATTGATCGATCGTTTTCAAGACAGATCCATTCAACCCCTCAAAAAATGGATTACTCAAGAAGAGAATATTTCTGGTGCCATCGATTGTTTATCTGATCTCATCGCTAAAGATGAACTTAAAGCATTTTTGATCGAAGTCCTCAAACAATATGCTCCAGAAGATCACCGCAAGATTTCAGTACGATCTCAATTGATCGATGCCCTGAGAGATCTCGATGGTTTAGAGATTGTTTTTGCCGTATCACCTTATCTATTGGATCATGATGATGATGTCAGAATTAAAAGTATTGCTTTGGTTCAAGAGAAATTAATGGGTGAAGAAGGTGATTTTTCTACCATTACCCAAGCTTTGGTAGAAGTGATTTTTGATCCCAATATGAGCGGTAGAATTATCAGAGCTGCTGCCAAATGTTTAAGTGTCCTACAAATCGATCTCAGTCCCTATCAAAATGAATTAGCCACCCAAATGCCAGAAGGCTTTACATTAGAAAATCATAAATTAAAAGCCCTAAAATAAATGCTTTGCGATCAAATCAAGCCATTTCATAATATTTTATATGAACTCAAAGATTATTGGCATTTTAGAGCATTTGACCATTGTGGTTTAGGTCAAGCACATCCATGGGAAAGCAAATCACCAGAACTGGCACAATATATTCGTACCCTAAGTTTAGATGATTTTGATCGTTTTGAAGAGAAAATCGATGCGCATTCATCTGAGTTTATCTCTTTGATCAGTCGATTTGAACCAGCATTTCAACAACTACAATCCTTAGCATTGATCAATCCCCAAAATCCTCAAATCTCAGATATTTCTCATCTCAAGAATCATGGGATGAAACAAAGAAAAAGCGCCCAAATCGATGCATTACTCCCTTTGATCCATTTCCCTCAAGAAGGCAATGCATTGGAGTGGTGTGGGGGAAAAGGGCATTTATCTCGGGCTTTGGCTCAACAAAGCACTCTCAATCGTTATACAGTCATCGATTGGGATCAAAGTTTAATTGCTGAAGGTAAAAGTTTAAGCCAAGACTTGAAGATCGATTTTTATGTTACTGATGCTCTGAGCGAAGAGAGCCATCATTTTTTAAGTCAAAACGATTATATCTTTGCGATCCATGCCTGTGGTGCCCTACATCGCAAAGTCATAGAACACTCCAATCGAGCCATCCATCAAGGCTTATGGATTGCCCCTTGTTGTTATCATCTAGATACTCTTGATGCTTATGTGCCCATGAGTCATTGTGTCAGGGAACTTCAAAAAGAGACTTGCTTTGATCTAGATCGTTATTTGCTCCGATTGGCGACCCAACAAAGAATACATGGGAGTGAGAGAAGACATCAATTAAGACAAAGATCAGCTGCATTTAGATTAGGGTTTAATGCATTGATCAAAGATGAACTCAAATTACCACTTGATGCGCATTTGCCTTCTCTGTCAAGGGCGGAATTAAGACAGAGTTTTAGGGAAGTATGCTTTGCTTTTGCTCGGTTTACCCCAGGGTATGAAAAAGAACTCTCTTTGCTTTCTGATGCAGTATTTGATCGATTTGAAAATCAGGGTTATCAACAATTATTGCATATTATCCCTGTGGAACAGATCAGGCATTTGTTTAGAAGGGCTTTGGAACATTGGCTTTGTTTTGATCGGGCCATTGCACTTGAAGAGAAGGGGTTTGATACACAAATCATTTCTTTTTGTGATATGGAAGTAACACCAAGAAATCTGCTACTGATGGCAAAGGGGTGATATCATTATGGCATTCTTTGCAGTCCTACCCTCTCTTGTTGCCATCTCTCTCATTTATCTCTTAAAAAAACCCCATATCGCCTTAATCTCTTCTTGTCTCCTATCCATCATTCTCTTAGTGATCAATCCCACACATCAATCCTTACCCACTTTTGATCTCAACTATGCATTACAAATCCTCTCTGTCTTATTCGCATTGCTTTGCCTATCAGCACTACTGGGGATTTTCATCAGCAATGGTGCAATCAATCGCCTAACAGATTTTTTATTACTCAAGATCAAGAGTGAAAAACAAGCTGGGATATTGGTTTGTGTTTTGGGTTTAATCTTTCATCAAGGTGGTACAGTAAGTGCCATGGTTGTGGGTTTTACAACGCTTCTACTCACACAGAGATTAGGCATGACGCGAACAAAGCATGCTTTTCTCTTAGATACCACAGCATCACCAGTTGCAATCCTCATTCCTAGCAGTCCTTGGTTCTATTTGATCTCTCTTGGACTCACTGGTTTAATTCCACAAATCAAAGATGTGGATCAGGCTTGGGATTTCTTGATGGGTTCTCTCTCTTTCCAATACTATGGATTCATTGCAACTTTATCTGCATTTGTGATCGCAAGTAACCCAAGTTTCCTAAAGAATCTATCGCTTTATCAAAATACCATACATGAAGCATCGCTACTGGATCAAAAACACCACTTAAATACACAGAAAGTTGGTTTAATCGATCTTATCATGCCTTTACTGACCTTCTTTTTGATGATGATTTTCTTGAGGGCTAAACTTGGTTTATTTGCATTGGCGATCAGCGCAATGGCTTCTTTGCTACTCTCTCTCTTCTTTTGCTGGTATCGTGGACTTTCTCTGGTGCAAATCTTAGAGAATGATCTACATCTCATTCAAAAACTAGGGATGGGTGGACAACTCTTAGTACTTGCCATGATTCAATCTTTTTTGAGTCAAAAATTAGGCTTAAATGAACTCTTTGTTTCTTGGGTAGGCTCATCCATCCCTTTGGTATTCATGCCAGCATTATGCGCAATTTTAGGCTTTTTGGCTTCACTCAGTACTGGCACTGCGCTTGGGAGTTTAAGCCTTTTATCCCCAATGGTATTAAGCCTTGCATATCAAAGCAATCATGATTTGTCTTTTACACAACTTTGTTTTGCTTCTTTGGTAGGTGCTTGTGTTTGTGGAGATCATTGTTCTCCCATTTCAGATACGACCATTGCGAGTTCTTTTTTTAGTGCTTGTCCGCTCAAAGACCATGTTCAAACACAATTCCCTATTGCTTTGATTTGTTTAGGGATCAGTATGATTTTATCGACTGTTTGTGTATTCTATTATATTTGATAATCAAAACGCCAATCCCCATACCCAGCATAACTTCCTTTGACGATATCAAAGAATAAACCTGCAATACTACGCGTCACAAAACCGGGTTCTCCAGTACCAACCTTACGATCATCAATTTCTTTGACGGGTGTGATTTCTGCTGCTGTACCACATAAGAATACTTCATCAGCCACATACATCTCATCTCTACTAAACAATCGTTCTTGTACACTAAACCCTAGATCTTTGGCGAGTTGAATCACTGTATCTCTGGTGATCCCACCGAGTATACTTGCACCATAAGGCGCTGTGATCAATGTTTTCTCTTTGACCATAAAGAGATTTTCACCTGTACATTCTGCGACATAACCTTGGGGATCTAGCATAATGGCTTCATTATAACCAGCATTAAGTGCTTCTCTCTTTGCCATCACAGAATTCACATATTGCCCACAAATCTTTCCTTTGACCATGCTGATATTCACATGCCCTCTTTGATAGGAAGATACTTTACAACGAATCCCATTTTTGAGACCATCATCCCCCAAATATGCACCCCACTGCCAAGAAGCGATGGCGAGATGCACTGTATTATCTAGGGCACCTAAACCCATACCTTCACTGCCTAGATAGACTAGGGGGCGCAGATAACCTGTTTTAAAATCATTTTTTTGAAGCACATCAATACAAGCTTGTTCGATTTCTTCTTGGCTATAAATCAAGTTCATGCCGAGGATATGGGCGCTTTCTTTTAATCTTTTGACATGTTCTTTTAATCTAAAAACATGGCTTGAACCATTGGTTCTTTGATAAGCTCTAATCCCTTCAAAAGTCCCATAACCATAATGCAAAGTATAAGTCATAATCGGTACTTTAGCATCTTCAAATTTAACAAGTTCTCCATCCATCCAAACCCATTGTGCAGTAACTGTCATTGTGATCTATCCTTATCGTTTCATCAATCTTTGAATCAAAGATTTCAATCTAGTCTATTTTTACAGACTAATTAGTCAATAAAAAAACAACGCTTTAGAAATTGCTTGTCTATTTAAGCAAAATCAAGCATATAATCTCTTTGCACATCATATAGAGAGAATAAATCCATGGGGGCATATTTTGAAGCAAGCACAATTTTCTTTTCCAAGCAGAGCTGACATTTTAAGCACTCTACTTAGCTTTACCTTGATTGGTGCTTTGACGGGCTTTTTAGTTGGCTTATTTGATGCAATTACTTTGGCTCATCTTGAGGGATATACGATTTTAGGAACAACTGGGTTAAATACGGCATTTGGTTTACTCACAGGATCTTTGTTGGGGGGCTTATATGGACTCTTGCCTTCAGAATTGGGGATCTCTCAATTTCTATCCAAAATCCAGAATTGGCTGATCCCCAAACCTTATCATAGCATTTATCATCGTGGACAAGTGATTACTGCCATTTGGTTATCTACATTGGCGCTTGCTTTTGTAGCTCCCTTTCTGGCACATAAAAGCGCTGTATGGATCAGTAATATACAATCTCCTTTATTTGCTTCATTGCTTCTTTGTTTGATTTGGTTGACTGCTTTTGCGATTTTATCTGTGTTTATCAGAAGCACTACCAAAGCTGGGGCAAGATTTTTTGAGATTTTTATCTCTCAAATTCAACATTTAAGTTCTTCTGTACAAGCTGTATTTCATGCATTTTTTGTGATTCTTTGCTTGTATATCCTATGGAATTTGGCTGGTCCAGCCACAACGCAAATCACAAATTTGATCAAACAAGTCCATGATCCTATTTATCTGGGACTCAGTATTATTGGGATTTCTATTATTGTTTTTGCTTTTCTCTTTGCATTTATTCGTTTTTTGAACACGGCTCAATATGAAGGATTGTTGGCTGTTCTTCTCAAAACAGTATACCTTAGCCGTTTGCTCAGTCACCCCCTTTTGCATCTGTCTAATGCTTTGATTTTTTTGCTTTATTTCTTTGTCAGTTGGCGTTTTAGTGAAGCTCCCGAATGGGAAATCATTGCGTTTAAACCAGCACTACTTACACTTGTATTTATTTCTTTGCTTTTTATGGGTGGGGAATATCTAAAACATCAACTTCAAGAAAATGCCATTTTGATGTCCTTAATCTTGATCTTATGTATGTTGATCTATGGTGGTTTTTCTAGTAAGACAGCATTATCTGATCATCATGCTTTCAAAGTACTCAAAGAACAAAGCACAGCCAGTTCTTTTATTCTTTCTCGGCTTCAATTTATCATTGATAGAGATGGTGATGGTTATTCTCGTTATTTTGGCACTTTGGATTGCGATGATCTTCAAAGCAATATCTATCCTGGTGCTTTAGAAATCGCTGCGAATAAAATCGATGAAGATTGTAATGGGATTGACTTGCCTAAGGAAAATAAAAAAGAAGTGCTTGTCACCAATGTTCAACCCTTACCAGAGAACAAAATTACGACAAATACAGAACCTAACTTAGCTGATATTCAGTTGCCAATCTTATCTGATGTCTTATTTAACCGTTTAAACAAAGCCCCTTATCATATCGTTTTAATTTCGATATCTAGACTCAATGGCAAAACAATTGCACAGAATCTCGATACTTATTTCCCTAATCTCGTCAAACTAGAACATACCACTCGTTTCTCAAAGGTATACTTGCCAAGTGCCCTCAATAGCATCAATACCATGTCTTTAATCACTGGGCGATTTCCCACTGAACTCACCAGAGATCAAAAAGCACAAACATCCTATGCAACAAGTGGGAACCATCTGATTTCTGAAACCCTAAAAACCAAGAAATATCAAACACTGGCATTAACCACAGGTAATCTCATCGATGATAAATATGGCTTTAATCAGGGTTTTGATCAATGGTATCGATCAGATCGAAAAACCTTTGAAGATTTAAGCACTAAAGGCAGAAATGGCATTAAAAATCTAAAACTCAACAAAGATGAAAGATTCTTTGTTTGGCTCCATACAGATGAATTAAGTGCGGATTGGGATGGGGTCAGTAATGATCGTTCCAAATATCTTAAATCTGTTCAAAACTTAGATCGACAAATCGCTAAACTCATCATTGATCTTTCGGCGACCTATCAAAACCAAGTCGCAGTCTTTGTCGTAGGTACAGATGCTGGTGGTAGTAATTCTGAGATCAAAGAACTCAAAGAGAATAGCATTACTACCATTGCATTTAGCTATCTCCCAGAAGGCAAAAATCAAGAGATCAATAAAACCCTTTCACTCAATAAGATCGCCCCATCTATTCTTGATCTCGCTAAAATAGAACTCAATGATCCCAAGAGAGAAAGAATGAGTCTAAAACTCAATGGTTTTGTGGAATATCTATTGGGTGATCCCAACAAAGATGAGCTTTGTTATGTTGAGGGTTTAGGGAATGATATGAACAGTGAAAAATATGCCTTGATCTATGGTCAAAGCAAGAAAATCACCCAAAAAGATACTCAACAAATCAATGCATTTAATCTCAAAAATGATCCTACAGAAATCAAAATCAATATCGATATTAATCAAAAAGAAATAGAATTATTGAAATTATACAGTGATAAATTAATGAATACCCTTAATATTCATTCACGTAAATCCCTACCTAATGTCAATCGTTAGGTACCACATCATTTGAACAGAGGCTTGATATGCTCTTGAAAAAGATTTGTTTTTTAGTTTTATTGCTGATTGCACCATTGGTTCAAGCTCAACCTAATTTCAAAGCTAATGCTTTTAGCAAAACTTATGTTGTTCAAGAAGAAACAGTCAAAGTATATGCTGGTCCTAGTTCTGCCTATAACAGTAAAGCTAAACTCTTTAAAGGAAACCAAGTCAAAATTCTGAAATTCAGTGCAGATCAAAAATGGGCTGAAATTCAAACAGATGAAATCAAAGGCTGGGTGGTCACTTCTTTTTTAATTCAAGCCCAAGGTGCTCAAGAAGATGATGCTGGCAGAATCGAAAAAAAGACAGATTATCAATATGATGGCAATGGGAAGAGAATACAAGGTGGCATGAAACAGAGGACAGAAGATGAAAATGAACTCAGCAAAAGACCTGCTGGGTTTAAACCAGAAAAAGCGGAACCATATTTCTTTAGATTATCTATCTTACCAGGGATGACTCTACTCAAGAGAGAATTTTCTAGCGATATTTCCTTTAATAGTCCCTTGCAAAAATTAGTAGCTCAAGGCAATGTCTATCAAACAAATCTCAAAAGTGAATTGATTTTTTCTGATTATGTAGGATTGAATTTCAATTTCCAAGATGCAAGAATGAATTTTGATCTAGCGGCACACCCTTATTCATTCAATCCTAAGAACACAACGCTCTCTATGGAAAGACAGAATTTTAATGCACTGATCGAATTGTCTTATCCCCTTACTCCTTCTTGGAAATTCTCTTTAGCCACAGGGATTCAGATTCAAAGATCATATATACAACAGATCAAAGAGAGTTCAAGTATTTTGAATGATCGTGGTCAGAATGCCAATGTGAATTATGCACCATTATTACAACATCTATCAGTGATTTTGCCCATAGGTGTACATATTCGTTACCAAATCTCTGCCCAACTCTTTGGCAAATTAGAAGGGGGCGCTTGGTTACCGCTTTCTTTAAGTCAAGCACCACTCAATACTGGGAAATGGAATGGACTTGGTTTTTGGAGCGATCTGATGATCGGTTATGATTTAACGCAAACGATTGGGATTGTTGCAGCTGTGCAATGGAATTATTTGGTTTATGCTTTTGAAGGACCGGGTACTCAATATGATAGTGTTGCCCAACAAAGATTCTTAAATTCTATGTCTGCAGATATTTCTCTTGGTGCTTCATTAGGATTATCTGTTCGATTTTAAATAGGAAATGTTTATGAAATATCAATGTGTTGATCAAATGATCATCAAATTAGGGATGATCTTGGCGTTGATGATTGTAGGATATGCTTGTGATCAAAATGAAAATACAATCGAAGATCAAATGCTTGCGTATACTGGCCCTTGGACCACTGAAAAAGAATTTCCTACAGAAGGGGCTATTCTCAATGTTTTTGGCAATGATCAAATCACCTTTGCAGTAGGTGGACAACCTAATCTCGGTAGGATTTGGTATCAAAATAAGAATCAGCCTTGGGTGGAAGATCAATCACTTCAATCAGATGCTTTGTTGAATTGGGGTAGTATGATTAAACTCAATGATGATACATCGTTGATTTGGGTTGTGGGCAGTGGGGGCAAGATTTTTAGAAAAAAAGGTGATATGCGCAGTTGGGAAAGTATCCCCTCTCCAACAAACTTGGATTTATGGGGCGTTTGGACCTATTCAGAAAATGAAGCTTGGGCTGTGGGGGGGAATGCAGCAGATGAAAATTCTCAAACACCAGCACTTATCAAATGGAATGGGATGTCTTGGGAGAATGTAGAAATACCAGAACTAGATCGATCTGGGATGCGTGCATTATTCAAGGTTTTTGGCATAGGTAAATGGGTTTTTGCCGTAGGCATGAAAGGGGTCATCATTGGCGCTCAAAGAGATAGTAATGGTGTATTGGGTGATTGGAAACAGTATAAAATCAAGGTCAAAGAAGGCAGTATCGCTAGTACAGAAGATTTAATTAGTTTATGGGGGATTGATGAAAATCAAATCATGGCTGTGGGGGGAAGAAGCAATGGTGTGATTGTCAGATGGGATGGGCAAGAATGGATGAGTTCTGTATTGACGGGTGTACCTGGTTTAAATGGGATTTGGATGGATCAATCTGGGCGAAGTCATACTGTAGGTGCGAGAGGGGCAATTTTGACATTTAATGCACTCAGTTGGGCAGGGGAACGCAAGAGAACAGATACAACGCTTGTGCTTCATAGTATTTGGGGAACTCAAGAAGAATTATGGGCTGTGGGTGGGTCGCTTGATGATGTAGATCCTTGGATAGGGATTATTTTAAATCAAAACTAATGTATTTTTTTAGGTTTGATTTCTCAAAAAAAATGATGTACAAGAAGCGAGAATCCATGATTGAGAATCAAGAATAAAGAAAGGAGAAAAGTGACAACCATGTTGTATCGATCGTATTTTCAACGATTACCGCTTTTCGTCTTTATCTTTGTTTTATTCCTATCATCTTTCTTATATGCCAGTTCAGTTCATACCAACAGTAATACAGAAGTTCTTCATCCCAAAGATGATTTTATTGCTTATGATATCAAGAATGCATTGAAATGCGATATTACCAATGACATTGATGAAGAAGATCATCTCCTGATCGATGCACTAGATCATTTCATTCAGTTTCATGTGGAAAACTACGAAGAAAATATTTTACCCACACATGAATTTGATAATGAACAAGTATTGATTGATTATCAATATTACCATGATTCTATCGAAAATCTACTCGCAGCAAGACATCAACGAGCCAGAAACAGAACATTACCTTTGACTCAAAGGTTACTCTTATCTATTCCCCAGCTCATCTATAAAAAACCTGCGTTTAAATCACTCACTGATTTTATCTCTCAAAAAATAAAAACTTTTTTTAACCAAAAATACAAGTCTATCAAGGATTTGTATGATATTCATTCCACGAAAGTCATGGATCAAATGAACAGTAAAATGCTTAGTTACTTGAGCATGGCAAAGATCATTTTCTTCCCAC
>JACCDO011642312.1_pt1 | contig 11921 bp, 12 predicted proteins | sample 7446101 | NCBI WGS metagenome assembly JACCDO01 (sample SAMN15323440, study PRJNA562643) | freshwater metagenome | isolation source: river surface water | place: USA:Blue River Watershed | collected 2017-08-16 | reverse complement strand
ATCCGCGAGGCCTCTCTAGAGTCGTACGTTGACGTGGTGAACAACCTCTACAACGGGGGCAACAACGGTAAATTGATTATGAAATTAGTTTAAATCCCAGATTTGCCGGCTGTATTGTAAGAAGTACAACCTTAACGTTTCTTCCGCTCTTCCTTCCTCAAACGGCTTCTTTTCCTGCTTCACTTAGTGGACGGACTCGAGTACCGGCAGTGAGAGTACCGCCCATAAGAATTTCGAGTCTCGAGAAGAACCAATTAACATCGCATACGATGCCTAGGTATATGCAGTATTGAGGAGAACAATACCCAGGTTGCATCTTTAACAAGCACTTCATTGTTATATAGCAGTGCATAGTACTTGCTAGAATGCGCGTGGATATCTTTATTCTATTCGTGTTATGCCTCGTCACCAATGGGAGTCGCATCATGCCTCCTCCATTGGCCACCACTATTCGTAGTGCATACAAACTGCCGACAATTGACTCGTTGAAGGAGATTTACAAACAATCCAAGCAATCAAATGATGACACAGTTCGCAGTCAAGCTAATGTAGCAGCTGAAGAGTTTTTACAATTATCATTGAGTCATATTACCGCGAAGGAAGCTATGACCATCATCAACATATTCAATATGAACGGCAACATCGACAAATCCATTGAATTACTGCAAAATGGGATAGACAAGACGGCAAAGAATTTAATGATTGACACAGGAATATTCAATAACGTGTTGATCGGCATCGCTAAATCACCTCAACATGCTCACTTATCACTTGATATTCTGGACAAAATGAAAGACCACGGAGTGCCGCGCGACCTGATCACCTACTCCGCCGTGCTGTCATCACTGGCGAAATTGGGTGAATGGGAAAAGTCAATTTCACTATTGAATACGATGCCACTTCACGAGGGTCTTACCCCCGACAAGGTCATATACTCATCGGTTATTGCCGCTTGCGCATCCCACGGGAAGTGGGAGTTGTCGCTGGAACTGCTGCGGCAGATGGAGGCGCACGCCGTCGAGGTTGATGTCATCGCATTCAATAGTATCATCAATGCTTGTGCCCAAGCGAGTCAACTGGATGTGATATTGGAGTTGATGAGCGAGTACAACCACTTGGCGTTCGATGCCTACACCTACTCCAGTGCTATCCGCGCCTGCGATCTAACGGATAACTATCAGATGGCTGTTCAGTTACTACAACGCATGCTGGACGCGGGGATCTTACCTCGCACCGCGGTCCCATTCAACACAGCCATCAATGTGTGTATAAGGAACAAGAAGATACAAGAAAGCTTGCGGATTTACAACCAGATGAAGCAGCTGTCGGTCTTCCCCGACATCTCCACCAACACGTCACTGATGATAGGCCTGTGCAAGCACAGCAGGTGGGATTTGGTTCTGGAGTTGTACCGCGACGTTAGACGCAGCACCGCCATCAAGACGGCGTCATCCAAGAGCAGCCTCGACGTCATCTACGGCTGCTGCTTGCTAGCGGCAGAGCGGTTGTATGACATCGACACTGCGTACGAGATCCTGCGTGACATGACCTCCCACCGCATCAAGCCGCAGCTAATCACGTACAACCGCCTCATTGCCGCGTGTAAAGTCGACGGAAGACACGTTGACGCCGTGAACCTGCTCGATTTGATGCAGAAAACCCACGGCTTGGAGCCGGACACGTTCACGTACACCTCCGCCATCGCTGTTTGTGTCTCGAAGAAGGAGTGGAACCTGGCGTTGGACCTGCTGGATCGCATGGAGCAAGGTATTGCACTCACTCACCTACTCACCTACTCACTCACTCACCTACTCACCTACTCACTCACTCACCTACTCACCTACTCACCTACTCCTCTACTCATCTACTCACCTACTCACCTACTCACCTACTCACCTACTCACCTACTCACCTACTCACTCACTCACCTACTCACTCACTCACCTACTCACCTACTCACTCACCTACTCACTCACTCACCTACTCACCTACTCACTCACTCACCTACAAGCGAATATCCCGCGCAATCGAGTCACTTACAACAGTGCGATCGAGGCGTTAGAGCGCGCAGGTGAGACGATCCGGTCGGAGTTAGTCTACCAACGCGCAGTGAAGAATGGCGTGTACAAGCACTGGGTAGAAGACGGGAGTAATGATATGCAGCTAGTCATTGACCTGCATCATTTCCCGTTGGCGGTTGCAAGAGCAGCGGTCATGGATGTGCTCTCGGACATATGCACGGATAGCAAGCTGAGTGATAGGGATTTGATAATAATTACGGGACGAGGGAAGCACACGCAAGTAGTTGCTGGGGCCGAGCGTGAGAAGGAAGGAGAGGAGAGAGGAGTGCTGCGGACGGCGTTGAAGAAGTATTTGTTCACGTTGGGATTGACTATCTCTGCGGTTGATCCGAATCCCGGGAGAATTTTCTTGAGCAAAGAAAATATTTCCGAGTGGATTGCTGTGCAGAAGGCGGACGATGCGAGTAAGCGCGAGAATGGACAGAAGCGGGCGCACGGGAACCTTTTCCTGCAAGTTGCCTTCGCCAAGCAGAAGAAAGAAGGCGGCTTGGACGTCAAAGCTGTCATGAAAGTGTGCCCGTTTTCCAGCGCCGTGACGCCGACTCAGGAGGTGACACACAACGCCGCCGCTGAACCTGCGCAGGCAGCGGAACCAGCGAAGAAGTGCCCTGTTGATCACACCGCGATGAGTGCAGCGAAGGCGGATCCCGTCGTGCAGGCAGAGCCAGCGAAGAAGTGCCCTGTTGACCACACCGCGATGAGTGCAGCGAAGGCGGATGTAGCCGTGCAAGCAGAGTCAGCGAAGAAGTGTCCCGTAGATCACACCGCGATGAGTGCAGCGAAGCCTACTATTTCTTCGGGTGACATTGTAGTCGTCGAGGATCAAGTGTACATAGTCGACGGCAATAAGCTGCTTGCACTCGAGCGTCGAGAGGAAGAGGAGTACGTCGGCGTGTCGTCCTATCGATACCACGACTTCATCCCTCCGAAGAAAGTGGAGGATTTGGCGGTGCAAGAGTGCGTAGTCATCAGCTCCGACGACGTGTCGTTGACGCAGAGACAAGTTGCCGACCGAACCATCAACCCCCACGCAGAGGACTCTGAGGACGTGTTCATCATCCCGTCCTCGCTTCTCAGACAAGTAAAGCAAGAGTAACTAGTTGAACAGAATGTATTTTGTGTATAAATGAAGGTATAAACTATGAACCTACTGCTACACCGAAGGGTTTTCTACTTATTTCCATTGCGCAAGAGCAGCGTTGATGTTGCCCTTTGCCCCTGCTACCGTCTGTCTTCCATTTGCATCCTTCGTGGAACCATCTGCTCCAATCACAATAAATGTAGGAATGCCGCGGACGCCATACTTTGTGCCAAGAGTGTTCTGGGCATCAGCGCCGAATGGAACTGAAACCCAAGGCATCTCACCGTAATATTCATCGAATGCGGCTTGATCGGAATCACTCGAGACAAATACAATTTCTAAATCATTTTCACTAGCTGCTACAACGTCATTGTAGAACTCAGCTAACACTGGTGTGAAACCCCTGCAAGGAGGGCACCAATGAGCACTGAAATAAATCCCAACAGCTTTCTTGCCATTCAACACTTCAGATGTCTTCTTCACACCACTCTTTGTTACTAATTCAGGGCCAAATAATGCTTCCATTCTATCTTATTCCTTTCTTGTTTATGTCTTCCTTTCTCCTGTTTGATTGGCAATTTATTCTGTTTTTCTATTTCCATTGGGAATTCCATGCTTCGAAAGATTCGGCCCGGCCCTGCACACTAATTAACGGATGAATAGTTAGTAGTTGAAGATGCGCATAGCAGACACGACCAGCAGGCGACTTAGCACGGCGCGCAGCTACTTATAACACTACTTACCACACCCATTCCATTAGTTCTAGTGAGGTACCGGCATCCAAGGACAAATTTGGCGATAAGAATACGTAATTTGCTCTCTGTCATTAGCTTGCGCTGGTGGTTTTGTAAGGATGTTTTCTATCTGAAGAGAATATGCGTACCCGAGGAAGAAGTATCTCTCGCACTTCGTTGTCGTTGAATAGAGATGACAGTTGTGCATCTGAATCAAATGTAATAACGAAAGTAAGAAGGAAGTTGCCTAGATTACCATCTGTATTCAAAGCGGGACAGAATAAAACACAACGATTGAAATTATTGACATTCTTGTACTATGATGGTCACAAGACTTGGACCACAGCACTCTCAGGTTGTTTATTAATGTTATTTACGAATCAACGCTGTGGTGACAAACAGTCAGGTTATTATGAGTGTGAATGGAATGATGGAATTGAGAAATACCATTATAAAAATTGGTTTCGACATGGAAATATCCTCGACTCAGTCGGGATTATTCTCAACATTCTCACGTTAGTACTACTAAGTATAACTTTTTATTATGAGTTCAACCGAGAAAACACATTCATTGATAAACTAGAAGTCAATAACACCAGAAGCCAAACTGATGCAGAAGTAAAGAAAGCATTAGAGAAAATGAATAAAGATGATTTAGATATTGTTTTCCAAGCCAACCGCAAGTATCAAGTCATGGCTAATATAACATCACAGGTGATGGTGGTGAACGTCGTTATCAGCGCAACATTGCTGCTATGTTTCCACTATTACAACTTCACTACAGTGACCCATCTGTATCAGTTATTACTGTACCTCTATCCAAAGTGGGATCAACTAAGTGAAAATGCACGTGCTTCCAAGTACAAGTTTGTGTCTGCCTACATGAAGACCAAAGTTCAATTCAACGACTGCGATCCCAGCGTGGATCTCACCCTCAAGACAGCTAGATAAATACTGTATTTATGTTAAGTAAACTAACCGTTAATTCAAACTCAAACTTCAAGGACGGCCCGCCCGGTCCTAACAGTTGAAATTTGGGTTTTTGAAAACAGAAAATAATTGAAAGGAATGAGCGACGTAGTTTTCGAGAGTGTCGGTGGCCAGCTGAATAGCAACAACCGACTGGTCCCCAAGATCACCATCAGGTATTATTTGACATCTTTACATGTCTACTTTCTTTCTTGATTACCCGCTTGCCCAAGTTGTTACAATAAGAATCAACAATCAATCAATAATTAGTTTCTTACGCACCGATTTTCTTACTTACTCACCGACTACTCAAGTGACAATACAAGTGAAGTATTCTGTGTGAGATTTTCTCCAGATGGAAAGTTTTTAGCTGCTGGTTGTGGTGATGGTGCAATTAGAGTATTTAATACTACAAATGGAGCATTGGCTTATAACTTACAAGGTGGATTCCCTTACTCAATCGCTTTCTATCAATTTCTTATTCATTCACTAACTTGTAGGTGGTAGTAATGTTGCATTGCCAACAACTGCTATTCGATTTCGTCCATTGAATCCTTCAATCCGTACTAAAAATGTGTTTATTGCGGCAAATGCAGCTGGCGCAGTTCAACACTGGCACATGACAAGTGGCAAATGCTTGCATTCCCTATTAGGTAGCCAATAATTCCATGTCTCTGCTTACTCACTATCTCACTCATTCATTCACTGTTTATTTACTACAATAGATGAGGAAAATCAAGTATACGCCCTTGATTATAACGAAGAAGGTTCCAAGTTTGTAACGGCTGGCAAAGACACGACCTTGCGCGTGTACGACGAAGCCACGAAGAGCATCATTGTGTCGATGCGAGGCGGAATGGGCTACTCCACCGCTACTACACCTGGTCATTCCAACAGAGTATTTTCATGCAAATTTTATCCGGAAGATGATAATATCATTGTTTCTGGCGGCTGGGACAACACGGTGCAGATATGGGACATAAGGGCGGGCCACGCAGTAAGAAGCATCTACGGACCACACATATGCGGTGATGCCTTGGATGTGGTGGGTAATGAGATAGTTACAGGCTCCTGGAGAGCTACAAATCAACTTGAAGTGTGGGATTTCAGTACCGGAGCGAAGATAAGTAGTATTCCTTGGTCCAACACCTTTGCAGCTGCAGGGTCACCAGCATGCATGTTGTATGCTGCGCAGTTTAGTAAAGAGAATGGAGGTAGAGGTGTGTCCAAGTACATTATTGCAGGTGGCAGTGGCATCAATGAAGCGAAAATATTTGACCACGCGAATGATAACAAGGTAATCAATACCACACCCATAACTCACTCACTCACTCACTCACTCACTCACTCACTCACTCACTACGCAGGTCGTTGGTACTATTACTGGGTTATCACGAGGTGTGTTCACCGCGGACTTCTCACCTGACAATGAGAAGGTCGCCATAGCTGGCGGCGACGCAACTATTAGAATCTTGCAGATCACATAGGCATCCAGCAGGCTGTCCGCGTGTTATAGGGGTGCGGCAAGGCGCTGCACATGTTCATAGGAGGTTTATTTCTTGTAAATACATCATGAATACAAATATACTAAGCTATCTGCGATATTTCTTGCTGTGATGGTGCCGACTATAGCCGAGGTTGGCGTGGTGTTGAGGCTTGGGCTTCGAGTGATAAATCCCGTTGCCCGTTACACCGGTGTGTGAGAACTTACTGCCGATATTTGGGTTACTATGAGTAACCTTGTGGCTTTGTTGACTAGGTTTCTTGTAACCACACGCTTCTTCCACGGATGCGTAACTGCGTAGCAACACGTGGTAGAACGGACGGACGCAACGGATACTCTCCAAGCTGATGTCGCTGCTCATCCCGTTGCTCTTGAGTAACCTAGCTAGTATCATGCGGGCAACGTGCGTCTTAGCCTGGCTGCTCTTCCGCTTGTACTCCTTGCAAGATATTTTGCTTTGTTGCCGTTGAGACTCTAGCAACGCAGTGTCTATGAGCTTACCCAGCACACTAGTTGAGTAGCTCTGGTTACTCTTTCCTTGGAATAGCTTGGCATCGGACTCGTGGTTGGCGATGACCTTGTAAGCCTTGAGAAACGCGCGCTGACACTTCGGGATCAAGTCGTTATTCCCATCAAACGTGGCTTCAATAGGCTCGCAATTCTGTGGATGAACGCGTAGTACCGTCGACTCGTTGAAGCGAGAAGAGTCGCCGAAGTACTTCAAGAACATAATCAACACCCATTCCGTGTCAGTCTCATCAAATTGCATGGTTTGCGCGGCCAACTGCTTCTCAGTCAGGCGTTTATGCAGGGACTCAAGTATGTACGCTATCATGACGTACAGCTTGAACGAGCCAATGCCGCCGGTAAACGGCTTGTCCAGCTCCAATTGACCAAGAAATATCTTGAGAAAGCTAGCTAACGCAGTAAAAAGCTCGGGATGATACGCGTTTTTCATGCTGTCAATTAACTTGGAGTTGCTTGCCGTGCGTATGGACACGTCGCACTGGATCCCATTCGAGTGGAGCAAGCTGATGATGGGAACACGAGCACGTCGTCGGAATTCGCCTGCTTTCATCCACGACATGGCCACCATTTGATGGTAGATTGAACCGAGCTGATTGATCTCTTCAAAGCGGGTACTGCTATCACTAGTATTACTAGGAGATCGAAAAGTGTTCGCAACAATGATGTTGTTGAACGACAAGGAGTCGTTGTACACGTCGCTGTTGGAGGTGCTGGTGCTGGTGTATCGGCCAAGTGTTTCATCCTCATAACCATCGTCGTCGTCACCATCGTCATCATCGTCAGAATGAGTCGCAGGAGGAGCTGTAGCTGATTTCTCTTCAATGCTGATGTCTATATCAGACAAGAAAGTAGACAGATTCGAGCAGTAAGAGCCGAAGGGCTCGACAGAACTAGAGGGAAACTTGGCATGTATGACATCAGCGATATCCTCGATCAAGGTAACTCGACATTGAATTTCATCTTCAGTTGGTGACAAATACTTACTTAATTGTAACAATTCTTCGGATAAGGTGCAAGCTGTTTTATTGTTAGGATTATAGCTTTGTTTCTGCACACTTATCCATGGAATGTTTCGTTTCAACGGCTTATAAGGAAACTTATCAATATTACTGTCAACTTTACTGTGAATATACTTTCTATTAAATACTCCTATTGTTAGTGGTGGTTTGTAGCGATCATTTTTTAACAAACTACAAAGTCTATCAATATGAGGCAATTGCTTCATTGCAGTTGCTTTATCCACAGCATTCAATTCCTCATTACTATCATTACTCTCTTCATCACTTCCACCATCATCTGTATCTGTATCTACACCGACATCTCGTTTACGTTTTGACATTTCAGTAGTACCCTTTATTCCATCGAGAGAGTTTATTCAGTCGATGACCAGGCGACACACTGGTCTATTGTCGTCTACCTAATCAATGATCATCGCGCGTGCCTCACGCGAAGTCATCGGCCCGCGGTACCGATGATGAAATCATAATTAGAAGCCACAAGATGCAAACGGACATCTAGTGCCACGCCAAGCCCGCCGCCTTGTAGCGCATCCTGCAATCAAACTAACTGGCAACTAACTGGGTGATTAAACAGGTATTACCCGACGCGGCCTCGAATTCGGCGAGTTCTCCAGCTTTTTAAAACTCAAAACTATAGAAAGTGAGTGAGCTTTGCGGAGGGAATGAGTACATCGGTGCCTGTGATTAGGTAGTACAAATATATATTTACATAGTGGTTCCATTAATTTGCTTACTATTTATTTTATTAGAGCTCACGTAAAGCAAAAGGAATTCCCGTTGCATTCAAGCATTACCCATGTCAACATCAATTACTTTGACGGTGATCCCAATACCCAGCCAGATTTTATCATTGGTGTATCGACCTGCGCGGTAGTTTGTGGGTTGAGTCATCATAAGGCACATCCCAAATATATTGAATTAAGGATGAGACCACTTAAGTTTCAATTAAGAATCCTGTTCTTGGTAGTTAATTTTGATGATATAAAAAGTATAAATGATGTAAATCGAATATGTTTCGAGTTGGGATGTACGCTTATTGTTGTATGGTCGTTAGATGAATGTGCAAAGTACCTTGAACACTATGCATTTGCGGATTTTCATAAATCGTCAGCATCGATACAACAAAAGGAAGAAACTGAATTTGTGCCACGTGTATCTCAGGTGTTGACTAATGTACGATCTATTAACAAGACTGATGTGTTGACGTTACTGGATACCTTTGGATCAGTGGAGAATCTGTGCAAAGCGAATGAACAGCAGTTGGTTCTATGTCCTGGATTGGGCGATTTGAAAGTCAAACGACTTCATGCCGCACTTCATGCCCCATTCAAGAAGTGAGTGTTCATACAAATTCAATCAACTTTATAAGGGGTGTAGAAAATGTTTCATTTGTTTGTCTAATATATAAGTTAATGTACAAAAATATCAATACTACTCTGCAGTTCCACTAGCAACTTGGGTTGCTGTTGCTCCGCCTTCAGCCGACCTTTTCTTTTCATTTATAGCTGCTGCTTGTTGTTTATATACATTAATCTGCTCTTTCAATTTCTTTAACTTTTCTTGTTTCAAATAAAAGTTTTTAACTTTATTTGCCTTCAATATTTTATGTGATTTTACTTGCTGATTTTGTCTATGCAACATGCGCTTCTTCTTGCGGCTACCGCGGTACCCAGCTCGATCAGGTACAAATGTTAATGCATAATCTATTAATTTTTCAGCATCTGGTGCAATTTTAGGAAAGAAGTTACCTGTTCCTTGTACCTCCTCAGGCAGAGGAACATCTCGATACACCGAGCGTTTATACTCAGGAGTACCATATTTACCTCCTTTATAGGCCTTTTTGATAGCTTCAACCTTTGCACGCTGCGCTGGCGTCAACTCAAGGTTCAGCTTCGATGCTATTTCTTCAGGAGTCTCGTATGGTCTTGTTTTCTTTGGGTCATAATCTTCAAGACGTTTATTCTGTTTATTAACCTTTTTTAACCATCTGCAATTTAAAGATGTGAGCATATATATGAAATGAATGAATATGAAGTGAATATTACCTTTCACTTGTTATTACACGAAAATTTACTTCTGATGCATGATAATAACGATGTTGAAAAGAACTAGTGCGCAATATACTCGTACTAGCACATGGTGCGAGTGACTGGGTACCCACAAGTGGACGCGCCGCAGCAAACAATGCCGATTTACGGACGAAGCGCGACATCGTTTTTTGTTGTTGGCAAGCCTCAAAGTTGTCAATTCTTCCCGGCCCAAGGCCGGGTCGAGTCGTCTCATGATTTCTTGGCAAAGAATTTTCTAGTTGTAGAAAATACTTATCACTCTGAGCAACAATATCCGATGTCGGACTATTGCACTGGATAATATGAGTTGTGTTGAGTTGCTAACATTCTGAAAAAGTATGGTTTGAATATAATTGTCACATTATTTACAGTTTGTTCCATATTATAAGATATACAGTCATAGTGCAGCATACGTGCACTGTTACACGTACTGCTTTCTCTGCTTCTCTTTGGCCTTGAAGGCTCTTATTTCTTTCCATCGGTTAAATTCATTTTCTACCTCGCTCCGCCATCGAGATAATTGATCTGGACCAATTTTATCAGTCGGTTTTGTACCATATACTTGTAATGGTGTGCGGCCATAATTATCAGTGATATTTATATCGCCACCATACTCAATTAACAGAATAACTCCCTCTTTCTTACCAACATAACAGCAATCATGGACTATTGTCATTCCCACTGAATTCTTGAAATTAATTACTGTATGACATCCTTTATCTAGTAACAATCTCGCTTGTTCGTATTGACCACGTAATAATGCATAATGTAAGGCAGTACTGCCATTCTTATCCTTTGCGAATATATCAACACCACGTGATAATACTAAATTCATTGATCTTGTTCTTCCATTCATTGCAGCACAATGAAGTAATGTCGCACCATTATCATCAAGTTCAAATACCGCCTCAGGATCATTATCTAACATTAAGGTTAGCTCAGCAATGGAGTCATTCTTGGCATAGAAGAAGACGTTATCGAACTCCTCTGCAGTTTTCTTTTTACCAACTTGAAACTTAGCAACGCGATGAGCCATATGCTCATGTTTAGGCACAGCATGTATATCCTTGCTGTGCGTGCCAAGCCCCATGAACGACAACATTTTTAGTCTCGCTTTAGCGATCGCTTTATATTTCTGCGAGGGAAAACGTCTTGAAAGTTCCGCTGCTTGTGCTGGAACGCCTCGACTTTTACATTTTAAACGTTCGATTGCAATGCTAGAGATACTCCGCATCGCAAAGGACTTCGCAACCAGGCACGTGATCGGCGTGTTATATAATCATTTCCCTATTAATAACCGCGTAATCCCTCGTGGGGAGGTCTCGGAGTAAAAATTCTAAATAAATTTTAATTCCCATCGGTTTGGACATCAATCAACCTCACCCTCACACACCAGCTTAGCTTATATAGTGTAGCTAGCATGGCTAATGTCGTCATTCGCGCAGGGGTGGCAAGTGATGTGCCAATCATAATGTCGGACATTGTCCATCAAGTTGTTCCCATAATGAACAGCAACAATAACTATCAATGGGAGATTGGAAAATATCCACTTGAATCAAATTTTTATTCGGATATTGAAAAGGGTTGGTGTTTTGTTGCAGAGGATAGCAATAACAAGCTACTAGGAGTTGCAGCAATTACTACTGATCAATCAGACTATGATTATGATACCATTGACTTTACTCAGCCATCTATTGTACCTCATCGGTAAGTACTCACATGATTTTCTTATCTATTTTACAACCAAATTGATTCCTTCTTTTCGCGATCAATCTAAAATACCAACATTGAAATCGTAATAAATTTGAAAAATCAAATCATCCATATCACTGTATACTAGCGAACTGGCTGTTAATAAGTTAGAATGAGGTTTGAGAAAAAAACCACTTGACTATATGGTCATCTGATTGGCATCCTTTCTTTAGAGTAATACATT
>JACCDO010480274.1_pt1 | contig 11921 bp, 12 predicted proteins | sample 7446101 | NCBI WGS metagenome assembly JACCDO01 (sample SAMN15323440, study PRJNA562643) | freshwater metagenome | isolation source: river surface water | place: USA:Blue River Watershed | collected 2017-08-16 | reverse complement strand
CGCAGACCGACATCGTCAACCGCCCGCCCTGCGCCGTGACACGGCCGAAAGCCACCTTGGGCCGGTCGTCGCCCTGCCCGCGCGCATGGGTGAACGCCGTGAAGGCCAGCCAGGGCAGCGTCGTCATGTGCACCAGCGTCTGCGGTTGCACGTCGCCGGGCTCGTCGGCGGCGAACAGGTCGCCTGTCGCACGGCGCACCCGTTCGATGCCGGGACGCGCGCGCGCCGCGAAGGCCGCCAGCGACGGCTCACGCGCCAGCGTCAGGAAGCCGAAGCTGCCGTCGTCGCGCAGGACCGTCGTGCTGGCATGGATGGCCGCGAACTCCCGCACGCCGCCATTGGCCCGCAGCGTCTGCCGCATGCCGTCCACGGCATTGGCGGCCTCCAGCGCTGCGTGGTGATACGCCAGCCAAGGTGTCGCGCCATGCGCGGCCGCGCGCTCGCGCAGGCCGGTCACGTCGACCGGCGCCGTGACGCTGAACGCCGGCTGCGCCATGTGCTGGAAATGCTGCAACGCGGCGCGGCGCGGCCACGATTCGAGAGGGAGGTCACGGTCTTGCATGGCGGGGAAGTCAGGGCTGGGCAGCATGGGCTGCCGGTTTCAAGCCCCGCATGCTCGCATGCAAGCGGGCAGCTCCCCGCGCAAGGCCGCGCACCACGCCGCCTGAGCTCGACCCGTCAGGCCCGCAGCTCAACTTGACCCAGCGACATCAGGCCGTGACGGCAACGCCATCACAGCCTGACAGTGGCGCCGCGAGAACGGCGGAAGAAGATCAGACGAGCGCGTCGGCAGTGCCTGGCTGGCGCATGCCGAAGTCGTACAGGGCGCGCCGCAGCTCTTCCGCGCGGTCCTCGCCAAGGTCACCGATGAGCCGGCTGGCGGGCGCCGAGCGAACCTGGCCGATCTGGTTGTAGCCGAGCGTCTTGGCCCGATCCAGCGTCCGGGCGGTCAGCGGCAGGCATTCGAGCGGCGCCTGATCGGCGAGGCTCAGAAGCCGGGCATAGGTTTCAGAAGAAATGGACACAGTACCAACAAGTCCGAACTGCCCCTAGGTAGTCATGCAGTTGGACGATGCAAAGATGTTTGCTGCGTGACGACGCCCATGGGGCGCCGCCACGACAAGCGCTCAAACGCCGAAGCGGGGAAGACCGAGTGCTTCGAAGATGATGTCAATAAAGTTCATCTGAGGCTCCAAAAAAGAAGAAGCGGAAATTCGCTCACCCGGACTTTCCTCGTTTTGGTCGAGTTAGAAACCTGGAAAGGTTGCTAGGTTGTGGCAACAAGCCATCTCAAAGGGCGCCCGCAGCGACGCACTTCAATACGGCCTGGTGTTTGGAATTGACACCCAACTTGCGCATCGTATTACCCAGGTGGAAGTTCACCGTCTTCTCACTCATGCCGAGAATGACACTCACCTCCCACGCTGTCTTTCCCTGCGCCGTCCAACTCAAGACATCCATCTCCCGCTTCGTGAGTTTGGGGAGATGGCCTTTGTCCAATGTTGGGCTAAGCAAGCGATCAGCGGCAATCATGGCGTGCGCGCCAAGCAACTGGACGCCTGCAACCATCTGCATCAACTCACCGCCCGGCTGAGGTAGCGCCTCTTCGCGATCAAGCCCGAGCAAAAAGTGCCGATCTCCCGGCAGGTGCAGCTTCACTCCGATGCCGGTCTTGTACCCATAGGGCGCCTGCCGCTCCCAGAGCTCGCCGACACCGGCGGCAACATAGGTTTCCTGGTCATAGACCACAGGCAAGGGTTGCGTCATCAGCCTGCCCAGCACGGGGTCACGAAGCGCATCTCGCAGGTCGCTCGCAGCAGCAGCGTGGCCATCTGGTGTATTGCCAAAGGTTCGCCCCACCACATTGGGGTCAGTCAGCGAGCTTCGAAGCAAAACTCCGGAAATGATCGAGAAGCCCATCGAATCAGCCGTAGCGACGAGGCCTCGCTCAAAGCTCGACACGTCGGGACTCATCCCAACGTCGATCAGCTGTTGATAGTTCATTTCGAAAGCACCCATACCTGCCAAGTCTGCCAGCTTGTACGGTCGTTACGGTGAACACAAACTGTCCTCCAGTTCGAATCGCACGAACGTGAGGAGTTGCCCATGTCACCCTTGATCCGGCTGCCTGAAGGCAGTGTTTGCTGGCCCGTGGCCGCGCTGTCGAGCGCGGCGGCGGAGGTCAACCACGCGCAGACGCGTGTGGTGCGGCCCGCCGGCGGCGAGGAGCGCATGGCTGGCGTGACGCGCTGGGAGCGGGGTTATGCCGACGTCAACGCCTGGCTGGAATGGGACTGGGTGGAGCTCAGCGAAGGCACGATCGCGCAGGCCGATCCTCTCAGCGTGCGCTCCAACGTGCTGCTGCTCGATGCCCGTGGCAGGCCGCTGTTGTCGTCGCGGCGGCGGGCGACGTTGGCCACGCTGGTGTATCTGCTGCCCTGGCAGGGGCCGGTGCTGGATGAGCTACGGCGACTGGCGTCGCCGCGCCGGGCGGCAACGGCGGCAGTGCGTCTGGCGGCCTGAATCCGGCCAGACCGCACTTCAGCGCCAACGGCACCGACGTGCTGACAGCGCTTTCAGGCGCGCAATGCGGCGGCCTCGGCGGCCAGGCGGGTGATGCGCGCCCAGTCCTTGGCATCGACAGCATCCTGCGGCGTGAGCCAGGAACCACCGCAGACCTTGACGTTGGGCAGTTTGAGGAACTGCGGCGCGGTCTCCAGCGAGATGCCGCCGGTCGGGCAGAACGCCACATCCGGGAACGGGCCGGCCAACGCCTTCAGCAGGTTGACGCCACCCACGGCCACAGCAGGAAACAGCTTCAGGAAGCCGAAGCCGGCTGCATTGGCCTGCATCACCTCCGACGCCGTCGACACGCCCGGCAGCAGCGGCAGGCCCTCGGCCTTGCAAGCAGAGGCTAGCGCATCCGTGTAGCCCGGGCTGACGCCGAACTGGCAGCCCGCGTTACGGGCGTTGGTGACGTCCTGCGGCGTGCGCAGCGTGCCGGCACCGACGATGGCGCCAGGCACGCGCGCCATGGCTTCCATGGCCTGCAGCGCGACCGGGGTGCGCAGCGTCACCTCCAGCACCTTGACGCCGCCGGCGACCAGCGCTTCGGCGAGCGGCACGGCATCTTCGAGGCGCTGGATGACGATGACGGGAATGACGGGGCCGTGGCTGGCCAGGCTCAGGGTTTCAAGCATCGGTTCTCTTCCTTGTTGACGGGCGGCAGCCTGCGTCGCCGGGTTCACGGCGCGCGGCGCGCTGCAGCCCCGAGGTTCACAGCCAGGTGATGGCGCCCTCTTCCGCGCTCAGCACATTGCGCCGCAGGCCGGCGAAGAGCTCGCGCCCCAGGCCGTGTGCATTGACATCGGCCTCGGCTGGGTCGAGCTTGGCGTTGTCACGCGCCGCCCAGGCCGCATCGTCCACCAGCGCGGCCAGCACGCCGTTGACCGCACACACGCGCACGACGTCGCCATCGCGCAGCTTGGCCAGCGGGCCGCCGGCCAGGGCCTCGGGGCTGACGTGGATGGCCGCCGGCACCTTGCCCGACGCGCCGCTCATGCGGCCGTCCGTGACCAGCGCCACCTTGAAGCCCTTGCCCTGCAGCACGGCCAGCGGCGGCGTCAGCTTGTGCAGCTCCGGCATGCCGTTCGCGTGGGGCCCCTGGAAGCGCACGACGACGACGACGTCCCGCTCCAGCTCGCCGTTCTTGAACGCGGCCAGCATGGCCTCCTGCGTCGTGAAGATGCGGCAAGGTGCCTCGATGGTGTGGCGGTCCTCGGGCACGGCCGATGACTTGATGACCGCGCGACCGAGATTGCCAGCCAGCAGCTTCAAGCCACCCGTGGTGCTGAACGGCGCAGCGGCCGTGCGCACGACGCTGTCGTCGGCGCTGGCAGCCGGCAAGGGCTCGCGCAAGACCTCGCCGCCCTGCCCCACCGCACGCGGCACGAAGGCGTAGGGGCGCAAACCCTCACCGCCGACGGTGACGACGTCTTCGTGCATGAGGCCGGCATCCAGCAGTTCCCGGATGACAAAGCCCGGGCCGCCGGCGGCCTGGAACTGGTTCACGTCGGCGCTGCCGTTCGGATAGACCCGGGCCAGCAGCGGCACGACGGACGACAGGTCGGAGAAGTCCGTCCAGTCGATCAGGATGCCGGCCGAGCGGGCCACCGCGACCCAGTGGATCAGGTGGTTGGTGGAGCCGCCCGTGGCCAGCAGCGCGGCCATCGCGTTGACGATGCTGCGCTCGTCGACCAGCTTCCCGATGGGCTTGGCCGCCTTGCTCGCCACGCGGCCGCTGATGTCGAGCGCGGTGGCCACGGCCTCGCGGGTCAGCGCCACGCGCAGGTCGTCGTGCGGATGCACGAACGCGCTGCCCGGCACGTGCAGGCCCATCGCCTCCAGCAGCATCTGGTTGCTGTTGGCCGTGCCGTAGAAGGTGCAGGTGCCGGCGCCGTGATAGGCGGCGGATTCGCTCTTCAGCAGTTCGTCACGGCCGACCTTGCCCTGCGCGTACAGCTCGCGCACCTTGGCCTTGTCGCTGTTGGAGATGCCCGAACTCATCGGCCCGGCCGGCACGAAGACGCAGGGCAGATGGCCGAAATGCAGCGCCCCGATCAGCAGGCCCGGCACGATCTTGTCGCAGATGCCCAGCAGCAGCGCCGCGTCGAACACGTCGTGCGTCAGCGCCACGGCCGTGCTCATCGCGATGGTGTCGCGCGAGAACAGGCTCAGCTCCATGCCCGGCAAGCCCTGCGTGACGCCATCGCACATCGCCGGCACGCCGCCGGCGACTTGCGCCGTGAGGCCCAGCCGGTGCGCCTCGGCGCGGATCAGGTCGGGGTAGCGCTCATAGGGCTGGTGGGCCGACAGCATGTCGTTGTAGGCCGTGACGATGCCCAGGTGCGGCGCCTTCTCGGCGACGATGCGCAGCTTGTCGTTCGCCGGCAGCGCCGCCACGGCATGCGCCACGTTGGCGCAGCCCATGCGCTCGAAGCCGCGCTGGCGGCCGTCCATGCGGCCGATGCGGGCCAGGTAATCGCCGCGCAGCCGGGCGCTGCGCTCGCTGATGCGGTGGGTGACTTCTTTGAGTACGGAATTCATCGCTGTATCTCCGGGATTTTGTAACCACCCCATGGAATTTTAGGTAACCATATTACTTCCCCGCAACGAATCCCGGGTTACGACCTGGGTACCGCCATGACAAGATGAATGGCGATGGCTTCCCAGGCAATCCACATTCCTCACGGCCCGGCGCGCAGCGCCCAGCTGCTGCAGCGCACGACCGCCGAATGGCAGGACAGCGGCGACGACCTGCTGCTGTTCGCCTACGGCTCGCTGATCTGGCGGCCGGAGTTCGAGTATGCCCAGGCGCTGCAGGCCAAGGTCACCGGCTTTCATCGCGTGCTGCGCATGCGCTCGAGCGTGAATCGCGGCTCGCCCCAGCAGCCTGGGCTGGTGCTGGCGCTGGTATCGGGCGGCAGTTGCCGCGGCCTGGTCTATCGCATCCCGCGCGCGGCCGGGGCGGAGGTGCTGCCGCGCCTGTGGGCGCGCGAGATGCCCAACGGCGTGTATGAGCCGCGCTGGCTGAATTGCGCGACCGACGCATCGGGCAGCGGCCGGCTGCGCGCGCTGGCCTTCACCTTGTCCCGCCAGAGCCCCAACTGGACGGGGCCGCTGCACGAACCCGAGTTGCTGCACATCTTTCAGCATGCGCGCGGCCGCTATGGCACGACGCTGGAGTACCTGCTGCGCACCGTCCAGGGGTTGCGCGAGCACGGCATCCGCGACCGGGAGCTCGAGCGCCAGGCGCATCTGGCGGCACGGCACGGCCTGTGCGCGCCGCTTTGAATCAACCGACCAGCCGGGCCAGGTCCTCGACCGTGTCGACGTCCACATGCACACCGGGGTCGTCGACCGGGATGGGCTGGGCCGGATAGCGCGCCACGATGCGCCGTGCGCCCTCGTCGCCCTGCAACCCCATCAGCTCCGAAAACAGCTCCGTGCCGAAGCCCACCGGGTGGCCCTGCATGCCGCGGTACTGGGCGTAGCAGACCGGATAGCGCGACAAGCCCTCGGCCACCGCCGTGATGGTGGCGGGCGTCACGAGCGGCATGTCGGCGGGCAGGATCAACCAACCCGCCGCGTCGCCGGCCGCGCTGACGCCGGCGACGATGGAATGCCCCATGCCGATCGGCACGGGGCGGCCTTCGACATCAAGCGCCGGCAGCGTCACGACGTCGCGCGCCGCCACCCACTGATGGGCGGCCGGCGCCAGCGCGGGCGTCGTCACGACGACGACATGCAACTGTGTGGCGATGGCATGGCGCAGTGTGCGCGTCAGCAAGGTGTCGGCGCCGGGCGTGGCGGCCAGCGCCTGCTCCAGCTTGTGTCCTGTGCCGCGGAAGCGTGACCCACGTCCTGCGGCCAGCACCACGACGGCGGGGCGTCGTTCGATCATCAGGGAGACCTGTTCATCCATGCTGCAGTGCCGCAAGCATGCCGGGCGGGCACGGCGTTGAGAAACTGGGGCGTTCACTTAAGGGAAGGTCTGCATACTTCGGCCTCATGAGCAAGCTGAGTGATTTCCGAAAAAGCTACGAACTGGGTGAACTGGACGAAGCCGAAGCCGCCGACGGGCCGCTGGCGCTGTTCAACCGCTGGATGGAAGAAGCCATCGCCCACGACGTGTCCGAACCCACGGCGATGACGCTGGCCACGGTGGGGGCCGACGGCCGGCCGTCGACCCGCGTCGTGCTGCTCAAGGGTTGCGACGCGCGCGGTTTTGTCTGGTTCACGAACTACGAGAGCCGCAAGGGCGAAGAGCTGGCGCATCGCCCGTTCGCGGCGCTGCAGTTCCACTGGGTCGAGATGGAGCGCGTGGTGCGCATCGAAGGTCGGGTCGAGAAGACATCGGCGCAGGAGTCGGACGACTATTTCAAGAGCCGCCCGCTGGACTCGCGGCTGGGCGCGTGGGCGTCACCGCAGAGCCGCGTGATCAGCTCGCGCGGCGTGCTCGTGGCCAACGCCGCCAAGGCCGCCGTGCAGCATGGCCTGAACCCGGAACGGCCGCCGCACTGGGGCGGCTATCGCCTGCTGCCGGACCGCTTCGAGTTCTGGCAGGGCCGCCGCTCGCGGCTGCATGACCGGCTGCGCTTCACGCTCGGTGACGACGGCTGGGCTCGCGACCGGCTGGCACCCTAGCCCGAGACACCGCTCAGTTGACGGCGTTGCCGTCCTCGACGCGGTAGTAGAGGCCGTAGGGATCGTCGGTCAGCACGGCGAGCTGGCCCTCGACGACGACGGGCTCGAGCGTATAGCGCACCGGCTTTTTCGTGCGCACCTCCACCAACCCCTCGGGGCCGGCGGGCACGCAGAACGAACAGGTCGTGGGCACCGACGACAGCAGGAAATGCTGCTGCTTGTCGCCGGCTTCCAGCGGCATCATGAAGCCCTGCACCTTGACCGTCTTGCGGTCCAGCGCCTGCACGGCCGCGGGGAAGGTCGGCACGATCTTCTTTTTCTCGGCCCGGGCCGTGACCTGCGCGAGCAGCGTCCACGACACGATGTCGGCGCGCTCTTCCAGCGGCTTGAAGGGGCTGCGCGGGTCGTGATACCCGGGGCCCTGGCCGAGCACCGGCGGCGTTTGGGCGAGCGCCGAGACGGCGGCCAGGCAGAGGGCGATGGAGAGCAGCGGCTTGAACTTCATGGTGCCGGGATTGTCGGGCTTCAGCGCGGCGCCTGCAGCAGCGTGGTCACATCCAGCCGATACGCGCGCCATGCCGGCCAGGCGGCCGCCACCAGCGCCATGCCCAGCGCCAGCAGCGGCACCAGCCATTCGGCCTCGCTCAGCCCCAAAGCGCCCAAGCGCAGCGACTGCCGTTGCGCCAGCAGTTGCTCCAGCAGCCACACCAGGCCATGGCCGGCCGCCAGGCCCAGCAGCGTGGCCAGCCCGGCCAGCATCAGTGCTTCCAGCGCGATCAGCGTGGCGACGCGGCGTGCGGGTGCGCCCAGCATGCGCAACATGGCCAGATCGCCCTGGCGAGCGCGCACGGCGTGCAGCAGCGCCACCCAGACCGACAGCCCCGCCGCTGCCAGCAGCACGATGCCGAAGCCCTGCAGCACCTCGGTACCGGCGCCCACCAGACGCATGAGCCGCGCCGTCTCGAGCGCCGGGGCCGCCGACTGCAGACCTTCCTGCGCATTGACCCAGCGCGGCAGCAGCGCCGCGCCCAGCGGGCTGCGGTAGCGCACCAGCGCCATCGTGATCTCGCGCGCGTCGTCCTCGTCATGCATGCCCTCATGCGCCTCGTGATGCTCCGCGTGCACGGCCCACACCGAGGACATGTCCGTCAGCACGAGGCGGTCCAGCACGCCGCCTGACTCCGCCAGCACACCGACGACCTCGAACTGATGATCGGCATGGGCACTGCCGCCCTCGCCCAGCCCATGGCTGCCCGCAAAGCGGTCGCCCACGCGCAGCCCGCTCGTGCGCGCCACGTCGGCGCCCAGCACGGCCTGCATCGGCCCGTGCCACACATGCCCTTGCGCGAGGCTGGTGCCGTACAGGTCGAGGTAGTCCGGCGTCGTGCCGACGATGCGGTGGCCCTGGAAGGTGTCCCCCAGCGACATCGGCACCGCCTGGGCCACGAGGGGCTGCTGCTTCAGGGCCTCCAGCGTGGCCAGCGGGATGTTGCCGGTGGGCGCGTCGAGGTGGAAGACGCCGGCCAGCATGATCTGCATCGGGCTGCCCTTGGCGCCGACGACGAGGTCGATGCTGGCCAGGTCGCGCCGCAAACCGGCCTCGACCTGCGCACCAGCCCGCAGCACGAAGGTCACGGCCGCCAGGCCCAGGGTCAACAGCAGGAGGTTGAGCGCCGTCGTCAGCCGGCTGGCCCAGAGGTATCGCCAGGCGAGCCGGATCATGCCATCCCCTCGTCGGCCCAGTAGCTGGTGGAGCTGCCCGTCGGTACCTCCATCTGCCCCGACGGCTGCAGGCCGCGCAGCACGACCTCGGCGACGTCCTCGCGGGAGCCCAGCGCCTCGATGACGCGACCGTCATGGCTGGCGATGACCAAGGTGCAGCCTTCGCGCTCGGCGGCGTCCAGCAGCAGCGCCAGCATGTGCAGCGCGTGATCGTCGTCCAGGTTGGCGCTGGGTTCGTCGTCCAGCAGCAGCCGCGGGCGACGCATCAGCGCGCGTGCCAGCGCCACCCGCTGCGCCTGGCCCACGCTCAGCTGATGCGGGCGCCGGTGGGCCAGCTCGGCGATCTGCAAACCCTCGAGCAGCTCGGCTGCACGGGCGGTGTCGGCCCGCTGGCCGGCCGCCAGCGCGGGCAGCGCCAGGTTCTCGGCCACCGTCAAGGCGTCGCTCAGATGCAGCCGCTGCGGCACGACGCCCAGCGTCTCACCGCGCCAGGCGTCCAACGCCCGCGCACTCATGCCCACAAGCGACGTGCCGGCCACCTCCAGCTCGCCCTGCTGCACCCGCAGCAGGCCGGACAGCAGCGCCAGCAAGGTGGATTTGCCGGCACCCGACGCCCCGCGCAGCAGCAGGTGGCGGCCGCGGCCCAGCGAGAAATCGACGTAGCGCAGAGTGTCTGTGGCGCCCGGGTAGCGATGGACGAGCCCGCTCCAACCGAGCATCACTTGATCAACCGCTTGAAGCTGGACATGAACTTGTCGACCTTGCCCGCCACGACAAAGGCGCAATAGCCCTGGTCGGGGTGGCGGGCGTAGTAGTGCTGGTGATAGGCCTCGGCCGGGTGGTAGTTGGTCTCTGGCAAGAGCTCCGTCACGACGCGGCCGCCGTGGTGATCATTGGCTTCTTTCAGCACCTGCTCCGCGAGCTCGCGCTGTTCGGGCGTGTGCCAATAGATGCCCGAGCGGTATTGCGTGCCGACGTCGGCACCCTGCCGGTTCAGCGACGTGGGATCGTGGATGGTGAAGAACACCTCCAGCAGCTCGCGCAGCGACACCTCGGCGGGGTCGAAGTCCAGCCGCACGACCTCCGCGAAGCCGGTATTGCCGCCACAGACGGCTTCGTAGCTGGGCGCCGGCCCCTGCCCGTTGCTGTAGCCGCTCTCGACGCGATGCACGCCGCGCACGCGTTCATAGACGGCTTCCGTGCACCAGAAACAGCCGCCAGCCAGGGTGATGCGTTCAAGGTTCATGCGGTGATTTTCAGTGAGCGGCCAGGGAGAGTTCCACATGAGGGCGCCAGCTGCCCTCGCAAGCCCCGTCGCACAGCTTGGGCGCCCCGAGGAAGACTCGCGCACTCGGCGCGCCGCGGGCCAGCAGCGCGTCTCGCACCGCCACCGCGCGAGCGATGGCGAGTTGCCGCAGCGCTTCGTCGCCAACCTCGTAAGTGCCCATCAGCATGCCACGCATCTGCGCCGCGGGCAGTTCCTTGGCCAGGCCCAGCAGGTTGCGGGGCTTGTTGGGCAGCTTGCTGGCCGCGTAGAGCCGCTGCAGGGCGACCTCGGGGGTGGGCGCCGTCTCGGCCTTCAAGGCCGCGTCCAGGCGGCGCTCACGGATGGCGGCCACCTCCGTCTCGGCGTCGGCCCAGCCGGTCAGCGTCAATTGCACGCCTGGCTTGTCGGCCAGCTGGCGCGCGATGCGATCGAGCCGCTCGGTCGGCGCCAGCTCGGCGCTGCCGGGCGCGAAGACGACCTGCGCCTCTTCCGCCGAGTCGCTGCCCGTGAACAGCGAAAACGGCGACGTCAGCGCCTTGCCGACGAGGTTGAGCAGCAGCTTCCACACCAGCCCGCCGACGCTGAACTCGGGGTCGTTCAGCGAGCCGCTGATGGGCAGGTTCACGTCGATGACCCCGTCACGGTCCTTCAGCAGCGCGACTGCGAAGCGCACCGGCAACGCCGTGGCGTCGGCGCTCTCGACCGCCTCGCCGAAGGTCAGCTGGTTCAGGATGAGCTGGTTGCTGGCTTCGAGCTGCCCGCCGGGCTCGACCTTGTAGCGCAGCCGGGCCGACAGCTTGCCGCGCTCGATCGCATAGCCGGCGTACCGGGCCGCGTAGCCCGACAGCGGCGCCAGCTCGATGTCGCTGGCGTTGGCCTGCACGTCCATGGCCAGCGGCGCGCCGGGCTTGAGCTGGCCATCGATCGCCAGCAGCCCGGTGCCGGCCACCTTGCCGCGCAGCGTGAGCGGCGCCATGGCGGTGCCGCCCGACGAGAACGCACCCAGCGAGCCCTGCAGTTCGGTCAGCCGGGCGCTGTAGTTGGGTTTCACGAAGCGGTCGTTGAAATCCACCGTGCCGCGGCTGACGCGAAGCCGTTCAACAGCGAACACCGGTGCCGATGCGGCACCGGCCGGCGCCGGCGCGCTGGCGGGCGCGGTGGTCGGCGCTGAGGCCGGGCGCGCCGGGCCGATGTCGCGCAGGTTGAAGCGGCCCTGTTCATTGACGATGAGGCGGGCGTAGGCATCCTCCAGCGCCGCCTCGCGGACGGCCACGCGCGGCGGGGCGTCGGGCGCTAGCGCAACGTTCAACCCGTCCAGCTGCAGGCTCTGCCAGTTCAGCAGGTCCTCGCCGATGACACGCTGCCCCTCCACCACGCGCGCCTGCATCAACGCCAGCGGGCCGATGCGCATGTCGCCGCTCAGCGTCGCCTGCCAGGCCCCGCCGGCGCGGCGGGTGGCATCGACGTCGGCCTTCATGCCCAGCTCGGCGCGCTGCAGGTGCAGGCCCCAGGCGGGGTCCAGGTAGGCGTCCAGCAGGCGCAGCGGCAGCGCCTGGGCTTGCAGGCTGCCCTTGGCCGACAGCGGCGCCAGCCCCAGCCGCCCCTGCCACTGCAGGCTGCCCGCCGTGGCGGCGATGGGCCGGTCGTCGGCGCCCAGCGCCGCCAGCTGGGCCGTGATCTGCGCAGGCACCGGCGCGTCGGCCGGCCAGGTGGCGGCCCCAAGCTG
>JACCDO011757620.1_pt1 | contig 11922 bp, 24 predicted proteins | sample 7446101 | NCBI WGS metagenome assembly JACCDO01 (sample SAMN15323440, study PRJNA562643) | freshwater metagenome | isolation source: river surface water | place: USA:Blue River Watershed | collected 2017-08-16 | reverse complement strand
TGCAAAGTATCAAGAGCAACAACACGCTATCGACCTTGAGAACTTTGACCCCATCACCACACCCCGCAACCACAAAACAGGAGAAGAAGAATGACTGAACGCATTTACGGAGTAGCGAACAAGTGGAAAGAGCAATGCGCCCAATACCAATCCCTGAAAGAGAAGTCCTTGCGACTGCTCGAGCACCCCGAAGCCACGGAAGCGCACCTGCTTGAGTTGGCAAGAATCCTGCGCGAGACACGCAGGGATATGTATGACATGAAAGACCGACTCAATTCGTCATTCCCCAAGTACAGCTTTGACCTGACAGGAAAGGTGCAACCCAAGAACCACACCAAGTACATGCCACGCATCGCAATCCAATCAACCCCAACGACAGTCTGACAGGAGGTCACTATGTCTTATCGCGATATCGGTTATGTCCGTGCATCAATGCCTGACGACTTGCCCCGCCTTGCCAACTACAACGAAGCCCGACTGTGGTTCAGCGCAGTCAAGCCATTCGCCAAGGGGCGCAAGGCAGGTGAGAAACCCCTCGGTCGCAACCGCCGCTACGACAGGGCAATCATCAGCCACGAAGCCGACAGCGGTGCAATCGTCATCACCCACTACAACACACCAATCCTGAAGTTCTACGAGAACGGCGCTATGGATTTACAGACAGGCGGGTACGACTCCATATCAACTGTCCAAATCCTGCAAGAAGTCCTCGGACCGAAAAACTTTCTACGCCGCAGAACCAAGGCTTACTATGTTGATACCACGACAGGGTCACAGCGGTCCTACCGCTTCAGCAACACACAGCGGTTCTACCGCTTCAGCAACACGCTATCCCTCAACGCCGACAGGTCTGTGAACCTTGCAACCACAACCACCGAGTACTACCACCTGCTCAACAAGCAGAAGTACAAGGAAGTGCAGAAGCGTTACGCCGACTTCATGGAGTATGCGGTAAGCGTCAACAGCCTGACCAAGGGCGGCAAGGCAACGACAGATGAATTGCTACTGCGAGGCGTAAAGATAAACAACAACTACTACCTGCGTTCAGCACAGCATGTGCTGTCATCGGACTCGCGCAGTATCGAGTGGAACAAGTCCGCACAGTTGGACATTCGTGAGTTGTTCTTCAACAGGTTGGTCGAGGCTAACGGCAACATGGAAGAGTGGTATCCGCTTGTGCAACATCTGTCGTTCTCTTGCGCTACCAATGTTCATTCAAGTTTCCCTACCGACGGCAGTACTCGCACACACGAGTGGGAGACGGATACCAAGCGCATGAAAAATTTCTTCAACACGATACTCAAGTATCACCACGCATCGGAGGTTTTCGAAAAGGTGGAAGTACCCCTTGGTGAAATCAAGCATGACTCGAACAAGAAGTTCTTGATGGGTTGGACAGTCTGACATGGTGTCAGTTTGTTTTTAGTTTTAGTTTTAACTTACGGAGATTGATATGGAAATTCGCATGACAACAGAAGTTTCTTTGACAGAAGCAGAGGAAACGATTCTTGCTATCGGCAACATGAACGCGATTCATTTAGTGGGTGAGCCAGGTGTCGGTAAGACTGCTATGTTTGAACGCATCGTAGCAAAGACAGGCTATCGTGGCGTGTACATCGACACACCTAACACCGAGTTGGGTGACATTGGTATCCCCATGCCTGACCACACAACCAAGACCACATCGCTGTATCCCAACGAGCATTGGGGTTTCCACATTAAGCAACCGATGGTCATCTTCATTGACGAGTTCACCAAGCCTTCAAGCATGGCTGTGCAGAATATGTTGCACCCGCTACTGAACGAACGCCGAATCGGTGGATTCAGTCTGCATGACGATAGCATCGTAGTGACTGCGGGTAACAACAACACCGATGGTGTGGGCGACATGCTCAAGGCGCACAGCCTGAACCGACTCACTATCTTGCCAGTACGCAAGCCGACAGCAGAGGTATGGATTGAGTGGGGCGCAGGTAACGGCGTAGCGGCAGAAGCATTGGCGTGGGTCAAGGCGTATCCTCATGCGCTTGCATCGTACCGAGACGCGGGGCAAGCAGAGAACCCATACATCTTCAACCCCAAGACTCCACAGAAATCGTTTGTATCGCCTCGTTCATTGCATCGTGCATCGAACATTCTGACACGCCGTCATCTTGTCTCTCGCAATTCTTTGATAGCAGGTCTGACTGGCACTATCGGTGAAGCGGCGGCTCGTGACTTGATAGCGTATGTGGAAGTGGCTGACTCGTTGCCAACATGGGAAGAAGTGTTGAACGACCCCAAAGGTTGCAAGTTGCCAACATCACCTGCGGCTTTGAACATCATGGCTTATGGTGCTATGCAACGCATCGACCGCAACAACATCGCGAAGTGGTTCGAGTACTTGAAGCGCACACCTAAGGAATTGCAATCGGTGTTCTGCTTGTCAACGAGCAAGCACCCCGAGAAGAAACAAATCTTGATGACTAGCGGTGCGTTCGTGACTTGGATGCGCGAGAACCAATACTTGTTCTGATGGGGGTGGTATGCAGGTAGTGTTATTAGTTGTTCTGTATGTGGTTGGCTTTATCAATGGTTGGATTGGTAATGACGAGTACAGAGCAAAGCACCAAACGGAAATAAAGGAATCAAAATGACTGAGAAAAGATACGATGACAAGATGACGGACGCTGAGTGCGACTTGATTGACGAGACGGCAGATGCGGTGGGCAACATGCTTGAGGGGAAACCTGCGTACATCATGCTTCATGTGTTGATGCGCCTCGCCGCTGACATGGGTGTGCAAGCACAGGACGACCTGACAAAGCGTGAGTTTGTCGCCGACTGCGTTGAGTGCTTGGACTTTTGGTACGACATATGGGAGGAACAGAAGCATGAGTGAAGATGATTTTGTTTTAGCGTGGCTACTCGCCGCCCGAGCAAACGGCAAGGTGTCGTGGGCGAGTGGTGTGCAAAGCGCAAGGGTTCTCGCCAAGCAAGCGCGAGAGATTTATCAATCGTTACATGGAGAAGATGATGAAGCTGACAGCCGAACAACGGATTGAGAGGGCGCATGTGCGCCTGATGCAAAGCCCTGACTTCTGCCTATTCTCGGGCGTGTTCATGGTGGGCAAGGTATCGGTAAGCGATACATGCAAGACAGCCAAGACCAATGGTCGCGATGTTATCTATGGTCGTGCGTTCGTTGACATGCTCAACGATAAGCAACTGGCTTTCTTGGTAGTGCACGAGGCGATGCACAAAGCGTATCGTCACCTTACTGTATGGAAGCATCTGTCTGATAAACGCGTAGCAAACTACGCGATGGACTATGTTATCAACCTACAAATCCGTGATGCCGACCCCTATGAGAAAGAGGTGGCGATGCCACGCGACCCAATGACAGGCAAGTTCCTCGGCTTGCTTGACGAGAAGTATCGCAACATGGATACCAAACAAGTCTATGACTTGCTCATGCAAGAACAGCAAGAGGGTGGCGGCGGTCAAGGCGAAGGTGAGGGCGAAGGCGAAGGACAAAGTGAGGGCGGGAACGGTCACTCTTCTAGCGGCGAGGGACAAACTGACGACTCGTCAGGTGGTCTTGACGACCATGATTGGGACGGCGCACAGGAACTTACGCAGGAAGAGAAAGATGACTTGAGCCGTGAGATTGACTCTGCTCTGCGTGAAGGTGCGATGCTTGCAGGAAAGATGAAAGGTCGTGTGCCACGCGGCATTGACGAAATCCTGCACCCCAAGGTTGATTGGCGCGAAGCCTTGCGCGAGTTCATCAAGACTGCGACTCGCGGTGGTGACCAGTCAACATGGCGCAGACCCAACCGCCGCTATCTTGCATCGGGTATCGTGATGCCAAGTGCCGAGACTTATCGTGCTGAGTGCTTTGCTATCGGCATAGACACATCGGGTTCTATCGGTGGACCTGAGTTGGGTAGGTTCTTGGGTGAGTTGAAATCAATCTGCGATGAGGTTGCACCAGAGAAGGTCGAGCTTCTGTATTGGGATAGCCATGTCGCAGGACACGAGACTTACAGCCGAGCCGAGCAAGAGAACCTGACGAATGTAACCAAGCCACAAGGCGGTGGTGGTACGACACCTGCATGTGTGCCCAAGTACATGAAAGAGAAACGCATCGAGCCGCAATGTGTGGTGATGCTGACTGACGGCTACTTCTACGGCGATGGTTGTGGCGATTGGTCAGACTGCACCGCACCAGTTCTGTGGTGCGTGATAGGCAACACTAGCTTTGTACCGACTGTCGGTCAAGCTGTTTCTGTGGAGTGATGTATGAGTAATGAGAAGCAAGAGCCTGTGGCGATGCAGATGGATGTGATTGTGGTGAACCTTGTGCGTGAAGGTATCAACAAACATCGAGCAAGAGAACTTGCAGAGCATTTCATCAAGCACACCCACCCACAACCAAAGCGTGAATGGGTTGGGCTGACTGATGAGGATATTGGCGATGAATATGTTCGGTTTGAAGTAACCAAAGGCGGATTCAATCGGTTTGAATACGCAGTCAGAGCCATTGAAGCCAAACTAAAGGAACTCAACACATGACTTGTCCTAGCTGTGAATACAACAAACAACGCGCCGCGATATGGAGAGCCGAGGCGTACAGACAAGCGGGGCATGATGTGATTCAGCGCCCTTGGATTGGGTTGACTGCGGAAGAACGAGAGCAAGTGCAGATTGAAAGTTATGGCAAAGTCCCGCACCACATCGCACTCATTGCCGCAGTAGAAAAACTTTTGAAGGAGAAGAACTGTGCCGACTAAAGAGAAGCGCGTGACATTTGCTATCAACCGCAATGCGTCTGACGCATTGCATGAAGCGCAGGGTGTATTGGAATTGCAGATTGGGTTCAAGCCATCGCTGTCGCAGGTGGTGGAGTTCCTAGCCAAGCAGTATGTGGACAACAAGGACAAACTTACAGGAGGTCAGAATGTCTGAATCAATTAGCATTGCAACGAGTGCCATGATGGTGGAGTTGAACATCTCATGTTGGACAGCGCGTAAGCTAGACAAGCGTGTATCCGAAGAGGTCGACTCAGCGAAGAACACCAAAGTGAAAGCGGGGAATTATCATAAACACCTATTGGCAGGAAACCCACACCACGAAGCGGTAGTTCGTTATGCCGCCGCATCACGCTTGTGGAATACGCATCAAACAATCCCTTGGTCGGATAGCGGTCCACGCATCGTGACGATGGAGAACTTGTTCAACGGCGGCTACAAGAAAGAGTTAGACGAACGCCGTGAGGAATTCAACCGACTCGTTGATGTGTTCATGGGTGTGTATCCTACGCTGATATCAGCGGCGGCTTTTCAGCTTGGGGACTTGTTCAACCGCGATGAGTATCCTGACCCTGAAGAGGTAGCCAAGAAGTTCCGCTTCTCATACACGCTTACGCCGATTCCAACGGCAGGGGATTTCCGCATCGAGATTGGCGAGCAAGCGAAGGCTGAACTGGTAGCACAGTACGAAGCCGCGTTCAACGAAAGACTTAATCATGCGATGCGTGATGTGTGGGACAGGTTGTACGAGTGCCTGACGCACATGAGTGAACGCCTTGCGAGTGACGAAGAAGGTAAGCGCAAGTTGTTTCATGGTACTTTGTTAACCAACGCGAGAGAGTTGATTGACTTGCTTCAACGCCTGAACATTACCAATGACCCGAAGTTGGAACAAGCTCGCCGAGACCTGCAGTCTGCCTTGATGGATACCGATATCAGCACATTGAAAGAAAGCGACTATGTGCGCGAGACTGTCAAGTCCAAGGTCGATGATATTTTGAAACGCTTTGAATGGTGAAAGGAAACCAAGATGCCAAAAGTAATTGAAGCCTACGAAGCCGAGGGCGCAGAAGCCGCGAAGCTATTGCATGTAACACGCATGATGTTGCGCCTGATGGACGAAGCAGAGTTGACTTCTGCCGATGCCATGAATGTGTTGAGCAACTTGACTGCTGAGATAGCAATCATCGCTTGCATTAGCCGAGAGGACTACATGAGTGCGCTGTCGCAAACCTACGACATGCACATCGAACACCATAGCAAGAACGAAACCCTGAACTGATGGAGAACCTTATGGAACAAGCACCACTCGACATTAACAAACTGCCATACGCCTACGACCCATCGCACTACCATGTAGTGCCCCAACATGCCCTGCACATTCTTATGTGTGACTTGGCTATCAAGCAACCAAAAATCAAATTCGTTGCGGCAGGCAAGACCTACTTGGAATCGGTAACTTATGTTGACGAAGCCAATGTGTTCAATGACGGCGAGAAGGTCGGCAAGATATGGATAACTTCTGAGTTCGTAGAAGGCAAGCGTGTGTACACCTACAACATGCAGTCCGACAGGATTCAGAACCAACGAGGTAGCCGCAACCGTAAACATAGCAGGATATACAAGAAGGCACTAAGCATCGCTGCCGATGCGTTCTCTGAAGTTCCAAACAAAGCTATCGCTGACCGCATCATCGAAGAAGCCAAGTATCGTGTGTCGAATGTGTCGCAGAGTGCGATGAGCCAACTGCAATATGTGGTACGCGGCAACGAACTGGCTTTCGTTGAATACATCAAAGAGGTAGAAGATAACGGACCGACACAAGTGCCGACTGCGTTGTTGTTCAATATGCGGGAGTGGCGCGACAAACTGACCAACTGTCAGGTTGCCCAAAGCGTTCGCGATGCGATGGACGCTTGCACAGGTATGTTCGTTAAACTTACGCCGAGTGGGGGTATGACGGCTGTGGAGTTGACAACGCCCGATGTTGCGAAGCGCATCGAATCGAGTTACGACTTACCGCTAGAGTACCGAGAGAAGTTTGCCATTCTAAAAATCATGGAAGGGAACCAACCGATACAAGGTGTCGGCATCAAGGTGAAGCAGGGTGAAGACGAGTATTTCTACATGACGGCAGGTGCGATGCAAACGACCTGCTGATAACTAAACCTTAACTATTAGGACAGACTGACCAAGCGTCATTCTGTCCTTTTTTTACGCCCAACCTATTGCGTTGGGCTTTTTTATGTGCTATACTGTGTAAACATTAAGCAATGAAGGATTACTACTATGGCAACGACACCCGAGGGGAAAGTTAAGAAGAGAGCCAAAGAGCTTCTCGATACAGTTGGTGCTTACTACTTCATGCCCGCGACAGGCGGCTTTGGGCGTAGTGGAGTTCCCGATATCGTTGGTTGCCACAACGGAGTATTCTTTGGCATGGAGTGCAAGTCAGGCAAGAACATACCGACTGCACTACAGGAACGCGAAATGAAAAACATTAAGAAAGCTGGAGGTGAAGCATGGGTCGTGAACGAAGAGAATGTGGAACTGATTCCACAATGGATGCGTCAGCTGTCGTGATATGTACGCCTACAACGCCACTACTAAGCGCGTCACGCTGGTACACATATGGAGTGATGACAAAACGCTTTGCCCTGCGAGTGAGAAGGCAAGCTATCCGTTTCAAAAGACGCGGCATCGTATGGGCAAGCGTATATGCGGGAGTTGCCGCGAACTATTTAATGACGCGCTTAGGGATGCGCTCCTCGCTGAGTGCCATAGACAACTCAAAGACAAAGTCTATGACCGTTCCCTCGAAGAGTTACGCAGAGTTTCGTGGTACGCCGACGACGCGCATGTATCCACGCACGATTGAAGAGGCTTTCCCTAATTCGCTAGAGAGAGCCGAGTGGTTCTATCCACCCGAAAGGACTACGACATGGAAAGATGTGGCTGTGTTTGTAGTTGGCGCGGTGCTATGGATTGGGTTGGCATATTACTTTGCAAAGGACTGAGATGAAGCTCGAATGGACAATGGCTCCCACAAAAACGCAATGGGGGCACGACATGGTTGAGGCAAGCATTGCCATCGACAACGACCATACGCTTTCTCTTTACTGCGAGCGCAGTCAAATCGCAAAGGTCGAAGCTATGTTTGGGGCACAGCCCGAAGGTGTGCAAGTAAATGTCAAAGAATTTGTGCGCACCGTAATTTACAAAGAAGACATAGTTGGTAGACCAGTAATCTGGGCGCAATGGCCCAATAAGGAAAACACATGAAACGAGAGCAATACGACTTCCTGATACCACCAGACCTGCCGAAAGAAGTGAAGCACACCATGTACTACTTCCCACACAGAACCGAAAGCAGTTTGGCGCTAGCACCTCGCGGTCCTGCACAGAACGAGTTGCCATGTATGGCGGCGCACTACGATGAGAACCGCAACCTGCTGTTCACACGATTCATTTTCAAAGACGGTACTTACAAGGATGAGAAACATGACTGAAGAAGACGAAGCATTTGAAGCAATCGAAAAAGCGCAGGGTTGGCGCAAGCGTCAGATTGACGACCGCATAGAAGAAGACATGGATATATCCATGCAACAGCATCGTGAGGCGATAGCCCATGTGCGAAACCAAACACTCGAAGAAGTGGCACATGAGATTGAGAAATTCACGTTTGCATTTGGGGTTGACACTGTCGCAAGCTTTGCGGCGTTTGTCAGAAGTATGAAAGACGAGTAAGCCAATTTTTTTAAAGGGGTAATCATGGCTACAAAAGAAGAAACGTGCGTAATCTCCGCACCGAAGTTTGGGACAGTAAGTTTTGTTATTGAGGGCACAGCACCATTGGTTGTTGAGCGGTTCAGTAAGAAGGCTGAACTCATGGCAAAGATGGCAGAGGGCGCATCTGCAAAAAACAAGAAGAACCGCGAAGCGCGGGACTACGACAAAGAAGCCGAAGAAGCTCGCTATCGTAGTCCTGACAAGTGGGAAGGCATGAACGCCGCCGCGTTCCGTGCCGCAATGATTAGTGCGTGTCGTTTGGTAGGTTTCAAGATGACGTTGGCTAAGCTGTCGACATTCATTGAGGCTGATGGATACGATGTGAACGATGGAGTACCTTTGGTGCGTGTATATGGAAAGAGTCATACATACACCGCACATACGCGAAATGCCACAGGCGTGGTTGATGTGCGTTCACGCCCCATGTACAGCAACTGGGCGGCGCGTCTGACTATTCGTTATGACATGGACCAGTTCAAAATGAACGACGTGCTTAACCTTGTGGCGCGTTGCGGCATGCAGGTTGGCATCGGTGCAGGTCGCCCCGACAGCAAAGCAAGCGCAGGTTGTGGGTTTGGGTTGTTCAGGGTTGTGCCGACAGAACAAGAGAAAGATGTTGTCAAAAAGTTTGACATCAAGTAATCCTCGCAGGCTAGGCGCGGCGCAGTTCGTCGCGGCTTGGCTTGGCTTGGTATAGCGTGGCTAGGCAGGTTGGGCTAGGCGGGGCACGGCGCAGTGGGGCTGAGTTGGGTTCGGCACAGTATGGCAAGGCAGGTAAGGCGGGGCAAGGCACAGTAAGGATGGGACGGGATTGTTCAGGCACGGCAGGTATGGAGTCGCGAGGTGAGGCGTCGCGGGGTACGGTAACGCAGGTAAGGCGCGGTATCGCAAGTCTCGGTGGAGAGTGGATAGGCACGTTGCGGCAGGTTAGGAGAGTCCGAGTTAGGCGTGGTATGGCAAGGCAATGCAGGTAAATTTTTTAACAGGAGAAAGCTATGGGGTTTGAAGTTGAACGGAAAGTGCTAACAAAGATCGCCACTAAACATGGCGGCGTATTGCAAGTAGACGATGTGCTACACGAGGCACGAGACGAAGGTAGTCCATTACACAAGCATTTTGAGTGGGACGACAGCGTAGCGGCAGAGGCGCACCGACGCTACCAAGCGCGGGTGTTGATTCAGAAATGCCACATCACACTGGTGGAGTCTGAACCCACGACAGTCCGTGCGTTTGTGAGCTTGCAATCTGATCGTGATACTGGCGGTGGGTATCGTCTTACGACAACTGTGTTGAGCGATGAAGATATGCGTGAAGAGTTGATGCACGACATGCAGATGACCATTGCGCGATGGACAAAGAAAGTTAACCTGCTAGATTCAATCACTGCAGATTTGATTTTCAAATTGGAAGAGCGTGTTACACCAAAACGTAAAAAGGAGAAGCGCTATGGGGCTACGGCTTAAATTTTTGAACTGGTTGGGTAGCGGATACTTTAAGGTGGTCACACCACCTGAAGTAAGTAAATACGAAGCTGTCACGCTTTGCGACAGTTCAACAGCACAAAGAGTACCCCCACTAGGCGGTGCGCTACGAAACGCTGGCGGGTCACAGACGAGCATCAGCATCATCCCTGCGTTGAATGGGCGTGTTATCGAGATAGGCAACTACCGTCAGAACATGCACGGCCCCGATTGGACATACGAACACTATGTTGTACCTGAGGGTGAACCACTCGAAGCGGCTATGTCAGCAATCCTGCTGATAAAGGGTGTGCGATGAAATGCCCCGAGTGCGGCGCATGGACGATTGTGAAAGACACACGCAAGTCCCCCACATTTGGATACATGAGAAGGAGAGAGTGTGCAAACTACCACAAATTCACCACCCAAGAAGTTATCGTCCCCCAAGAAGCGATTGACGAAGAGCGCAGACAAAACATCGCGAAAATTGGACCTCTCGGACGTGCAAAGTTTATGGCCCTTCACGAGGGTCGACGGAAGAGTTCTAGAAAAACTGCATAAGCAGTTCGTGCAACGCGGCGAACCCGCACCTTTTTAAACGGAGAAAGTAAATGGCTAAAGCATCAATGGCTACAAAAGTACGCAAGTACATGGTTAAACACCCTAACGCAACCGTGCCACAAATCATGGAAGCAACAGGCGCAGGTAAACAACAGGTCTACAACATTCGTTGGGCTGTGAACAAGGCAAAGGCAGGCAAGGCCGACATTATCAGAGCGCACTATGGTGCGATCAAGAAGACGCGTGTAGACGCATCCACCGTCGCGCCCGAACCACAATGTGTGGATATTGACAAGGTGCATAAAGTACCAAGACTTATTACACAACCCGCCCCCGATAACGTTAACCATCCCGCTCACTACAAAGTTGGCGGCATCGAGACCATCGACTTCATCGAAGCCAAGAAGCTGAACTACAACCTTGGCAACGTCATCAAGTACATTACCCGCGCCGACCACAAAGACAACACTATCGAAGACTTGCACAAAGCACGTTGGTATCTGAACCGTGAAATCGCGAAGCTGACAGGGGAAACCAAATGAAAATCTTACGCAAACTGTGCTCAGAGCAGGTGCAAATTCTGCTTGAGCGAATGGACAACCATTGGGCTGAAGAGTTTGCTATCGAAAGTAGCAAGTGGGAGCCGATGCTCCCTCACGGCAGAGCCTTTGAACAGTTCACCCGCGTTGAACAGCGGTGTATCCGCAAGACCGCACAAGAGCAAACGACAAAGCTGAAAAAGGAACGTGCCTACTCTGGCATCCTCGAGCGCACCATGTCACCAGCCAAGACTCGTTGGGAGTTTAACGACGAAAGGTATGGGCGTGGCGAGCATGTCGGTGTGATGGCGCAAGAGGTGGCACGGCCGGGCCAAATCCTGACGGCTTCAGCGCTGGCTAACCAAGCACAAAACATGCTTCAGCAGGAGTATGACACGGCATACAAACATGCTCAGTACGCAGAAGCAGATCGACTGCGACAGTACATGCAGAACGTGCAGTTTGAACTTAGAAATGCGCGGTCTCAGGCGGACTTGGAAATCGCTAAGAAAAACTTTGAGTTCCTTCTAAAGCACGAGAAAGCCTCAATCGAACACCAGCAATATCTTAAACAACACGCGCCGCGAGGCTACCTCTAATGGACTTCATCACCCTTGACTTCGAGACGTTCTACGACAAGGACTTCTCGCTTACCAAACTCACAACCGAAGAATACATCCGTGACGATCGTTTCGAAGTCATTGGTGTTGGAGTAAAAGTAAATGACGGAAACACCGAATGGTTCACAGGACCACATGACAAAACCCACAACTGGCTAT
>JACCDO010294788.1_pt1 | contig 11925 bp, 8 predicted proteins | sample 7446101 | NCBI WGS metagenome assembly JACCDO01 (sample SAMN15323440, study PRJNA562643) | freshwater metagenome | isolation source: river surface water | place: USA:Blue River Watershed | collected 2017-08-16 | reverse complement strand
TGACACGCTTGTGTTACTGCGGACCAGTATTACACGCACGTCCAGCAGGCTTGTTGGCGAATCGTGAACTGCTTCAGATCGGGGCTGAAATCTACGGACATGCTGGTTTCGAGGCAGATCTAGAGATTATTCATTTGGCTCTCGACAGTGTGCGCCTAGCCGGTGTTCAAGCCTTGCGACTCGATTTATGCCATGCTGGCCTTGTGCGTAGCCTGATTGAAACAGACGCAGCTGCAGTGACGCGTGCGGACGAGATCATGGCGTTGTTGCGCGACAAAGATCTACCGGGTTTGACGCTCTTGGGCGAGGGGAGTGATGCGTTGCTACCCGCAACAGTCAGTGCCCTTGTCCGGTTGCCTCAGCTCTATGGTGATCTGTCAGTCTTGGCGCGTGCACGCAAAGAGTTACCGCGCTTGCCGGGAGTGATCGCAGCTCTCGATACGCTCGAACATCTGCTTGGCGCACTGGATGACGTCTCCGTTGGGATTGATCTTGCGGATGTTGGGACGTATGGCTATCACTCTGGCGTTACGTTCTCCATTTACGCCCAGGGCTGGCACGATGCCATTGTGCAGGGTGGCCGCTATGACGACGTGAGTCGTGCATTCGGACGCGCCCGGCCTGCCACTGGCTTCAGTCTTGATTTACGTAAGCTTGTCGATGGCTTGGTTCCCGCGCGCGCTGCACCCGCAATTCGTGCGCCGTCGGGTCAAGATACGGCACTTAGACAGGCTATTCATACTTTACGGCAGGCTGGCAACATTGTGGTTCAAGTGTTTCCCGGTGAAGTTGCCACGCACGATGAGTTTACTTTTGATCGTGAACTCACTTTGCGTGATGGTCAATGGGTTGTGCAGCAGGTTTTATAGGCCCCGAGGAAATACACCATTAAGCTTTGCGGTGACGCTCGGTGAGAACGTTTGTTCAAAACTTAACTGATTTTTTTCGTGATATGAGCAAGAACATCGTAGTGATCGGTACCCAGTGGGGTGACGAAGGCAAAGGAAAGATCGTCGATTGGTTGGCTGAGTCAGCCCACGGAGTCGTGCGCTTCCAGGGAGGCCATAACGCAGGGCATACGCTCTGGGTGAATGGCAAGAAGACCATTCTGCGTCTGATCCCATCGGGCATTATGCATCCCGCTGTCACCTGCTACATCGGTAACGGTGTGGTGTTGTCACCCGAGGCCTTGCTCAAAGAAATATCCGAGCTCGAGGCCGCAGGGTTAGATGTGCGGTCACGCTTAAAGATTTCTGAAGCCTGTCCTCTGATCTTGCCTTACCACGTGGCTTTGGATCAGGCTCGCGAGGCACGCCGCGGTGATGCAAAGATCGGTACAACAGGGCGCGGCATCGGTCCGGCGTATGAGGATAAAGTGGCTCGTCGTGCGCTGCGCGTGCAAGACCTCTTTGATCCTGCTGGATTCCGAACAAAGGTCGAGGAAGTTCTCGATTTACACAATTTTGTACTGACTCAGTATCTCGGCGCTCAGGCTGTTTCGATTGATGAGGTTGTCGATCAAGCGATGGCCCTAGCTCCAGCTATTGCGCCAATGGTTGCTGACGTCAGTAGCGCTTTGTTCGCCGTACAGCAAGCAGGCAAGAATCTTCTGTTTGAAGGTGCACAAGGTGCGTTGCTTGACGTCGATCATGGCACCTATCCATACGTGACGAGCAGCAACTGTATCGCTGGCGCTGCGGCTGCGGGGGCGGGTGTTGGTCCTCAAACCTTAAATTATGTGCTCGGCATTACCAAAGCGTACGCAACACGCGTAGGCTCAGGTCCATTCCCTACAGAATTGCTGGACGACACCGGAGCTCGCCTCGCGAGTGTTGGTAAGGAGTTTGGCTCAGTAACAGGGCGTCCCCGGCGCTGCGGTTGGTTTGATGGAGCTGCCCTCAAGCGCTCCGTGCGTTTGAATGGTATTTCAGGGCTATGCATTACGAAGTTAGATGTGCTGGATGGGCTGCCTGTTCTGAAGATGGGCGTTGGTTATGAGCTTGACGGCAAGGTGTGTGATGTATTGCCTTATGGTGCGGCCGCGGTTGCACGAGCTAAACCCATCCTGGAGGAAATGCCAGGTTGGACAGAGTCCACCGTGGGTGTAACCCAGTTCGATAAGTTGCCGGTCAATGCACAACGTTATCTCACACGGATGTCTGAGGTTTGTGGTGTGCCAATCGATATGGTTTCGACCGGACCAGATCGAAACGAAACGATTATGTTGCGGCATCCCTTCAAGTCGTAATGGGTGCACCTGACCAACGCGGCAACGATTTATGGGTGGATTGGGACCAGTACCACCGATTAATTGAACAGCTCGTTGTTCGGGTACATCAGTCTGGCTGGAAGTTTGATCAGATTCTTTGCCTTGCGCGGGGTGGCATGCGTGTGGGGGATGTTTTTTCGCGAATTTTTAATCTACCCCTCGCGACACTGGCGACGAGTAGTTACCGCGAAGACGCTGGTACAAAGCAGGGGAGTCTAGCAATCGCTCCCTTTGTAACGATGGCGAGCGGAACTTTAACCGGTCGAATTTTGATTGTGGATGACTTGGTTGATTCCGGGCAAACCTTTGATTTAATACGCGCCCATTTGCTAAGAACTTACCCCTGCATAACTGAATTACGTTCCGCTGTGCTTTGGTACAAGGCGCATTCAGTTGTGGCACCTGATTATTATGTGCAAAAACTGGACGATAACCCCTGGGTACACCAGCCGTTTGAGGCTTACGACGGTATGGAAGTGGGGGATCTTGTCAAAAAGTGGTCATAAATCCTGCTAAATCACGGCTGGTATGCTATGATTACAGGCTATTTTGCTGTTTAACCGTTTTAATTTTTACGTCAAGCACCCTATGCCTATCGTTCGTCTGAAAGAAAACGAGCCCTTCGAAGCCGCACTGCGTCGCTTCAAGCGCACAATCGAGAAAACCGGTCTGTTGACCGAACTGCGCGCTCGCGAGTTCTACGAAAAGCCAACTGCTGAGCGCAAGCGCAAGCAGGCTGCCGCTGTAAAGCGCCACTACAAGCGCATTCGCAGCCAGCAATTGCCCCCGCGCATGTACTAATCCTCGGCGCATCTCCTGCGCCGATCACTTATGGTCTGATCGTTGATCCCAGATTCCTTTATCCAGGATCTTCTTAACCGCGTCGACGTCGCGGATGTGGTCGGACGATATGTCCAGTTAAAGAAAGGCGGCATTAACCTTCTGGGTTTATGTCCCTTTCATAACGAAAAATCCCCCTCATTCACTGTTAGCCCGACGAAACAGTTCTATCACTGTTTTGGTTGCGGAGCGCATGGAAGTGCCATCACATTCTTGATGGAGCATACTGGTGCGAGTTTTCCGGAGGCAGTCCGCACGCTAGCGAGCGCAGTCGGTATGACTGTCCCCGAGGAAAATCGTAGTCCGGGGCAGCAGGCAGCCACAGCCCGTCGGCGCGAGGAGGTCTCGCAGCATACCAAGGCGCTCGATATGGCGCAGAAGCATTACCTCGCGCAGTTGAGAGAGAGTCCTGCTGCGATACGCTACCTCAAGCAGCGCGGCTTGACGGGCATTATTGCCAAGGAGTTCGGCCTTGGTTGGGCGAGTGCCGATCGACAAGCGTTAGCGAAAGTATTCCCACGTTACGACGACCCGATACTGGTCGAGTCTGGCTTGGTCATTGAGTCAGAGGATGGTCGACGATACGATCGATTCCGCGAGCGCGTGATGTTTCCGATTCGGAACATTAAGGGTGAGATTGTTGGGTTTGGTGGACGGATTATTGGGAAGGGGGAGCCCAAGTACCTCAATTCTCCAGAAACACCTGTTTTCTCCAAAGGAAACGAGCTGTATGGCTTGTTTGAGGCCCGCACCGCCATCCGCTCAGAGGGGTGTGTGATCGTAGTGGAAGGCTACATGGACGTTGTTGGACTTGCCCAACTCGGCGTTCGTAATGCCGTAGCGACACTGGGTACTGCGACCACGCCTACGCATATCCAAAAACTATTGCGCGCCAGTGACAAAATAATATTTAGCTTTGATGGTGACTCGGCTGGACGTCGTGCCGCATGGCGAGCCCTGCAGGCATGCTTGCCATTGTTGCGTGACGATATATCTATCCGGTTTTTATTTTTGCCAACAGAGCACGATCCAGATAGTTATATCCGGGAATTCGGTGAAGAAGCGTTTCGCGCGTGTTTGAAAGAGTCCGACGCACTATCGACATTTTTTCTCAATGAGTTGGCTTCGAGACACTCGGTTAAAGAAGTGGAGGGCCGGTCGGCTCTCGTTCACGAGGCGAGGCCGCTTCTGGCGCAAGTGCCTGCGATCACTCTCAAAATTCAACTTCAGAATGAGTTAGCGCGCTTAGTCCAATTGACGCCTGAGGAGTTGTCTCAGTTGATGGCTCAGATGCCTGCGCCAACGATGGGTGGTTTGCCCGATGCCAATGGCTTCCGTGGGGGCGCGGACAGAGTGGTGGCAGGTCAAGGGAGTCGCGCCTCTGAGCAAGTCCCCCGAGGTCAGGAGTCGGTTGAGCCCTTTGGCGCTGACCCGCCTATCATGCGCGAGCCCTCAGCTGGCCGCTTAGCCGTGCGCGGTCGGGGTCTTCCGGCTGTTGGAGCGAGTCGACGTTCAGTAACGCCCCTGGCTAGACGCTTACTACGTTTGTTCTTGACGCATCCCGAACTCATCGACGATTTAGGTGAGCAGCAACTTGAGATTCTTTATCGCGGCCCCAATCTGGAAATGGTTCGGGATTTAATCGTGTTGGCTCAGGCCACTGGGGCAAGACACGTCGGGGCACTTATTCAGGTGGCGGACCCGGGGGCGGATTTGGGCATCTTGCTCGCTTCGGTGGCTGCGGATTTGATGGCTCAGGAAACTTTACCCAATCCACAGGCGGAGTGGGAGGATGCCGTACGTCGGATTGAACTGGAGAGTTTAAAGGCCGAGCAAGAGGCACTCGTTGCGCAAGGATTAAATAATTTGCAATCTCAGCAAAATTATCAGGAACTTTCTGGACGCATCACCCGTCTAATGGGGGTGATTGAATCAGTGAAGACTAGCTGATTCGGTTAAAATCAAAGGTTTAAGACGCCGCCCAAGGTGGGCGTCTGTCGCGCTAAATCCGTGCGACAGGCCTCCAGGCATGTTTTTTTGGGCAGATTCGTGCTCCGGCACATCTCATAGACAACTCAGACAAGAGCAATCATGACTCAGCACGTTGGCAAAAAAACATCTCTGGCTGCCGCAAAGCCCAAACCTAAAGCGGCCGTCAAGCCAGCGACAAAGAAGCCTATTGCGAAAGTCGCCAAGCCCGCGCCCAAAGTTCCGGCGAAACCTACAAAGACAAATAAACCGGCAGTCAAAGCTGCCGCGAGTAAGCCCTCGGCAAAGCCAGTGGCCAAGCCAAGCAAGACCATCTCAGGTAAATCAAACAAACCAGTGGCTAAGCCCCCTGTGGCTAAGCCTGTTTCAAAAACGGCAAAACCTGCCGCTAAATCAGTTAAGGATTCAATGAAGTCGGCTTCACCCAGCAAATCAAAAACTGTTGCACCCAAAGCACCTGCTGCCAAGACACCTGTCAAGGCAGTGGCTGCGAAAGTAGCATCTAAGTCTCCCTCTAAAACTCCTGTCGCCGCCGCAAAAAATGCAGCGGCGAAGACTCCTGTATCGAAGGACGCTGCTAAGACTGAGTCCAAAGCAGTGGATACCAAATCAGCGGCAAAGCCAGTAGCGCCTGTCAAAGTAGCTACTGGGAAAACCGCGGCAGCCAAGCCAGTGCTGGATCGTGTCGCTCCCGCCGCGCCAATATCTGCGAAGGCACCCGGTAAGGTCGATGTTTCAAAACCAGCACCACCACCAGATGACGGATCGCCCCCGCCTAAGAAAGCGGGTCGTCCGCCGGGTGGAACTGGACGGCGTCCTGGTCGTCCCTCAAAAAATCCGAATAACGGTGACGGTGAGTTTGGCGATGCCGGTGATGGTGGGCACGAGGTCGAGGATATTCCTGATATCAAACCAGTCAAGCGCGGTAAGCGCGGCAAAGGTGATGCCAAGGATCTAATCGCACGCGGACCTGTTACGCCTGAAGAGTATGAAGCACGTCGTAACCGTCTGAAGCTGTTGATTAAGCTCGGTAAGGATCGCGGTTATCTCACGTACGGCGAGATTAACGACCACTTACCAGACGATTTAGTCGATGCTGAAGCGATCGATGGCATCATCAGCACATTCGGTGACATGGGAATTGCGGTTTACGACCAAGCCCCTGACGCAGAGACACTTTTGCTCGGTGAAAATGCGCCCGTCGCAACATCTGACGATGACGTAGAAGATGAGGCTGAAGCTGCGCTGACCACCGTTGACTCTGACTTCGGTCGTACGACTGACCCTGTGCGTATGTACATGCGCGAGATGGGTACGGTTGAGCTCTTGACGCGCGAAGGTGAGATCGAAATCGCCAAGCGAATTGAGGGTGGTCTCAAAGACATGGTGAAAGCAATTTCGACATGTCCAACGACAATTAATGAGATTTTGAATCATGTGCAGCGCGTGCGTGAGGCACAAGCGCAGATCGATGAGGTTGTTGACGGCCTAGTGGACGACGATGGCGCTGAGTATGCGGGCGCTGGCGTGTCGGACGAGTCTGACGAAGATGGTCCGGCAGGCGGCATGAGCAGTAAACAGCTGGAAGATCTGCGTATTAAAGGACTGGCGAAGTTTGAAATCGTTGCCGCGCACTTCGTGAAGATGCGTGCTGCATACGAGAAAGACGGCTACCGCTCCAAGCCATACATGGCAGCGCAAGAAGTCATTCAAAATGAACTGATGGGGATTCGCTTCACCGCCAAGATGGTAGAGCGGTTGGCCGATACCCTGCGCCAACAAGTAGAGGAGGTCCGCAAGATTGAGCGTGCCGTGCTTCATACTTGTGTGGATCGCGCTGGGATGCCACGTACCCACTTCATCAAAGTCTTCCCTGGTAATGAGACCAACCTAGATTGGGTCTTGGGTGAAATCGCAAGTTCAGCCGATTATGCGCACACTCTAAAGCGTCACGTGCCAGCGGTTCAGGAACTCCAACAGAAGTTGATCGATTTGCAGGTGAGGGTGGTGTTGCCGCTCAAAGACCTGAAAGACGTCAACAAGAAAATGGCGACTGGCGAAGCGAAAGCCCGTAAAGCCAAGCGCGAGATGACAGAAGCCAACTTGCGCCTTGTGATTTCGATCGCCAAGAAATACACAAACCGCGGTTTGCAGTTCTTGGATCTGATCCAGGAAGGAAATATCGGTTTGATGAAGGCGGTCGATAAGTTTGAATACCGTCGTGGTTATAAGTTTTCGACATACGCAACATGGTGGATTCGTCAGGCAATTACGCGTTCGATCGCGGACCAGGCCCGCACGATCCGTATCCCTGTGCACATGATCGAAACGATTAACAAGATGAACCGTATTAGTCGTCAGATTTTGCAGGAGACGGGTGCTGAGCCCGATCCCGCAACGCTGGCCTCCAAGATGGACATGCCTGAAGACAAGATCCGCAAGATCTTGAAGATCGCTAAAGAGCCGATTTCGATGGAAACACCGATCGGTGATGATGACGATTCACACTTGGGCGATTTCATCGAGGACTTGGCGACCTTGGCTCCTGCCGATGCTGCACTACATGGTTCGATGCGCGATGTGGTCAAAGAGGTTCTCGATTCTCTGACTCCACGCGAAGCGAAGGTGTTGCGCATGCGCTTCGGTATCGAGATGAGCACAGACCAAACATTGGAGGAGGTCGGTAAGCAGTTTGATGTGACGCGTGAGCGCATTCGCCAAATAGAGGCTAAAGCATTACGCAAGTTGCGTCACCCCAGCCGCTCTGACAAGTTGAAGAGTTTTCTCGAAGGGCAATAAGTCCTTCGATTAAAGCCCCCCTAGCTCATGCTTGGTTAGAGCAGCGGACTCATAATCCGTTGGTGCCGTGTTCGACTCACGGGGGGGGCACCAGTACTTGCAAAACGACTTTGGAGCATACGACAAAGTCGTTTTTTTTTACGCTTTCTACCTGGGATTTTCTGATACTTGCTTTAATCGGCACCCAATTTAAAATAATTTAGCAATCATCAATTTACGGAAATTATTCATGTCTTCCAACGCTCCTCCAACCGTCGCAGAGTATGTTGTAAATCGATTAGCTGATCTGGGTATTGATCGTGTGTTCGGGGTGCCGGGGGACTATGCTTTTCCGTTTAATGATGCGATCGAAAAATGTGAGCGTCTTGAGTGGATAGCAAGCGCGAATGAGTTGAATGCTGCATATGCTGCGGATGGTTTTGCCCGTGTCTATGGCGCATCAATTCTCTCAACGACCTATGGTGTAGGAGAATTGAGTGCCATCAACGGAGTGATGGGTTCGAAGTCTCAACGTTTACCCGTTTTCTTTATTGTTGGTTCTCCAAGTACGCGCATTCAACGGCAAGGTTTGGTCACGCACCATACTTTAGGCGACGGAGTATTCAATAATTTTCAGTCAATCTCAGCGGCAGCTTGTTGTGTGTCAACGAACTTGACCCCTGATAATGTGATTGATGAAATGGAACGAGTGATTCGTGATGCATTGAAATTTAGTGCACCCGCGTACATCATTGTTCCCATGGATTACGCGTTAATGCCGATCATTGGAACCCCCATCAAAGGTGCTCCACTAGCCCATATCAAGCGAGCAAAGAGTGATCCGGCCAGCCTCGCGGCAGCTGTTAACTTTGTCATGGGGAAGGTCAATGCTGCAAAATCTATCGTCGCAATCCCGTCTAATTTGGTTGCGAGCTATGGGCTCATCAAGCAATTTACTGAATTACTCGACAAGTCCAAGATGTCTTTTGCTGCAACACCGATGAGCAAAGGGGTAGTGTCTGAATCTCATCCGAATTATCTAGGGCTATATAGCGGAATCACCTCTAGTCCGAGCGATTTAAAGTCTGTGGTCGAGAGTGCAGACTTAGTCTTTGATATTGGTGGTCTCATTCCAGAAGACATCAACTCAGGCAATTGGACAAATAAACTTGATCCCGAAAAAACAATTGTGCTGGGTGATCATTTTGTAAAACTAGGTAGCACCATTTTCTCCGGGATCGCGCTCGAGGACATGCTCGTCGAGTTGACCAAGCGCATGAGCCCAGTGGCGCCTGTACAAACTGCAAAAAAGCTTGCTGCTTTGCCGATGGTCGGTGCACCATCCGATGCGACGAGCTCTGCCAATTTTTATCCGCGCTTGCAGAAGATGCTTCGGTCCGGTGATGTACTCGTTGCAGAAACGGGGACGTGCATGTTGTACATGACTCCGATGTTATTGCCTGACGGAGTAGGTTTTCAGGGGCAAGCGTTGTGGGGTTCGATTGGGTGGGCCACCCCGGCGACAGAAGGGATTTGCATGGCTAACAAGGCGGGGCGTACGATTGTCGTCACAGGGGATGGTTCACATCAGCTGACGGCAAACGAAATCGGCACCATGGGGCGTTACGGTATTAAACCGATTATTTTTGTCCTAAACAACGCTCTTTACGGTGTAGAAATTGTGGTGAGCGAAACCGGGTGGAAATACGATGACTTGGCGAAGTGGAATTACGCTCAGCTGCCCGCTGCGATGGGCTGCAGTGAATGGTTCTGCGCAAAAGTCTCGACGGTTGCAGAACTGGATGCTGCAATAGAAAAAGCAAATTCTTTTGACGGAGCGTCTTATATCGAGGTGATGATTCCAGCGTCCGAGAGCCAACCAGTTCCCGTAGCGCTTCAGAATCATGTTTATAAGTCCAATATCCCTAATTAATTTGGCTGTTCCTGAATTTATCCAACTTCATTATGAAAAGAATACTATCAACCGTAGCGCTGGGCTCCTTGTTTGCCATCAGCTTCTCTACAACTCATGCCAACCCACCGATGCAGCCCTTTTATGCGTCAGTCATGAAAATGGCTCCTGAAGGTAAATTAGGTCAGGTGATCAAAAAAGAAGTCATTGAGACCTCTGTGAAAGGGGCTCAGGCATGGAAGATTGCTTATGTCTCCTCCGATGTCGCCGGTCGCAAAACGATCTCGACAGCGCTGGTCGTTGCTCCCGTTGGGCCTGCTCCTGCAGGTGGTCGTCCCGTGATGACTTGGGCACACGGTACGACTGGCTCCGCGCAAAACTGTGGGCCGTCGCAAGTTGTCGACCCTGCCGTCCCGTTGAATGAGTATTTCTTGGTTGGTGGTAATTCTTGGACTGATTATGGAATTCCAGCGATGGAGGAGTTCCTGAAAGAGGGATATGTTCTTGTGGCGACGGATTACCAGGGTTTGGGTGGTGGTGGTAGGCATCAATATAGTGTTGCCGCAACTAACGGTATGGATACGCTCAATGCTGCGCGCGCCGCCGCCTCTATGCAGGAGACCGGCGCCAACAGAAAGACTCTCGTGTATGGCTGGTCGCAGGGCGGGGGAGCCGCAATAGCATTGGCTGGGATGCCTGACTACATCAAGCAGACTGGTACCGCCGCTGACAATCTTGATATTGTCGGTTTCGTGGCCTTGGCACCGCAAGATATTTCAATACTGGTTCCTGGTGGAAAACTTGATCAAGCCACTGCCGATAAGTATTTCCAAGATTCACAAAAAATGTTTTTGGACAACGTATTTAATTTCACGCATGCCACGATGTTTTACTGGGGCACACAAGCTGCCTTTCCTGAGCTGAATTTGTCTGACATCTTCACCGATGAGGGTGTAAGAGTCGCAAATGAGATCTATAGCAAGAAGTGTATGCATGCAGCTAGCGATACATTTAATTTCAACTACGGCACAAGTTACGCGAAGTTATTAAAAGAAAAGCCTGTGAACACTATTGCCTGGACTGAGGCAATGCAAAAGGGTGGAGTGTCTGTTGTTAAGCCCGTCGCTCCTATACAGATTTATTTCGGCTCAAAAGACACGGCTGTTCCTCCAATGATGCACAAACTGTATCAAGATCAGGCGTGTAAATTAGGCGGTAATGTTGGAAGAATGCAGCTGCCAGGCGAGCAGTCACACTTCACGACCCCTGGATCCTCCAAACCATTCTATCTGTCATGGGTGAAAGATCGCCTTGAGGGAAAACCATTATCGAATGCGTGTCCCGCCAACTAGAGTCGTTTGCGATGTTCTCTTCTCTTCTCTTTCTTAGTTCTAAAACTGTCTGCTAACGAGTCAATATGAAAGCAATTATGAATTTTTTTTTAGTTATTGGGCTCCTTGGTGTATTTACGTCAGCCACGGCACAGCAAGCTAAATGGTGCGTGGTTTTCCCAAATGGGCAAGTAAGTGGATGTCAAAACTCTCAATACAACTGTGACGTTGGAAACAGTAACAAACATATGGGAGCCACTTGTCGTCCAATGCCGAGCGAGGTCAAACAAGTCAACTGGTGTGTAGTTTTTCCAAATGGACAAGTAAGTGGTTGTCAAGATTCTCAGCATAACTGTAACGTTGGGAACAGCAATAAGCACATGGGCGCAACATGCCAACCCTTACCTAAGTGACCGTATCATCCCGCACACTCGTTATGTGCAGGAATGTTGAAGTGATGGCTGCTCGTTTTGTTTTACTGGTTTGTTTAGCGTTGACAAATGTGATTGCGTCTGTTCAATCAGTCAGTAACTATTTCCGTATTGATAGCGGTATCAATCAGCCTGTTGTGTCGTCTAGGCGAGTGCATTTGCTATTTATTGCGCAATAAGCGTGACCTGTTAAAGCAGGCGGGACGCTAGTCAAACTGAATAGCAATTTCAAGTGGATTGACCGTATGCAGTCAGGTGTAAACTTTGCGAAATTCCTTGGAGAGGCGCATGAAACACTTGAAATTACTGGTGGCTTGCCTGGCACTTGTCCTAACTGCTTGCGCGGATGTAGCGAACTATCAGGCGAACCTGCAG
>JACCDO010180996.1_pt1 | contig 11925 bp, 7 predicted proteins | sample 7446101 | NCBI WGS metagenome assembly JACCDO01 (sample SAMN15323440, study PRJNA562643) | freshwater metagenome | isolation source: river surface water | place: USA:Blue River Watershed | collected 2017-08-16 | reverse complement strand
TCCTAGTTGACCCACGTCACCCAATGCACCCTCATCATTATCCTGAGTTAACGTAGCAGATGTGGCACCATCGGTGGATATCATTGATCTTCGCTTTTCACTAGGCGGGGTGAATTCGATTTGCTCCTGCTGCTCATTAGGGTCTAGCAACGACATCAATACTTTAACTTTCTCCACCACATGAGGCATATCAGTAGGAAGTATGCCTAATACTTTACTCTTAATATCGTCATTAATTTCAAGGAAATCTCTGTGTGAGTTGAAGCCAACACTCTCTAGTTTCTCGAACATAGTAAGATCCTTGGTGCACGAGACGATGGTAGACCACAAGTCTTTGCTACACTCATCTGAAGTGTATGTCCAAGTAGAATCTTCAGGATTATAGCCACCAGGTTCTTCTAAGATCTTGGTCTTTTCAAGCATCATATTTTTAAAATGATTCTTAAAATCTTCTTTGCGCTGCAATAACACCGTGTCGTTCTCAATTCCCTCTAGAAGACTAAAAATCTCGTCAAAGGAGTCATTCAGTTGATCCACCTTGTCATTATACACGTAACTAATGAGTCTGCCAGCAGTGCTTACGGCAACTTTAAGAGCCGAGGCCTTGTGCGCAACTAATGCAGCACCTACAATTTGTTTATCATTCTTTAACGTTACGTTGACGACACCACCAAGAGAAATCTTGGTAGGCACATCATCAATGTTCATTCCTAACCAGACGGTATAGTAACCGTAACGATAAACACCATTTACAGCAATTGTTATGGACAAACACGCGGAAAAAATGGCAGTTGGTGTCCACATACCGATGAGCTTGTTGTTCACACCTTGAATAACTAATTGAGGAAGCGTTTCACTCAAAAATTCAGCAAATAAAGCTTCATTGAGGATGCCAGTGTCCACCTTCACGTCTTTACGGAAGTTATTGTGTCCAGTCCATACATACATCCATGCAGTCCACACTTTACCGATCGCGAGTACTTTGCACTGAAATATGTACAATCCAATGACAGACCAAATGAAGTAAAATGGGAATGTAACAAATATTAGAATCACTGCAGGAGTCGCAGTAATGCATTGCAGAGGAAACATAACAATTCGATTCACCCACGTTTCATGCTGTATCCAAAATACTTTGTCGTAAATACTCTTCCGGTTTTTCAGCTTGTTGACGCCATCCCAACTCTCGTCGGTGTAGAAAAGATGCAGACAGAATGACGGATACGCTCCAATCTCATTCAGTTTGTAAAAAAATATGATATTTGGGGTGAAAAAAAAGACAATACCACACGCAAACAAGGGTATCGAGGCGTAGCGGTTACTTAATATATATGCCAAATCGGAAAGGATGTCCAGAGTCGGAAACATCATAATGACTAAGGCAACAAACTTTAATTCATCGGCAAAATACAAGCAAGTAATGAATAGAAGCCCAAGCGCTATTACAATGGCCGAAGAAACACCACTCGATAAACCAATCTGAATAGCACTGCATGATGAAAATCCACCGTATTTAGCACTGGAAGTAGCAAATGGTTTTGTACATGGGGTACAAGAAGTACTACCCGGGCTCGAGGAAAACGTATCCATCGGACATGGAGAGCAGCGATCTAGGTTGAATTGATCACCATAAAACCCAGCAGCACACTGAGCACAATCCCCACCTGCATTAATCAGGTTACCATTGATGTCGTACACACCAAGGCCACATGAAGGCATAGAAGTAGGATAACTAGTTGGTGCTGGTGAACGAATAGTAACTTGATTAGCCGCGGTTGGAATTGAAGCAGCTACATTAGTAATAAAACCAGAACCAGCAAATATCGTATTATCCGCAAGAACTAAAGCGCCTTCAAAATCCGATGTGAAACCGGCACTGTTGAAGTAAGTTACACATAGTGCCCTTAACGTATCAAATGAGTGGGAATTATCAGTTCCAGCATTAGCATCATCATCATTTAGATATGGTTTGGACACAACATGTATAGACATATGTAAATTTGCAAGTCGACGACTGACATGTTTCAATTCTGTCTCATCTAGCTTACTCTCATCCATCTCCTCTAAACGACGGTTTTGGAACATAGTTACTGTAATATCATCTGATGGTACTACAATATTTGAGGCGATAGTTTCAGCCATGTAAAGTGGAAAAGTGGAATTAACATTTGTAAAGTCAGCAACAGAATTAGTCGTAACGAATTCCACTTCAATATCGAATACATTTGCAATTATTAGTGCAGGGGATGGCACGGAAGTTGGAGATGACGAAGGTATGGAAGTCGGAGTAGATGTGGGCGTTGATGTTGGTACTGAAGTAGGGTTAGGTGTTGGTAATGGTGTAGGTTCATATGTTGGTTCTGGTGTAGTCGGCGTAACAGTAGGTATTATCGTAGGAATCGTAGTTGGTCTAGCAGTTGGCACAATTGTAGGCTCTGTCGTTGGAATGGCAGTTGTAGGAGTTCTAGTAGAAGGCGTAGTAGTAGGTATGGCAGTTGGCACCACTGTAGGAGTTCTGGTACTAGGCACAAATGTGGGATTTGATGGCTTAACAGAAGGAATTTCAGTGGGTGTCCTAGACGTAGGCTCCATGGTTGGCACCGTGGGTTTCTTTGTGGGTATCTTCGTGGGTGTCGCCGTGGGTTTCCTTGTGGGCGACTTGGCCGCGCGCGCCACACCCAGTAGGCACAGCACCAACACACCCAACAGCACCCGCATGTTCACAATGGATCTGTGCCAAATTTTATAAAAAGACTCTCCTTCTTAGGGTTGACGACAGTATCCGGTTATCGATAGGCCTCAAAACAAGTTACCATTATAAAGAAAAACCAATTACTTGCACTTGGAGATTTTGATTCTCTTTATCTATTAAGACGTGGGATTGCAAGCGATTGATATCATCACCGCGTTCCAACAGGGGAAATTTCTAAGAGTTCCGCTGTTAAGTCATACGGATAAAGTCATCGTATGAGAGTTAATTAAATTACAATAGTAGAGGCTACTTATACATATTTAATTGGAAGCAGATAAATGCGATTTATCATAGAAGTTCTTCACTTCCGATTTTCCACCATGTGATGGTGGCTTGTAGTGTGTGGTCCACGCCGAGTCACCAACGTCTACACTAACTGGTTTATATAAGCCATATCGTTTATCTTGATTTTGTTTGAATTTATAAAATGTGTCTTTAGTTGATTTTGGATCAAATTCTGTAACTCGAGTTCGTCCTATATCGAATTGAGGTACTGGAATTTCATAAATAGTTTGTTCTTTGGTATCAGTGGCCAAATTGTTTCGTGCTTCTAATAGTTTTTGTAATTTTTCTTGAACTTGTGCTGCACCTATAGGTATGTGAATTGAGATTATATGACATTATTTATTATAAATAACATGTTATCATTTACCTTTGTCAATAATAAATTTCTCTTTACGAATACTTTCTCTATATTGCTCAGTTCGAACACCATTACTAAATTCATCTCTTTTATGTGCATCTTTTGTTCCAAATCCACGCTTACGGCTATCTAGTGGTTGTGCCTGGATATAACGTGTAGCTTCTTGGTACCCTCCAGCTTTGTAAACAGTTTTCGTGAAGTAGCCATTTTCTTCATTTATAGGATACATCTATTCAAACAAGACGCGAGTGAGTAAAAAACTGTATGAAAGAGGACATTGAAGTGCTTGTTTCAGTTTCAACTTACCTTTGTACGGAATGGAGTTAACTTTTCACCTTTCTTCCCTTGACGAAAAGGATTGCCCATCGGGTCTTTGTAGGGGTCTCCGACAGTGATGTATCGGTTACCATCGACCCAGTTTTTGTTCACTAAGCGGGTGGAGTACATCTTCGCGACCCACCTTTTTTTCTTTTGTTGCTTCGCCAATTTTTTTTGAAACGATCGCGCCGGTACTTCATGAACTCCCCTAACCGACGGGATTACTCAAAGGAAGAGAGAATAGTGAAGAGGTAATTAAATAAAAGTACAAACCGATAATCTACTGGAAGCTGTCTCGTTGCCAGTCATAGGTTTTTTTCTTACTTCCACTTGATTGAGCACTTAATAATGATTTGTTGGTGCTCATTCCAGTTGCATAGTAATCTAGGGATTCAATGCCAGCATCATAACCAAATGATGCTTCACTTAGGCCCAAATTAGACAATCCTTTTAGTAAAGTATCCTTGTCCACGCCTGCGTCCGACAGATTCAAATCCGCCATCTCATTGGAAGTCGAAGAGTACAATTTGCTAGTTTGATTTGAAGTGATTAGCGGTGTTCTACCTTGAAGAATAACACTGTCGGGGGATTGATTCAAAGAGTTGCCATGGAAATACCGAGTTGGAGTGATGACACTAGAAGCATTCATGGCAGTATGCGACCTTAAACCTAGTTGCCATTTATTAATTTCTTCATTCAAGTAAGTGATAACCTCTTGATTAGAAGCGATTAACTTCATGCTTTCATTCAACTTATCGTTGGCGTCGTCTAGCGACCGTTGTAATGATGCATTATTGGATTTAGATAGATTATTTTGTTCATTTAACGATTGAATAGTTTTCTCATTATCACTTATCTTATTTCGTAATTCAGTAACAAGAGCTTCTTGTCGACGAATCACGTCACTCTTCATTTTCACTTTATCACGCAACTGCTTTATCTCATTTTGCAATAATGAAATGACATTATTTCCTTTGTCAATTTCTCCTGCCGTTTGCTTCAGCTTCTCTTGCATTACTTCACTATTACTTACGTACATCTCTAATCTTTGTTCAGTGCTTAGTCTACTTTCTTCACTTGCTTTATGTAATGCAGTGGTAGTTTGGATCATTTCATCCTTATCTCGCAATTGTTGCAATAATGATTCAACTTTCGTTACATTCTTGGCTAAATCACGTTCTAAATTCAACCGAGCTTCCTCGACCACATGGCGAGAAGAGTACATCTTTTGGTACTCATTATTCATTCGGTCACGATCCTCTTCCGCACCTGCTAATTGACGTGTTAAATCACGAACTTTAAATTCTAATTGACTTTTTTCAAAGTTTAAATCTGAAGTTGATTGCTCGAAAGTAGCAGCTTTGGTTTGTATCTCTTTTTGGATAGTATCTAGTGTATTACGCAAGGATTCAATTTGATTCTCGTATCTAACTCGCGCCTGTTCCATTAATTCGATGTTTTGCATCTGTAATTGAGACACTTCTTGCGTGTGATGAGATGTCAAAGTCTGCACATCGGACTCACGATAATTCTTTAACTCTGTCAACTCCTTACTTAATTTCGCATTCATTTCTCTTTCACTAGATAGAAAATTATGAAGTGCTTCAATTTCCACACTTTGTTTTTGAGATACAGATAATGATAAAGAGAGTCTAGAAGCTAAATAGTTTTTCACGGAACTATCGTTGCCTGGTCTCATCTGGAGATATATATGAGTAAGTTGTTTAAACATATTTGCTTCAACAACCGACAAAATACCCGTTGATGTATCTAACTTTGTTAGAAATGTACTATTGATACCACCTATTATTGAGCAAATGAATAAGTGAGTGGATGAGGTAAAAATTTTCTTGAAGTAAATTGTTGTGTCACCTTCACTAGATATATTGGTAGGTCTCGATAAACATAATTCTAAAAGCTCAATTAATTTAAATGGAAAAACATTGAATTCCACAAGCAAAGATTGCTCTCGTTTTAAATGATGAAAATCGCCTTCACCCACATCAAGAGAATACAAAAAATATAAATCATTTTCATCTGTCACTTCAAAATGAAATACTTTTTCACTTTGTCCCGCAGAACCAACTGTTCTAGTACCAGCAATAATACGGAAAACTAACGATGCAACTTTCAACACAGTTTCACCTGGCAGAATAACATAATAAATGATATAAATCTTCATCAACATGATGAGTGAGTGTAATACCTGCGTTAATGCTCGAGCCCGCGACCCCGTTGCTAAGTTGCACGCTTAGCGCACGATCGAAGAGCGGAGTCTCGCGCGCCAGCTCCACCGCGCACGCCTGGATACCAAACGATGCCATTTTTCGCTTTATTTTTTTTTTGGTAAAATTTGAATTTTGGCAAATCCATAGCCAAAAATAATCGGCCCAGGAACTGGAAGGTTGTGGAGCGTGTATTATGATAAAAACGGGTCTAAAGTAAGATGGATTTGGCGCCATACGAAGCATAGCTATATCCCTCGAGGTAGGTGTCGGAGTTGATTTGTAATTCATGAATAACGAAGTAATCTTGAAAAGGCACCATGAAGCGATTTATACAGAACGAAGACAAAGACGAAGCCAATATCTCTCAACTTGCTTAATGTAATGACACCCTGGACTGTTCTATAAGTATCCCTATGAATCATCGAATAAATGCGGCACTGTTATACGTTGATGGGCCTGGACAAAATACAATACAATACAAAAATACCTAAATCAGACAGGCGAAACACCGCGACCGACTCAAATAGACACGATGAGGAAGTGGCTGTGGCTTTGCGCACTTTGCTGGGTTGTTGCTGTGCAAAGTTTTGTCAGACAAAGAATACTTACGCAGCCTGTCCGTATTCTTTCTACTCGTTCGATGGCCACAACAACAACAACAAATTTAAACAATGCACATCATCACATGGAATTAGATATAGCAAAGCTTCTGACCAATTTCCTTTTTCATGGGCAAGGAAATAAGTTTTCATTTGATGCTAAACTATTGCCTTCCCTACTAGCATCTGTGCCTTCCTTACTAGCATCTGTGGTTAAGTCAATTTATCCGGGAGAATTATTCCTATTTATCTTATTTCAGTTAACATATAAAGGTATGCTTAGATTAGCCCATAAGCTTCAAATTATTGCATGGAAATTGTTACACATGGGAACCCCATTGGAATGGGATAAGTCAATATTGGGTTTTTTGACTGACCGAGCTGCATTATTATCGCGATTGATGGGCTGTAATTATGTTGCTAAAGTGCTTTGCATGGTGTTAGTTAAAGTCGGTTTCCGCATTCGGTCCGATTTCCCTGTCTTGTTGTCACGTATATCCTACGCTTTATACATCGCACATTTCGTTGATTTGTTTAAATCTAAATTTCTTCATACATTTTTCCCTGGTTTAATTGATAACAGACGCCAAAGTTACGTGGTAAAACGCTCCACTTCATTCATTATTTGGACAATCGGCGTCTTGGTTGCATGTGAAATGGTATCAACTTATTTAAAAGTTCCATTGACTTCAACATTAGCTTTAGGTGGTGTCGGTGGTTTAGCTATTGGTTTATCAGCACGTGACATTGCTGCAAATTTTTTAGGCGGACTATTATTATTATTCAATGAACCATTCGTTCCAGGCGATATGGTTACATTTAGAACTGGTAATACTGAGTTAGTTGGTAGAGTTGAAAGAGTTGGCTGGGGTCAAACACGTATTCGTGGTCGTGATACTCGCCCTACGTATGTTCCTAATTCACATTTTGTGCAAACAGCAGTAACTAATATGGAGCGAATAACCCATCGTAAGTTTGAGGCTATAATACCGTTACGATTCCAAGATTACTCTGTCATGACCGACGTATTGAACAAGATTAAGGAAGCACTTCGCACAATACCAAAGTTAGATGTGTTATCCATGCCATTTAGAGTCAGTTTTGTCAAGTTTGGCCATTACAGTTTAGAGATCGAAATAACATGCTATTTCGCCACGAAAAGTATAGACGAATTCTTGGCATTACAACAAACTGCAAATTTAGAAATATTAAAAGCTGTCCGTGAATGTGGCGCATCATTAGCTCTTCCTACTACGCAATATATCGCTGGTGCACTTGATGCGGTCATGTTTCCAGATGTTGCATCTGTAGTTCCTATTACGAACTCTAATGTGACAACGTTATCTGCTCAATTGAGTAAAGGGAATCCATTAACACCAGCCACCAAAGTACTGACAAAACCACCCCTTTCAAGTAGCACCGCAACACTAAGCAACAGCAATAACAACACTCAAGCTGCGGCCAATAATTTCATTAATAAAATCCCATCCACTGTCATCAATACATCGGATTACTACGTTGTCAATAAGAGAAAAGAAGACCAAGTAGATGCAAAGACCGCAACCATTGTTTCCTCTTCAACTTCTGTGGCGGCAACCCCAGCAATGAAATCTGCGGCATCTACGAACGATTCTAAAAAGAATGCTAGAAACTACGGCATCTCGAAGCCGTTGATTAAGCCTAAATCACCAACTGGTGACGACATCTATCCCGACCGCGACTTCTCCGTTGAAAAAGACTTAACCTATGGCGAGTGGTAGCGTCTCTCGTGACTTTAGCAACAATATGATTATACTGTAAAAATTGCCTTAATAAATTATATTTTCGTCCTGTCTCCTTTTCCCCAGGGCCCGGCCCTCCTTTTATTTCGAAAACATGAAAAAGGAAAGAAGGTGAAGAAGTAGAAAAGAGGAGTAGAAAGATGGACATGGAGAGTTTGCAGCGGATGCTGGGCAGTATGCGTGCCGGAGGAGGTGGGTCTGCAGCAGATACCCCGCTTCCGGATACATCGGAGAAAATACAAATATCATCGTTGTCATTGTTAAAGATGCTTAAACATGGTCGGGCGGGTATTCCTATGGAGGTCATGGGACTGATGTTAGGTGTGGCCGTTCAACTGCCTTATTTACGACTCTCATTTCTAATCTATTATTTGCATAGGTTCATTCGTTGACGACTATACTATTACATGCGTTGATGTATTTGCCATGCCACAACATGGTACTGGTGTTAGTGTCGAGGCTGTAGATCCAGAATTTCAACAAATCATGTTAGAAATGTTAAAACAAACACAAAGACCAGAAATGGTCGTTGGGTGGTACCATTCACATCCAGGTTTTGGTTGTTGGTTATCTGGTGTTGATATGGGAACACAAACTTCATTTGAACAATTAAATAAACGCGCTGTTGCTGTAGTGGTAGATCCTGTACAAAGTGTTAAAGGTAAAGTCGTTATCGATGCGTTTCGTATGATAGGTGGACAAAATCAATTAATGATGATGCCTCAAGTCACAGAGCCCAGACAGACCACTTCTAACATTGGCTTTTTAAAGAAGGCTACCATACAAGCAAGAATACACGGATTAGACAAGTATTATTACTCATTAGTAATTGACTGGCGCAAGAACGATCTCGAGGAGCAAATGTTGATGAACCTACACAAGAAGGACTGGACAGTCGGATTGTTACTTAAAAAGTATGAAGATGAAAAGAAAAATACAGAATTAATGTTAGAGAAAATGGCCAGATTATCTAAAACGTATCACGAAAGAATACGTGAGGATGAGGGAAAAACGCTAGAGGAAGTGGAAGTGTCTAACACTGGAAAGGAAGATCCAAAGAAACATTTAGAGAATGACGTACATGAGTTGATGGCAAACGTGATTATACAGTGTTTGGGTACAATGATTGATACGGTAGCATTTTAGTGTACGATAAAAACATACTTTCCTATGTAACATTTGGTTTATATATTTTTCTTTGCTATCTCATCTAACCAACTATTCGTGAAGCTTACACTGGCATCATCCAAATGATCTTCCATGTCGAATATAGCCGTCAAATGCTTTTTGTCTTTCGTGTAATTATCGATCATTACTTTTCTGTCTTCTTTAGAACCTTTATCATATTTGATATTATTTATTTTTTCGGGTTGACTTCCATTACTCGCATATCTACTAATATCCCACTCCAAATCATCATTAATGCGCACAATTATGCACATAGATTGTTTCTGACTATCAATAATAGCTGCTGCTACTTTCTCTACATAATGTGGCACTTCATCATTACCTCGAACATTATTACCATAGTAATAACCAATAATACTACCATTTTCACTCAACGCATCAATAAATGACGCTGCTAGATCTAGTACGGGTCCTACTGGAGCGGAGTGAACCACCGGGTACACATTCGTGATAGTTACATTTGTTCCATCGACATTTCCGTATAAATAACCACCAACATTCTCACTAAAATACTTTAATGCATGCAACACCGACTTGATATGGCTGCTTGCGCTGACTCCGATCGACACCTTGCTGGCCATCAACTCGACGTATCACTCGATGATGGAATACCCTGAAATGATTGCCCGCAAATCGCGACCTGCAATAGGGATTAGGAACATGTGAGACACTAACTGTCTGACACTCTGTCTGACGCACTGTGAGCAAGTGAGTGAGTAAACGAATCTCTATTTTCAAGCAAGCAGATGCCAAAAGCAACAGATATAAAAAGCAGTAGATGCAAAAACAGATACAAGAAAAAATAAATGATAAGAATAACAAACAAATAAATAAATGATTTTGTAAATTGTATGTAGCATATTTGCATAATGAGCATTTAATCAACTGTTCTGTGGTGCATCAAAAATATCACCGTATTTGGAATATGCTAATTGAATGGCGAGTTTATAGGATTCAGTGTATCCCCGTTGGCCGGCAGAGTTGTCATCTCCACACTGACCATCTCGTCTGCATCGCTCTCACTCGGATCGTAATAATTCCTGAAACTAACTTTCGCCCTTCGAGCTAGAAGCTTTGTAGCATCGATGTATCGGCGCATGAAATACGGGGTACTATATGTAATTTTACACAATATTATCATTGCAATAGGTGCCCACAGTGCTCTTTGGTAACCCACTGAAGCGCCAATAATATCAAATACAAAGAATCCATAAAAGAAGCCCGCAAACAACAATACCTGCCACAGAGACCTCAGCAAACTGTGACTTAGCTCCTGCAGATCATGATCCAACTCCAAAATCTTGGCAGTAAAGTTGGCTTTCGAGGATTCCAAATCAGCATCAGCACAACCTTGAGGCGTTTTAGATATTAGCAGCGCGGAGATATACGCTCCAAGGCGGTATTCCCTGTACACCGACTGGGACGCAATGGACACGAACATGGCAAAGCCCAACAGTGGTTGCATGATACCGAAGGTAAGCAGAACAGAGACGCTACCGACTAACGATAACAGCGATCGCTCGATGTACGAGGAATCTATGACGATAGTGCTTTTGCTGCTACGGTTACTGACGAAAGTGCCGTTTGATATTGACATAACGGCTGTAATTATTCCACTTATTAAGGAGCCTTGAATTCTCAATTGAATTTTTATGTAGTCGAACAAAGGCGGAAGAATTATTACAAATAGCGCAGTGTACATAAGAATGGTTGCAAAAGAAGTCACCACAATCGAAGAGCACTGGTAGCTATAAGAAAACGATGGCAAATACGTCGTAGATGAGTATATTTGCACGATAAAACTATTAGTTTCTACTAATGTATCAGTTGAAAATGACGAAGTAATATAATCGGGAGAGAACATCGCATTGTAAAAGCAATTTGGGTCCACGAGAATCGTTGCGAAGCAGGGCTGCAGGATGTTGTTCATTATCGACATGATGGCCAGAAGATGGAGATGGTGATACGACTGCGCTTTTTGTGCATCATCGCTTTTGCTGCCGAATCTAGCTTGTGCAAGTTGCATCAGGTACGACAGCACGTAATTGGTCCAGACGACTTTAAACAGAGCGACAAAGAACTCCATCAACGCAATGATGGTCCCTCCATAGCTGAGCAATACGTACACATAGCACATATTAATAAGGGCCACAAAACCAAGGTTTAGGCAAAATATGGCTATGTAGGTAACGCGCAACTGTACTGAAGGCGGGTAGCTGGCTCTATTGTGCACAAGCGACTCGATGATAGCATCCTTACTACAGTAGTAAATTGCTAACAGTGATGTTACGTAGAGAAGGAACAACGAGAGCCCCACTGAAGATCCCGATAAAAACGCAGCGCTTACCGTCCATGCATATTGATGCTGGTAAGTACCGTAGTAATGCGACAGCACAGAGTATAGTGGCATACACAC
>JACCDO011901480.1_pt1 | contig 11928 bp, 18 predicted proteins | sample 7446101 | NCBI WGS metagenome assembly JACCDO01 (sample SAMN15323440, study PRJNA562643) | freshwater metagenome | isolation source: river surface water | place: USA:Blue River Watershed | collected 2017-08-16 | reverse complement strand
TACGACGTACAAATCACCTACAGACAAGTTGCATAAGGAAAAGTCTCAAGAATAGCGCTTAGCAATGACGAATACCTGCCGAATCTAGTGTGATTCCTACGGGGGAATTCAATGCAGCAGACGTCACAGGTCCATTATCACCACTGAAACTACTAATGCCAGTGCCAACAACCGTGGTAATAATCCCCGTTGAAACCGTCACCTTGCGGATGCGATGATCTTTAGTATCGCTAATGTACAAGTTGCCTATACCAACCCAGTAAATAAAAACCGCAAAATAATAGCAAAGCAAGAGTACCTGATGAATCCACCTCGACCCCGTATGGCTCATTAATTGCTGCGGATGTCGCTGCAATATTATCCCCGTTGTAAGTAGTAGCGCCGGTGCCCGCAATCGTAGCGATTATGAACACGGTGTTCGGACTCAGACTTGGATACGTCGTTGGCGTCACTGATGGCTGCATTGTAGACGGGGTCATGCTAAGAGTAAGCAGTCAGAAATAGTCATTTTAGTAGGAATGGAAACAAAAAACGAGCATTACCTGGGTGCGTACGTCCCACCAACTGTGACCTTGCGGATAGCGCAATTATAGTAATCAGCGAAGTATATGTTATCTGTAGGGAGATACAGTAAGCGGGATTGCTTGTAGGGATCGTGTATGTACGCTTATTACCTGCTGAATCTACGGCGATTCCTTCTGGAAGGTTCATTGTAGCAGCTGTTGCGGCGCCTCCATCACCACTGTAACTGCTGACTCCTGTACCCGCAACAGTGGATATAATCCCTGTAGATGCTGTCACCTTGCGGATGCGATGATCGTAGCTATCAGCGATGTACACGTTGCCTATATACGAAATGGAAGTCAAAATCTCGAGATAAACTTAAAAGAAATCACTACCTGCGGAGTCTAGCATGACTGCGTATGGATAAGCCAACACTGCAGACGTCGCTGCACCACCATCACCACCACTACCACCTCCAGCAATCGTGGATATTACACCCGTGGATACCGTCACCTTGCGGATACAGAAATTATTTCTATCAGCGATGTACACGTTGCCTATGAAGCGTACAATGTTAAATCCCGTAAATAATAAATGCGATATCACCTACCTGATGAATCTAACGCAATTCCAGTTGGGTACTGCAATGCAGCAGACGTGGCGGCGATGCCGTCGCCATTGTAGGTAGCAGCACCAGTGCCAGCGATGGTGGATATGACACCCGTTGATACCGTCACCTTGCGGATTCGGTTGTTACCAAGATCAACGATGTAAATATTCCCTATAGCGACCGTGTGAGTCATGATGAAACAACGAAAAAGAGAAGAAAAAACCTGCAGAATCTGACGCGACTCCGACGGGATAAGCCACTGCAGCCGATGTGGCAGCCCCTCCATCGCCGCTGTAACTACTAGCACCTGTTCCAGCAATCGTGGTGACGATGCCGGTGGATACCGTCACCTTGCGGACGCGGTTATTATTATTGTCAGCGATGTACACGTTGCCTAATAGAAGACGAAGTCAAAATCTCGAGAAACAATCAGAAATAACGATGCAAATTACCTGCCGGATCTAGCGCAATGCCTTCTGGCGTGTAAAACGTGGCCGATGTTGCGGGTCCACCATCACCGCTGTAACTGGCTGCACCCGTGCCTGCGATGGTGGTAATAATGCCAGTTGACATCGTCACCTTGCGGATGCGCAGATTCCCCGAATCAGCGATGTACATGTTGCCTGCATTGATAAATGTATACTGTTACCAAAGGGAAATTGGAATAGCGTAATATTTAATAAGTACCTATTGAATCTAGCACGACTCCGAATGGATGATACAACCCAGCGGATGTCGCCGGTCCATTGTCACCGCTGTAACCGTTGGTATCACTACCCGCAACCGTGGTGATGATGAACAAAGTGTTCGGACTCAGACTAGGATAGCTGGTCGGGCTGATGCTGCCAATAAGTAACAATGAGTCAATGACAATGGTGATGATAACTGTGTGACATTACCTGGGGATGGCCGTTGGACCGTAGGTTCCACCAGCTGTCACCTTGCGGATGCAGTTGTTTCCCGTGTCAGCGGCGTACACGTTACCTATGAATAGCCATGAATAAAGAAAAACCCGCAATAAACTGAAGAAATATTACCTGATAAATCAAGTGCGACTCCATATGGATAGGCTAATTGCGCCGATGTCGCATCTCCTCCGTCGCCACTGAAACTGCTAACACCGGTGCCGGCGACCGTGGTTATGATGCTCGTCGATACCGTCACCTTGCGGACGCGATGATTCGAATGGTCGCCAATGTACACGTTGCCTGTATAGAAGATGAAAGTGTAAGTAGCGAATCAATAAAACAAAATAAATGTGGTACCCGCAGAGTCTAGTGCGACTCCAACTGGACTGCATAACGTGGCCGACGTGGCCGGTCCATTATCACCGCTGTAAGAGCCAGTGCCAGTACCCGCTATCGTGGTTATAATCCCCGTTGATATCGTCACCTTGCGGATACGATGGTTATTACAATCAGCGACGTATACGTTACCTGTTGAGAGGATTGCCACATGTAAGAATAACGTCCGAAATGGGAAGATAGGAGAATATCCTTGCGTACCTGAAGAATCTATTGCTACACCTATAGGACTATCCATTGTGGCGGATATCGCCGCTCCATTATCACCGCTGTAACCGGTAGTTCCAGTACCAGCGACGGTGGTGATAATTCCCGTCGATACCGTCACCTTCCGGATACAATTATTCAACCTATCAGCGATGTACACGTTGCCTATAGAGAGCGACAATCAACCAAAGAAAAGAGTACGATAAAATAGCAATACCAGATGAATCTAACGCAACGGAGAATGGATACCGCAACCCAGCAGACGTTGCTGCACCCCCGTCGCCACTGTAACTACCAGCCCCTCCTGTTGAACCACTACCCGCAATCGTGGTTATCACACTCGTTGATACCGTCACCTTGCGGATGCGGTGGTTATTTTGATCAGCGACGTACACGTTGCCTGTGCGTATTAAGTGTAATGAAAAAATCACGAAAAGATGATAATGCTGATACCTGCCGAGTCCAACGCGACTCCATACGGGCCAGCAAATGTTGCGGACGTTGCCGCCCCTCCATCGCCCGTGTAACTGCTAGTGCCCGTGCCTGCAATGGTGGTGATAATTCCCGTGGATACCGTCACCTTGCGGATACGCTGATTCAGACCATCAGCGATGTAAGCGTTACCTGCATTAAATATGTCCGTTAAATCGCCACTAGATTAATATATTTTAATGAAGTACCTGACGAGTCAAGGGCGACTCCAAATGGACTATTCAATCCAGCCGATGTCGCTGCCCCGTTATCACCGCTATAACTACTAGCGCCACTACCCGCAATCGTGGTGATTACAAACAAAGCGTTCGGACTCAGACTGGGATACGTCGTTGGTGTCACTGATGGCTGCATCGTAGACGGAGTCATGCTATTCAACAGACAATTAGTTAGCAATATTGCAATAATATGAATGTAATCACTAGTGTCGTTACCTCGGAGTGACTGTCGGACCGGTAGGGGATTGAGTGGGGCTGTAGGTGCCATCGATGGTGACCTTCCGTACTCGGCTACTTCCGTTTTCGCCGATATACAAATTACCTATTAAAAAGTGAGTCAAAAACGCATCCGCGATAAACGAATCAATGAGGTACCTGTTGAATCTAGCACGACTCCGTGCGGGTAAACCACGGTAGCCGACGTGGCTGCTATGTTGTCACCATTGTAACCAGTAGTGCCAGTGCCAGCAAACGTAGTGATGACTCCCGTTAAGATTGTCACCTTGCGGACCCGATGATTATAGCAATCAGCGATGTACACGTTGCCTATAGAGCATTGAGCATGTAACTCAACGTCATGATAAGATGGTAATGAACAATACCTGCTGCGTCTGTTGCGACCCCTCTAGGGTAATAAACCATTGCCGATGTCGCTTGACCGCCATCACCAATTGCAGTGGTGGTAGAACCTGTGCCAGCAATCGTGGTAATTATACTCGTTGAAACTGCAACCTTTCGCACGCGATTGTTTAGTGTGTCCGCGATGTACACATTCCCTGTGTGTGGTAATGAATAAATAACTTAAAGCGACAAGAAGATTGCTGTTAGTATGTAGAATACCTGATGTATCCACTGATAATCCCCAAGGAGAATACAAGGTAGTAGATGTTGCAGCAACATTATCTCCACTATAGCCATTGGTACTCTTGCCGGCAATCGTGGAGATGATGCCTGCTGTCACTTTGCGGATCCGAGCATTGTAAGTGTCAGCGATGTACACATTGTCTATATGGGGAACGTAGTCCATAATAATAAAATGGCGAGAGCAAATGTATCAATGGAGAGAGTACCTACGGAATCAAGCGTGATATCATATGGATACTGAATCATAGCAGAAGTCGCGGCTCCTCCATCACCGCTGTAACCATGACTACCTGTGCCGGCAAAAGTAGTGATTATGCCTGTAGATATTGTCACCTTGCGTATACGACCATTACCATCATCGGCTATATATATATTGCCTACATTAAATATGTCATGAAATGTATCATGAAACCAAGAGAGGACGGAACAATTACCTGACGAATCTGCAGCAGCTGCATGTGGATAGTACAATTGAGCACTCGTTGCTTGGATACCATCACCATTATAACCATCAGTACCACAACAACCAGCAATATTGGATATAATTCCCGTGGATATTGTAATCTTCCGAATACGGACATTACCTGTATCAGCTATGATGATGTTGCCTACATCGACATGCATTAAAAAATGGATACGGATGAATGTTAACCAGAAATAGATACCTGACGAATCCAGCTTGACATGTTGAGGACCACATATAACTGCAGATGTCGATGCACCTCCATCACCACTATAACCGCAACCGCCATCACCAGCAATCGTGGTGATCAAGTCAAGGCAGTGAATCAGCGAGACAGACAGGATTAACACGAGTCCCAGTAGCCACAAGTGACATCCCGGGGTCATTGCAGACCCAAGTTGCCAACCTTGACACGCAAATACTTGCTACCTTATACCTAGGGTATATGAGAGAATTGCTCCCGGAAAACACCTGCCTGATAGTATCAGGCTGATACAAAAATACAAAAACATGGAATTTTTTTTCATATGGTACCGGCATTGGTACCGGTCATCCGTTAAAAATAGACACTATAAAGTAAGTTTGTTTTGACATTATCGAGAGTTGCGGCACGGCAACAATGTGCTGCAGGCAGAAATCCATAATTTTGTTGTCTATCAAGGCTGTATATTCTTGGATATATTATATTTGTACTGCTGCTACTGCTAGTGTCTGGTGGCTCTACTACGGACTGCTCCCGAGTCTGTTCTATGCATAGTTTGCTTCTACTACGTGGCTTACAAGCATTTACTACTTCTTACATACCTATCAACCGGAAATAAGATGAAACCAATGTACCAAATGCCTGGTATATTAGTCAGGATACGCCGAGTCCTACCAAATAATATTTTTACGAATCGTCACGATTATGGTGCGAAATTGCCATCTGCATCAAGTCTAAACACTACAGAAATCAAGATATTCCTATTATTCTCTTGATTCAATGTACTATAAGAAGGCCCGATACGGTCCCCACCGGTACCTGCTGTTTTTTCTCGTGATGAAATTCCCAGTGGAATTTCCCACATAGAAATCAAGAAATAGTCACCCAAAAGTGATGAATGCGGCGACATTCCATCAATTTATAGCATAATAAATCGCGTTGAACACGATATGTTTGAGTATAATCGTGCGGTGAAGAACGCCACATCACGGCGTCCGAAGGCGGCGACTACATCTTTACACGAGGAAAGTGTTTCTGCAGGCAGTCAAAGCAACTCTGGCAAGTGTTGTTGGCGCTGTAAAGCACAGATTGACGCGGCTTGGAGGTATTGCATCGTGTGTGGAAATGCGGTGAATTTAGATTTGAATAATGATAGTATTCGACCTATAAGTCCGATAGTGAATGGTAGTGTTATCTCTTACTCGTTTCATTTTATCACTTATTTTGTTGTTTATTCTTTTCTTAGTAGTAAATAAATTTTCTATTGATAGAAAATCAGAAAAATCTGGTGAAGAAAAAGTTAAATTAACACTACCTAATGAGATTTTGTCGGCATTAGATCGATATATAGACAGTACTAGGTTCCATTATCTCTACTTATATCACTAACGCACACAATCACTTACTCACTCATTAGTGCTGATAGTATAAATTATAAACAGTCAATTTCTAAGATAAAACGATTAACATTATTTTATGAAATAGAAAATGCAACAATAATGGAAGATGTACGCTGCCCTCCTCATACAACAATCTGCATTGATACTTACTCCTTCGCTGCTTTAGGCCTACCAATCCATGAAGTCCGAGAAGAGTTTAAGAGGCTCAAACAATTCATTACCGAATATATTCAGCAACAATTCCATGGTGGTGAATAGTGTTAGTAACATCAGTATGACTAGCTCCATCCCTACCGGCTACCTCGATGACGTGGGATCCGTTACATCTTTATACGAACGTTACATGAATACAGAAGCAATATTGAAGGGATTATCATCCGCCTCCATCGAACCATTAGTCATTGATAAAGTCGAAGAGCGTAACGATGCTGATGCGTGGTATTGGAAGGACGAAACTGATAGATTCAAGGTGCCCGAACCCGTGATTGTTGATGAAAATGATACAAGACCAACGACTAGTAACGGCCACTTCGATCCTGATTGCGAAGAAAAACTGTCTAAAGAAATAGCCGTTATATGGACCGAAACACTCGAATATTGTCGCGACAAAGAGAAGGAACAGCGCGAGATACTGAAGGAGTTGGAGAACGAAAGGATCAACGCGATTATCAACGGTAGCCCCCAAAAGGACGAGGTATCCGTTGGGGGAAGCACACTTGATAAGTCAGTGGATGAGGCATCCAGTATTTTCAGCGAGGATTCTCTTGACTATGATGAAATAGGCACCGTGAAGCAATACGCTTATATCGCTCGCATGTATCGGAGGAGCACGAAGCACATCAACACGCTCATCAGTCAGTGCTATACCGACTTCATCAAAGATCCGTTACGTTTGAAATCAAAATTATTTATTGAGTCTAAAAAATCAATAAATGAATTAAATCAAGCCATTAAAACCGCCCACGAATGCGATGAAGACGGTAAAAAATATTATTTGAAATTCAAAACTCAAGCAGGGAAAATGCGGGCGGATATGGCGACGAAAGTGAGTGACGTACTAGAAAGTATTGCGAATATTCACTCCAATTACAACGTCAAATACATCGAGGCGTTGAATAATTTTGAAAAGAAAAGAAAACAAACGCAGTTATACGACAGTGCAACAGGTACTTACCTACGTACTTACTCACTCACTAGTACGTACTTGACTCCTTGATTTATTAGGACCGGCTGTTACATCGGATGAAGAAATGGACTCTATTAAACGGGAAGCAGAAGAAAATCTGTATAAATACGGCCTCGCGTTGAAGAGGCTGCAAGCGGAAGAGGCGGATGTGGCGCTGAAGCTGAAGAACGACGAGTACGCAGTGGTGGAAACCATCAAGAAATGGCGTCCACAACATAATAAATCAATATTTTATGCTCATCAGAGTGTCCAACGGCTAGTAGAATTGAATCGAGAAACAGCCGCTAGATTTATACAACGAAATGCTCGTCAAAAGTTTTTAATTTGGTTCCGAATAGAAATATTTCATGAATGGAATCAAGAATATGAAAGGAGAAGACTGCGACGAGAGGGATTAGGTAGCCACTTCCTTACCGTTACCCTTACACCCAGTCGCTGTGACTCACTCACTCACTCACTCACTCACTCACTCACTCACTCACTCACTCACTCATTTAACTAATAATAGATCAAAGAAAGAAGGAAGCGATAGAACGAAACATCAAGTTTGCAACAACCAAACGGCCAATCAGCACGACCATCATATTGCCGAAGCTGACCGGCAGGAGGTTTCAGAAAGAGAGGAGCTTGCTAGTGCAGAAATTGTCATAATTGTATATTATATTACATTTGTTCCCACACCCAGCCGCCCACACAGCGGTATGACAGCGTATTTCGATCGTATTCTCTTTTATTCTTAATATATTCCAAGGCGCGTCGTATATTCTGACAAAAATGAGGGGGTTCCACTGCAGGCGATGTACTTGTATAATGCAGCAGTGTTGCGTCGTCGTCGATGCTCAGTAGTTGCAGCACTAAATCTATGTCAATGACGTATACAATCGAGTTGAGGTTGGCAATGACTAGTTGGTCTCGCACTAATCCATCGTAAATACATGTTAGACACTGATTGTTTGCGAAGCTATTGGTGGATCTATGCGCCACCTCTGGGCCACGTGCATCTATGAAAGTAAAGGAATGAAAGAGTGAGTGTATTATGAAGGTAAACAGGTATGAACAAGGCAGCATACCTAACGGTATTCTTAATGGCACAACCGTATTCAATTGCTTTGAATACCCAAATCCCATGAATACTGGTCTATTATCGGCACTAGTATTCAATGGACCGGTAAACATTAGCTCTAATCTATTGACCGCAACCTTACAATTCATTAATTGCTCTAATATGGCATTTGCGATTTCGTTGGTAGCTTTATAGCCATTTAATCCACCAAGCTACGATAAAAATACGTGTGAGTATGAATGTGAGTGAGTAAATGAGTAACCATATCATACCAGATAAATATTGACAATATTTCCGTGACAATTTGTGGCAATTGGGTCTAAATAATCAACTAAAGATGAACAATTTTCCACAGAAGCGATGTGGCTAATCAATATTCGTTTCTTACTTTCATTTTTTAATTGATAAATTGCCACAAGTATGTGACAAGTAGTAGCATCATCCGAGGCGACGTAGTCAAACGCATCCTCACTGACATTTTGTGCAATTTCGCCTTCAAATACGTATAAAACTCTCTCTCTGTTACTGGGGGTAGTCAGTGTTGGACGGATCCTAGCAGATTGTGCGAGTAGGTCTTGGAAAATGGGATTCCCATCGGTACTCCACAGCTTCCGCGGGTCATAAAACGTGCATTCGCGGTATGTTCCCGCGCATTTCACCAGCAGCACCATCCCCACCAACTCAAGTTTTGAAAAAGAGATTTTTTTTCGAACAGAATAATCCACACCAAAAATAATTGTCATATTATAAATAAAGATTTAATTATTTGAGATAGAAAATGTAAGCGATAATTTGTGTCCACTTAATCGCGGCTAATACGTATGTCGACTCTACCTCATCTTCATCCCTATTTCGACTTCATTTCATACAAATCCCTAAGCCGAATCTACCACTATATTATAGAAGCTTTCAATTAGCCAATCAGCGCAGAGCGAGCAGCGGCTAGTTTCTTTCCCATTTTCAATGATTTGCGCAAGTAATTTTAAGCTTTACCGTGGTGTTCTAATGCGGAATCCGGCCGCACTGACTGATGTAAGCATTTTTGAGACTGAGGTTTAAGTTGTGTGTGTTCAGTACGTCAGTAATTTAGAGAGTGATTGAGTGATTGAGTACGCGAGTGATTAAGTGAGTGAGTAAGAGGGTCAATACTTGTTACTGAAGATGTTGCGCATTAGGATACCGAGAAGATTGCCAACACGCACGACTCACATTACCAAGTTACATAGTGCACCTCAAAGCATTTTCACGCGGTATCCAGCACGTAAAGACAGTTTGTACAACTACAAAAATGAGAAAGACAGTTGTGGCGTCGGTAAGTTTACCAATAAAATACTTACTTACTCACGTAATCATTAATTTGTTTACTCATATCTCTCCTTAATTCCAGGCTTGGTTGCGCATATGAAAAAGTCTCCATCACGACAAATCGTCTTGGATGCTAACGAAATGTTGGTTCGAATGTCGCATCGTGGTGCGTGTGGTTGCGAAATCAACAGTGGTGATGGTGCTGGTATTCTTGTTGGTATGCCAGATACTTTCTATCGTCGAGTGGTAAAAGAAACTATAGGAAAAGAATTAGGTCCATTGAACAGTTATGGTACGGGTATTGTCTTCACTCCCAAGCCAGATAGTAGCGTGAATGCTATCAAAGAAATCTTTGCAAGTCAATGTAGCATGCGAGGATTAGAAGTTATTGGATGGCGAAGTGTAGAAACAGATAACAGTGCTATTGGACAAACTGCCAAGTCTACTGAACCACGCATGGAACAAGTTTTCATTAAAAATAGTAATAATTTGCCTTTCAAAGAATTTGATAAAGAGTTATTCATCATCAGAAAAATGGTGGAATCCGAAGCAAGTACGCATGAAGCAGTCAATGGTAACATGTATGTGTGCTCCTTATCATCCCAAACGGTAACATACAAGGGACAGTTAACACCCGAACAAGTATTGGGATACTTCCACGATTTGCAACAGAATGATTTTGTGTCTCATATGGCATTAGTTCATAGCAGATTTTCAACGAATACATTTCCATCTTGGGAACGAGCGCAACCAATTCGCATGATGTGTCACAATGGTGAAATCAACACTTTAAGAGGTAACAAGAATTGGATGTATAGTAGAGGTGGGTTGATGACGTCACCCGTGTTTGGTGAAGGTAATGAAGCCCAATTATTATTAACAACATCTGATTCTATGTCGGATAGTGGTAATTTTGATGCAGTGCTTGAATTGATGGCGAAAGGCAGTAACCGCACTATACCCGAGTGCGTCATGATGATGATCCCTGAAGCCTGGCAAGATAACAGCAGTTTATCCGATTCAAAACGAGCGTTTTATGAGTATAATTCATGTCTTATGGAGCCTTGGGACGGTCCTGCGATGATCGCATTCACCGATGGCAAGTACGTTGGTGCTACATTAGATCGTAACGGATTGCGACCTTCCCGGTACTATGTGACGTATGACGATCGCATCTTGCTCTCCTCCGAAGTGGGTGTCGTTCCCGACCTACCAGAGTCAATGATCAAGATAAAATCACGATTAGAACCAGGTAAAATGTTTTTGGTTGATTTTGATAAAGGAGAGATTGTCTCCGACAATATCATCAAAGAGGAAGTTGCCGGCGCACGTAGGTATTCCAAGTGGTTAGGCGAGCATTCCTTTAGTATAGATGACTGGGTCGTTTCATCCAAAGTACAAGTACCTAAATTTAATTTCACTGAAACGGATAGACGTCTCAGTATATTTGGTTATTCCACTGAGACGTTAGACATTCTATTGTATCCTATGGGTGTGGGCGGAAAGGAGGCATTAGGGTCCATGGGTAATGACGCACCACTCGCGGTAATGTCATCCAAACCACGATTAATATTTGATTATTTCAAACAATTATTTGCGCAAGTAACGAATCCTCCTATCGATCCAATACGCGAGGAAATGGTCATGTCGTTACGCTGCCCAGTGGGACCAGAAGGCAACCTGTTAGACATTACTCCGGAGCATTGCAAGCGAATGATTATTGACCATCCAATATTAACTCTGGAGCAAATACAAGCATTAAAAGATCATTCATATCGTGGTTGGAAGACGCACGTCATTGATTGCACGATGCCTGTTGGCTTGCCAGATGGAGGAGCAGGATTACTAGATGCTCTATATAATATCTGTGAAGAAGCAGCAGGTGCGGTGCAAGGATCGTATGGCATTGATGGTGTTCAAGCTGTTATCATCAGTGATAAGATGACTGGTCCTGATCGCATACCTATCCCTACTCTCCTCGCTGTTGGTGCTATACACCAACATTTATTACGTACAAAGCAACGCCCTAAAGCAGCAATATTTGTTGAAGCTGGTGATGCTCGTGAAGTCCACGATTTCTGTACCTTGTTAGGTTTTGGTGCAGATGGTG
>JACCDO010252396.1_pt1 | contig 11929 bp, 9 predicted proteins | sample 7446101 | NCBI WGS metagenome assembly JACCDO01 (sample SAMN15323440, study PRJNA562643) | freshwater metagenome | isolation source: river surface water | place: USA:Blue River Watershed | collected 2017-08-16 | reverse complement strand
ACGGCTTGGCCATCTCGCTGCGCTACGAAAATGGTTCCCTAGTCACAGCGGCAACCCGAGGTGATGGTGCTAGCGGCGAAGATGTTACCGCCAACATTAAAACCATTCGTGCTATTCCCTTGAAATTAACTGGTAAGAACATCCCGAGACTATTGGAAGTGCGTGGTGAAGTCTTTATGTATCTAAAAGACTTCGAGAAAATGAATAGACAGGCAGCAGAGCTGGGAGAAAAAGAGTTTGCCAATCCTCGTAATGCTGCAGCTGGTAGCTTGCGCCAATTAGATTCCAAGATCACCGCTAAAAGACCACTCTCTTTCTTTGCTTATGGCTTAGGTGCTCTCGAGCCACAATCTTGGCTACCCAAAACTCATGAAGAATTGCTTAATACCTATGTAGAACTAGGATTACCAGTTTGTGCAGAGCGCAGGGTGCTGAACTCCGTGCAAAAGATTCTCAATTTCTACAATGAGATTGGTGCAAAGAGGGATTCTCTTCCATACGATATCGATGGCGTCGTTTACAAAGTGAATTCATTTGCAGAACAAGCTAAATTAGGTTTTGTATCTCGGGCTCCACGATTTGCATTGGCCCATAAGTACCCAGCACAAGAAGCACTCACCACTGTTTTGGGTGTCGATGTTCAAGTAGGCCGTACAGGGGCAATTACTCCGGTAGCTAGACTGGCGCCAGTAGAGGTGGGTGGCGTCACCGTTACCAATGCCACTCTTCATAACGAGGATGAAGTTAAGCGTAAGGATGTACGTATTGGCGATACCGTTTCTGTGCGAAGAGCTGGCGATGTAATCCCAGAGGTAGTTTCGGTGATCAAAGATCGTAGACCTGCCAATACAACAGAATTTGTAATGCCAACGAACTGCCCAGTATGTGATTCTCATATAGAGCGCTTGGCAGATGAGGCAGTAGCACGTTGTAGTGGCGGACTATTTTGTGGAGCGCAGCGTAAGCAGGCATTAATTCACTTTGCCCATAGAAGAGCGCTCGATATCGAAGGCCTAGGAGAAAAGATTGTTGATCAATTGGTTGATCAACATCTGGTGAGAACTCCTGCAGACCTGTACAAATTAGGATTTACGGCGCTAGCCAATCTTGAGCGCATGGGTGATAAGTCTGCTGATAATCTGATTCAGGCAATCAACCAATCCAGAAACACGACTCTGGCTAGATTTATCTTTGCCTTGGGTATTCGTCATGTTGGCGAGACCACCGCAAAGGATTTGGCCAATCATTACCAATCTATGCATGCATTAATGGACGCAGGTATGGAGGATTTGCTCACCGTGAAAGATGTTGGGCCAGTCGTGGCAGATTCCATTACGAGCTTTATGCAAGAGGCTCATAACCGCGAGGTGATTGAGCAGCTTCTAGCATCAGGCATGCAGCTCGCAGTAGAGGAAAAGGTGATTAGTGCAGCGGTAGCAGGCAAGACCTTTGTATTAACTGGTACATTTCCAACGATGACAAGAGATGAGGCCAAAGATCTCTTAGAAAAAGCAGGCGCTAAGGTGGCTGGATCAGTTTCTAAGAAAACCGACTATGTTGTGGCAGGCTCAGATGCTGGTAGCAAACTAACCAAAGCTGAAGAGTTAGGTGTGCCGGTGATTGACGAAGCAACAATGCTCGATTTATTGAAGTAGATCGCATTTGATATGAACCTACTAAAGCAAACATTCCATCTCAATTCAGAACACTGGGCTAGCTTAGGTCCAATTTCCGATCAAGAGAAGCGGGTCCGAATTGATTTAGCCACTGCTTATCAATTGGCGTATTTAAAAAATTGGGATGATGGTATTTACACGCATATTTCAGCTTCAGTCCCAGGCGAAGATGGCGCCTATCTGCTGAATCGATTTGGCTTGCGATTTAATGAAGTCACTCCGCAAAATTTAGTGAAGGTAAACCTTCAGTGCCAGATCTTGGCAGGAGAGGGGCCTGTAAATCAGACGGGATTTGCAATTCATGGCGCAGTCCATGCTGCACGCCATAATGCGAAGTGTGTATTGCATCTGCATGTAGATTCAGTAATCGCTATATCAGCCCAAACACAAGGTCTTTTGCCAATTTCACAGCATGCATTGCGTTTCTATGAAGATATGGCTTATCACCACTATCAAGGCCTGGCACTATCTTCTGATGAGCAAGCGCATTTAGTGAAAAGTTTAGGCAATAAAAAAGCAATCATTTTGCATAATCATGGCAGCATTGTGTGTGGAACGTCTGTTCAACAAGCCTTTTATCTGATGGATGTTTTAGATAAAGCCTGTAGGATCCAAGTTTTATCAGGATCTAGTACAGATTTGGTCCACCCATCTCAAAAGATTTGCGAATTAACTTATAAACAGCTTTGCAGTGATGGTGATGAAGAGGGTCAGCTTGAATGGCCTGCGTATCAAAGAATTTTGTTAGCCAGCTAAGAGGAGAAAACAATGCCATTAATTCAGGTGCAATTATTTGAGGGTCGCAGCGATGACGTTAAGCGCGAATATGCCAAGGCCATTACAGAGGCTGCGGTAAACATTATGGGTTGCACTGCAGCATCAGTTGATGTGATCTATCAGGACGTCAAAAAGTCCGACTGGGCAACTGCAGGAAAGTTGTGGAGTGATTCCTAGCTAGTAAAAGCGCACATATTCCCCATAGGAATATGTCATATTGCATCCCTGGTATTCACAACACTGAAGACTTTGCGGAAGATGCCCCTAATCTAATTTTTTATTTCTGAGGGGGCTGTATGAAAATCTGCGTCATTGGGGGTGGTGGAGCAATTGGTGGCTATTTAGCCGCTAGGTTAGCTAGAGCAGGAAATCAAGTAACCGTTGTGGCTAGAGGTAAAACCTTAGAGGCTATCCATAAAAATGGCATAACCCTTTTCATGGAAGATGAGCCCCGTCCGATTGTTGCTCGTGTCACTGCAGTAGAGAAAATTCGTGATGCTGGCACACCAGACGTTGTCATCTTGGCCGTTAAAGCACATCAAATCGAGCCTATCGTCGATGACTTAGCCAGCATCGTTGGTCCTGAGACGGTTGTTATCCCGATGCAGAACGGTATTCCTTGGTGGTATTTCCAAAAGCTGCCGGGCCAATTTGAAGACTTGCCAGTAGAGACGGTAGATGCTGGTGGACAGATTATGAAAAAAATTAATCCACGCAATGTGATCGGTTGCGTTGTGTACCCAGCTACTTATGCTGAATCTCCAGGCGTTATTCGTCATGTTGAGGGCAATCGTTTCCCATTGGGTGAGCTTGATGGTTCTCAGTCTGAACGTATTCAAAAAATTTCTCAGGTGATGGCCGATGCTGGCTTTAAGTCCCCGATCTTAGAAGACATTCGCTCAGAAATTTGGCTCAAGCTTTGGGGTAATATGACTTTTAATCCGATTAGCGCACTCACCCATGAGCATCTTGAGGGAATTTGCAAAAATCCTCTGACTAAGGATTTAGCGCGCTGCATGATGCAAGAGGCGCAAACTATTGCCGAAAAGTTGGGTGTTGTATTTCGAGTAGATATCGAGAGACGAATTTCTGGAGCAGAAAAGGTCGGCAAACATAAAACATCGATGCTTCAGGATCTTGAGGCTGGCAATAGCTTAGAGATTGATGCCTTGCTTGGCTCTGTGATTGAGCTTGGACACATCACCAAGACACCAATGCCTTGTTTAAGTACAGTATTTGCCTTAACGAAGCTGTTAAATACTAAGGTTCAAACCTCACAAGGTAGATTAGCACTACCCGAACTTGCTCTCGAGCACTAGTTCCAAAGAAGTCCTGCAGTTCTATGTTGTGTTTTCCCGTCTTCATGACGGGATTTTTTTATTCAGACTTTGCTGCGGGCAATCCTTTCCACCACTCTCCTTTAAATTGGCCTTGAAGCCAATCAATGCATCGACTCACTTTAGTCGGCACATGCTTGGGGGATGAGAACACTGCATGAATTTCTTGGCTTGGTAAGGACCAATCTTCAAGGATAGGTTTCAATATCCCATCTTTGATGGACTGATGAGCAACGTAAGAGGGCAGGGCAGCTAAGCCCATGCCGGCTCTTGCGGCAGATAAGATCGAAGAGAGGTTGTTGGATGTGAATGGCCCTTTCACCTCAATAGATTCCGACTGGCCTGATTTACCGGTGAAATTCCAGCGATGGTCAGCCTGAACGGTGGAATAGATGAGTGCTCGGTGTCGTTGAATATCTTCCGGTGCTTGGGGTACAAAATGATCGTTCAGATATTGTGGGGTAGCTACCAAGACCCAAGGATTAGTCCCCAAAAATCTGGAACCTAGAGAAGAGTCAGGCAGTCGCCTCATGCGGATTGCCAAATCAACACCTTGTTCAACTAGATTGATATATCGATCATCCATATTGAGATTGACTTCTAGTTCTGGATGTTGAGACATAAATTCGAGAATCGAAGGCGTTAGCACCCGACGCCCAAAAGCAACAGAGGAGCTTATCGTTAACTTCCCACGCACTTTTGATTGCATCAATGAGGCAATGTCATCAGCCTCTTCAATCTCACGGGCAATCAGCTTGCACTTTTCGTAATAAACCTTCCCGATTTCGGTAGGGGTCACTCCGCGCGTGCTGCGATGCAGCAATAATGCCCCCAGACGCTTCTCCATCGAGGCAACAAATTTGGTGGCAGTAGGCTGAGTAATGCCAAGGTCTTCAGCAGCTTTGCTAAATGAGCCCGTTTCCACTACTCGAATAAAGAGGGATATGCCTTGTACGCGATCCATTCAGGGGGTTTTTCCAGTGGCGATATATTATTTTTACACTATTCCATGGCGGAATACTAGATATAGATTTGGTGAGGTTCTCAATAGGGATGAATTTGAGGATGATTCGTCCATATCTATACGAGGAGATGATTCATGGCAAAGATGAAGGCGGCAATGGCAGCAGTGTTGGTGATGGAAAAAGAAGGCGTCACTCAAGCCTTTGGCGTACCAGGAGCTGCAATTAATCCCTTATATGCCCAAATGCGCGAGCGTCAGTCGATTGCTCACGTATTAGCAAGGCACGTAGAGGGCGCCTCTCATATGGCAGAGGGCTACACCAGAGCTGCCCCAGGAAATATCGGCGTATGTATTGGTACCTCAGGCCCAGGCGGCACAGATATGATTACTGGCTTGTATTCTGCACAGGCTGACAGCATTCCAATTTTATGTATTACTGGTCAAGCACCACGCGCTAAGTTACATAAGGAAGATTTCCAGGCAGTGGATATTGCCTCGATTGCTAAACCTTTAACCAAAATGGCTGTCACTGTTCTCGAGCCAGCATTAGTGCCTAGAGTTTTTCAACAAGCATTTCATTTAATGCGTTCAGGCCGTCCTGGTCCGGTATTGATCGATTTGCCAATTGATGTGCAGATGGCGGAGATTGAATTTGATATCGACACCTATGAGCCATTGCCTGCCTATAAGCCACAGGCAACTCGTAAGCAGATTGAAAGAGCGCTTGAAATGCTCAATGAATCTGAGCGTCCATTGATTGTTTCTGGTGGTGGCGTGATTAATTCTGACGCTTCAGATCAGTTGGTTCAGTTTGCAGAAATTACTGGTATTCCTGTTATCCCAACATTGATGGGCTGGGGCTCAATCCCTGATAGCCATCCTTTGATGGCCGGTATGGTCGGTTTGCAAACATCACATCGCTATGGCAATGCCACCATGTTGGCTAGTGATTTTGTTCTGGGTATCGGCAACCGTTGGGCGAATCGTCATACTGGTTCAACTGAGGTTTACTGTAAAGGCCGCAAGTTTATCCACGTTGATATTGAGCCTACCCAAATTGGCAGAATCTTTACTCCTGACTTTGGTATCGTGTCCGATGCGAAAGCTGCATTAGACTTATTCATTGAAGTTGCGACAGAAATGAAAAAAGCTGGCAAGCTCAAAGATAGATCAGAGTGGGCAGCCGAGTGCTTGGGTAGAAAAAATTCTATCGACTACCAGCGCAAGACAAACTTCAACGAGTCTCCAATGAAGCCGCAGCGCGTGTATCAAGAGATGGTTCAGACATTTGGCGAAGATGTTACCTATGTGAGCACTATCGGTTTATCGCAAATTGCTGGCGCTCAATTCTTAAAAGTATTTAAACCGCGCCATTGGATCAACTGTGGCCAAGCAGGCCCATTAGGCTGGACAGTGCCAGCGGCTTTGGGTGTTCGTGCTGCTGATCCAACTCGTAAGATCGTGGCCCTCTCAGGCGACTATGACTTCCAGTTCATGATTGAAGAGTTAGCTGTTGGCGCGCAATTTAAGTTGCCATTCATCCAAGTTTTGGTGAATAACAGTTATCTTGGATTGATCCGTCAAGCGCAACGTGGTTTTGAGATGGATTACTGCGTGCAATTAGCCTTTGATAACGTCAATATTCCAGAAAGCGCTGGCATTGTGAAGGGTTACGGCGTAGACCACGTGAAAGTGGTTGAAGGACTTGGTTGCAAAGCTATTCGAGTAGAGCGCGAAGATCAATTGGCTCCAGCGATTGCCCAAGCCGAAGCATGGATTACTGAATTTAGAGTGCCGGTAGTCGTTGAGGTAATTCTTGAGCGTGTTACCAATATTGCGATGGGAACAGAGATTGATAGCGTCAATGAGTTTGAGCCTGTCGCCAAATCTATCGAAGATGCACCAGTTGCAGTGCTGCAGTCTTAATTGATCCATAAATAGGGAATATTGAATGCCTCGTTTCTCAGCTAACCTCAGCATGCTCTTTACGGAGGATGCATTCTTAAACCGTTTTGCGCTTGCTCGGGTTGGTGGCTTTAAAGCTGTCGAGTTTTTATTCCCTTATGCATTTTCCAAGGAAGAAATTAAGTCTTGCTTAGATACTTATGCATTGAAGTTGGTTTTGCATAATTTGCCAGCTGGCGATTGGGATGCGGGCGAGAGAGGTATTGCATGTCATCCTGACCGCGTAGCAGAGTTTCGCGCTGGAGTAGATAAGGCTATTGAATACGCCGCCTTTTTAAAAGTAGGACAGTTAAATTGTTTGGCAGGTAAGACTCCTGCAGGCGTTGATGCTCAAATACTGCGCGATACTTTTGTCGGCAATTTAAGATATGCAGCAGAAAAGTTAAAAAAAGCCAATCTGAATCTATTAATTGAGCCTATTAATACTTACGATATTCCTGGATTCTATTTATCCAGAACTCAGCAAGCAATTGAAATCATGGATGAAGTAGGTGCTGATAATCTTTACTTGCAATATGACATCTACCACGCACAGCGCATGGAAGGTGAGTTAGCAAACACCATGCAAAAATACTTGTCCAGAATTGGACATATTCAGTTAGCAGACAATCCTGGGCGTAACGAGCCTGGTACTGGCGAAATTAACTATGACTTCCTATTTGGATTCTTGGATAAGATTGGTTACCAGGGCTGGATTGGTTGTGAGTACAAGCCTCTTAAGAATACTGCCGCAGGTCTAGCTTGGATGGGCAAGTACGAGCAGTCCCATCAAGAGATGGCGTTCATATAACTAAGTCTTAGGACTTTCCTGTAAGGTTTTTAGTCTGAATGTCTGCAGGCAACTTTGCCTGCAGTAAGGAGCGGTGTAATCCACTTCTTACAATAGTTTCAGGTATTCCTTTTTCAGTATGCTCGATAAGCTCATATTTTTTGGGTTAAGAAATTATGGGCAATCAAAATATCAGTTCCGCTTTACAGTTGATTATGCAATCTGGTAATCCTTACTCTCGATCCAATCAAGTCGGCCACATTACTGCAAGCGGTTTAGTTATTAAAGATGACAAAGTTTTACTCATCTTCCATCCCCATATCAAATCCTGGTTTCAACCTGGCGGCCACATTGATGAAGGTGAGTCACCTTTTGAGGCAGCTATTCGCGAGGTATATGAAGAAACTGGTTTTAGGTGCCTTTTGGACTCGAGCGGCCTTGATCCGTTAGATATCGATATTCATGAAATCCCTGCCAATTCCCAGAAGGGCGAAGATGCTCATTTACATATAGACCTCCTTTATCGCCTAAAGCTCATTGGAGAGGAGAAATCTCCAGAGGATATTGCTTTCGATTGGTTTTCTTTTGAACAAGTGCAAAGCGCCCGCATTCGAAGGGCCTTGGTTAAGCTAGGCTCCTAAGGCTTCAAGCAACTCCGTTTCTAGCTGGATCTGTAGTTTTGGATTCTTACCTAGGTTCGCTGCATCAAGCAGCAATACATCTTCCACTCGCTCACCCAGTGTATTGATTCGTGCGGTATGGATCGATACTTGATGTTTCGCTAGCACTCTTGAGATGGTGTAGAGGAGGCCTGTGCGATCGCTAGCAGATAGTGCGAGTGTGTAATATTGGCCGCGTTCATCAGGAACCATATGGACACGTGGCTGGATCGGAAAGGTGCGCGACTGTCTCGATAGGCGACCCATACTTGGGTTGGGTAATGGATCGGCATTCGTTAAAGCAGCGCTTAATTCAAATTCCACTAGTTGAATAATGTCGCGATAGCTGCCGCCCTCATCCACTAAATTACTTCCTGAGATTTGGAAGGTATCTAAAGCGTAACCATGACGAGTGGTATGAATACGTGCATCCCAAATTGAGAATCCATGTTTTTCAAAATAGGCGCAAATTCTGGCAAAAAGATCTTCTTGGTCTTTAACGTATACGGCGACTTGCAAGCCCTCACCAATTGGTGACAGTCTTGCACGTACTACAGGTTGATCGCTATTCGCTTTGTTATAGAGATGGCGAGTTAACCAGGCAATGTCTGATGAATCCTGTCTTAAGAAGAAGGCGACATCTAACTGTCTCCATAAATCCTCATAAGCCTCGTCATTAATGCCATAGAGGCGTAATTTCGCTTTTGATTCTTCCTGGTGCTGCGCGAGTTCTGAAGAGGCGTCAGGTTTAGCGCCACCCAAAACGCGCAATGTGGCGCGATAGAGATCTTCTAGGAGTTTGCCTTTCCAAGCATTCCAGACCTTAGGACTCGTGCCACGGACATCTGCTACGGTTAATAAGTACAGGGCGGTGAGATGGCGTTCATCTCCCACCTTTTTAGCGAATGCTTTAACCACATCTGGGTCAGTAATGTCTTGCTTCTGAGCTGTCTGGCTCATATTGAGATGCTCGGCAACTAACCATACCAATAACTCAGTATCTTTCTTATCTAAGCCATGATCTTTGGCAAACTTTCGCATGTCTGCTTTACCAAGTTGCGAATGGTCTCCGCCACGTCCTTTGGCAATGTCATGAAAGAGTGCGGCGATGACTAGTAGCCAAGGCTTTTCAAAGTGGGCAATCAGACTGCTGCAGAATGGAAATTCATGGGTATGTTCAACCACCATGAAGCGACGCACATTTCTCAATACCATCAAGATGTGTTGATCAACTGTGTATACATGAAATAAGTCATGCTGCATCTGACCAACAATTCTTCTGAAGGCCGGAAGGTAGCGACCCAAGACGCTGCTGCGATTCATCAGGTGAAATGCGCGGCTTACGCCTTCTGGCTGCTTGAGTAGCTCCATAAAGAGCGCTTTATTTACAGGGTCAGCACGCCATTTACTATCCATTTTTTGGCGTACGTTATATAGCGCTCTAAAAATGGTTGCTGAAAGACTCTTGACGTTAGATGTTTGGGCAAACACCAGGAAGGTGCGCAGAATCTGGTCGGGATGTTTCTGGTAAAGCTGGGGATCGGTAATATCTAAAACACCTTGCCGCTCAATAAAATGCTCGTTACCTTCACCAGGAATAGGGCGCGTCGTTTTCGACTCTTTTGGAAAGAGAAGTGCTTCAATGTTTTGTAAAAGTACGTCGTTTAACTGAGTCACAGCTTTAGCAGCCCAGTAGTAGCGACGCATGATTGCCTCACTGGCTTCGCGCGATGATTCTTGCTCGATACCCATCGTTTTCGCTAAGGCAGTTTGCAAATCAAACACTAATACATCTTGTCTTCTTTCGGCCAGTAGATGAAGGTTGGCTCTCAGTGTCTCTAGAAAACGCTGATTACGGTTGAGCTCAGTTAACTCACGTTGGGTAACTAAGCCTGCTTCATTGAGATCCTTAAAAGTATTGCCCAGTAGTGCTGCTTTACTGACCCAGGAAATGACTTGTAGATCACGTAATCCACCAGGACTCTCTTTGCAATTAGGCTCTAGGGAATAGGGCGTGTTTTGATATTTATAGTGACGCTGTATTTGTTCTGCCAATTTAGCTTGGAAGAAGGCCTTAGGGTCCATGGCACCTTCAAAAGCTTTGGCAAATTCTTTAAAGAGTTGTTTTTTACCGCACAAAAAGCGAGCTTCAAGTAAAGAAGTTCGTACCGTAATATCTTGCTCTGACTCTGAGATGCATTCAGCCACTGTTCTTACGGAAGATGCTATCTCTAGACCAGTGTCCCAGCAGTTGGCAACATACTGCTCAACCTTCTTTGATACTGCTCGTGCTAAGTCCTCTTCGGAGGGCAACAAAACTAGAATATCAATATCTGAATAAGGAAATAATGCGCTTCTACCGTATCCACCAACTGCAATTAAAGTAGCGTCATTATTTAAGCCGCAATCATTCCAGATTTGAATGAGAAGCTGATCTGTGACTTTGCTTAACTGCTTGATGAGTTTGCCAACAGCTTGGGTTTTTTTAAACTCAGTGTATGCAATTTCTCGTGCAGCGCGCAGACTTGCTGCATCGGTGATCTTGTTTGGCGCTTGCTGCAAATCACTCATGGATTTAGGCGCTTGCTAGTGCTGGCCTGAAAGAAAGACCTTGGACACAATCAGGTGGCGGGTTGCTACCTTCTGACCAGGTTAAAACCTCCACACCGGTTTGCGTAACGAGCAAGGTGTGCTCCCACTGAGCAGATAAGCTGCGATCCTTGGTTTTTACAGTCCATTGATCAGGCATCGTACGAATATCTCGCTTACCAGCATTAATCATGGGTTCGATTGTGAAAGTCATCCCGGCTACAAGCTTTTCACCGGTGCCAGGTTTTCCGTAGTGAAGAATTTGTGGGTCTTGATGAAATACTTTTCCAATTCCATGGCCACAATATTCTCGTACAACTGAGTAGCCTGCTTTTTCAGCATGCGTTTGAATGACATGACCAATATCGCCAAGAGATGCGCCAGGTTTGACCTGAGCAATACCAAGCCACATGCATTCAAAAGTGATTTGGGTAAGACGTTTTGCCATGACCGAAACTTCACCCACCATAAACATGCGACTTGTATCGCCGTAGTAGCCATCGGGAGTAATCACTGTGATATCTAAATTCACTACATCACCAGCTTTTAAAACTTTGTCACCAGGAATACCATGGCAGATCACATCATTTACAGAGGTACAAATTGATGCGGGGAATGGGGGGTAGCCTGGGGGCTGATAGTTGAGTGGTGCCGGAATAGTCTTTTGAACATCACGCATGTATTCGTGGCAAATGCGGTCTAATTCGCCAGTGGTGACTCCAGGTTTGACGTGGGGCGCCACATGATCTAAAACTTCACTGGCTAAGCGGCCAGCTTCTCGCATCCCCAGGATGTCTTTTTCTGCGGTAAATACACTATTCATGCCTTGATTATCAACGACTTGGGCAGTTTTGGGTGAGGATGACTGCTTAAAATTTAGGCAATTACTGCCTTTGAAGGGTCCCCAGGGGCATTTTAAGGCCCGTTACCCCAGGTTGAATCTGGGGTTGGGCTAGCTAGAGCATTGATATTTAAGCTATAATTTCGGTCTCACGTCTATTTTGGACTTGAAATCGCGAGTTGAGCCTTCCAGGGTGGCGTTTTTTAGCGCAGCTAGGACTCAACTTTAGAACCAACCCTTAGGAGAAGTTATGTCAGTAACTATGCGTCAGATGCTGGAAGCCGGTTGCCATTTTGGTCACCAAACACGCTTCTGGTCCCCAAAGATGGCCCCATTTATTTTCGGTCATCGT
>JACCDO012421441.1_pt1 | contig 11930 bp, 9 predicted proteins | sample 7446101 | NCBI WGS metagenome assembly JACCDO01 (sample SAMN15323440, study PRJNA562643) | freshwater metagenome | isolation source: river surface water | place: USA:Blue River Watershed | collected 2017-08-16 | reverse complement strand
TTCCATAGAAAAAAATAAATAGAAAAATAAATAGAAATAACACAGAAAAATCGAATCAAGAATTTTTAAGTAAGAAGCGAGTAAGAAAACATGTCAAGCGAAGCCATAATTGTGTTGATATCTCGCGAAGGAGAGAGTTTTAACGTGCAGAGAGACATCGCAGTGCAACAAAGTCGTCTGATCGAATCGATCGCAGATCCCGATTCAACCGACATAGAATTTCCTCTTCCTTCCGTTTCAACCGCGACATTAGCGGCAATCCACGAGTTTATGCAGCATTACAATGATCACAAGATGGAGGATATTCCTAAACCATTAAAATCAACGAATTTAAGTGATAGTATTAGTCAGTGGTATGTAGATTTCATTAATCCAAGCAATATTGAAAGGCTAACTGACCTTATAGCAGCTGCAAACTATATGGATATTCCTCCATTGCTTGATCTATCATGTGCTGCACTTGCTTCTATAATCAAACAAAAAGACAAACATCAATTACGTGCCGAACTGAATATTCCAGAACCAACATTAACTGAAGAGATATCAGAGGAAGCAATAAGGACAGAAAATTCTTGGGCAGAAACAGCTTAAGTTAAAATGCTACAAATTTATAATGTGTAATTAATAGATATCATGAGTTTTTTGTGTTTCTTGGAGTACTTGGCGGCGGTGCCATTCACATGGTTCAATTTCATAGGAAAATGCTTTAAAATTAACTGCGTTTTATCATTTGGCAATGTGAATTGCACGCTGTTTTCGGAGACGATTAGGTCCAGCAGCGCGGCATTATAGTTGTCATCCATGTTATTTATTGCGATGGAGACGGATTTATTGCTGTCACCCAAGATCTCATCGATTATAACAGTCAAATGCGTGGGTAATGTACTAGATACACTTAAACCCTTCACATTACTAGTGATATTTGACTTAACAGCTTCTTTAGATGCAGAAACCGAAGCATCTGAATCAGGGCATAATATTTTCGCCACTGATTCCAGTTGCGCGGTAAACTCATCATCTGGTATACTGGAAAAGATATCTTCCGGTGAAGTGAACCCTCCACTACCTCCCCATTCTTGATCGACGGCTGCCGTCAGTTTGTTAATATTTGCCAATTCTCGTTGCGATGGCAAAGATACAGGTTTAGTACTAGGAGCTACGGGCGCGGTTGGTTTTGGTTCCGAATTCACGTCAGTATTATTGTTCATCGCGGCCATATTTACTACTTTGCACTTGTCCATTATACGAGCCAAGGACCCGCCGGTAGCTCCACCGCTACCTTCAGTCGAGCCATCAGGATATAGTTTTCCCGCATTTTTTTCACTTTGTAAAAATCCTTTTTTAATGATTGGTTTATTAGTCTTTGCACTAGCTGTTTTCGCATCATTACTACTACCAGTACTACTGTTAGTGCTATCGTTGCCACTGCTGGCTGGGGGGATTATATTGAAGATATCGACGCTTTTACTAGCTGTAGTCGATGCAGATGGCGGCTTCTTTTTCTGATTTTGACCAGTTCCAAGATTCAACTCGTTTAGTTGCGGCATAGTTGTCGTGTCACGATCTTTCAATATGGAAGACAATAGATTAGTTGGACTCTGCAGGCTGTCTTCATTCTTAGGATTCTGTTTCGAGTTATCAGGATCTACAGGACATAAGACGGGACCAGTCTGGTCATCACCCAAACCACAATTATATTTCTTTTTTGATATTTTAAAGTCTTTATTAAATTTTATATTTCTTTCTTGTTCAATCCATTCTAATGCTAAATCTATCATTTGCTTCTGAAATTGTTTATCATTTATAGAATAATCAACTATTGTGGGATGATATACCACGTCCACAGCTACGGTATTTGCATCATAATTTCTCAATGGGCCTATTAGTAATGGTAATTCTAATCCTGAAACTAGAGCAAAATTATTCTTAATTTCATTTCCATGACTATCTCTGGCATATGACAATGCATCATGACAGCAAATATTAATATACATATCCTTTCCCGTTACACTATCTTTAGTGTCTTTGATCTCTCTAACCTTCAATCCATCACCACCAATAGTGTTAGTTTGCAGCGATAATCTAGCGATCGGCCTGAACATTCTCCCTTCCTCCTTCTCGCTAGCATCCTTTCCTTTACCCTCGGTAGACATCATTTCCTTCATTCCTTCACTTTGTTCCTGTACAAACCGTTGATACTCCGCAGGATCTTTCTCGCTCATTTCATTCAACTTTTTCCAGATTTCACCTGCTTCCAGCTCGAGTCCCTGCAGGTTCAGCCCCATTTGCTTGGCGAATGCCACCACTTCGCGCGGTAACTGCGACATTCTTGCTCAAGACTGCTGATTTGATTTAAAAAAAAAGTTATTTTTAGAAAAATGATGAGGGATTTGAGATATAATGAAGAAAAGACGTAAAGAACAAGTATATTAACTAGCCAGTTTAGTCATATGAACAATGACAACGTATCCAGATTGTAATACGAATTCCGGATATTGAAGGAATAATTCTCCGATTACACCGTGTATAATGGCATAAACAATAAACGCTAGAAAGTGACAACTATCTTTTTCTTCGTTAACTATAATGTTCTACGTTAGCAACGGATAAAACTAAAAATATTTTTTTTCTTCAGAATTCCTGAACCCTAGCTTATGGTATCTGCGATTTTTGGAAGTTCTTTAAGAAGAAAGAAAGAAAATGGCAGAAGAGCAAACTGTGCAGCTTGTATCGCACGAGGGCGAGTCCTTCGACGTGGCATTGAGTGTGGCCAAGATGTCTGAGTTGGTAAACTCTATGCTTGACACGGAAAACACCGAAGAGTCGCAAGAAATACCTTTGCCAAATGTTAAATCGGCAAATTTAATTAGTGTTATTGATTTTATGCAACACTACAAGGTGGAACCAATGAAAGAGATTGAAAAGGTAAGTGTTGCTATGCTGATTCACCTTCTCGATACATCGTGAACTCATTCTTATTCTATTCTTTTCTATACTCTTCTATAGCCTCTTAAGTCTGGTAACATGGCTGAACACGTTCAAGAATGGTACGCCAATTTCGTTGATATTGATCAGGAAAAGTTGTTCGAATTGATATTAGCTGCAAATTTTATGGATATTAAACCATTGTTAGATCTTACTTGCGCTGCTGTTGCAAGTCTAATTAAAGGTAAAACTCCAGAAGAAATTCGCAAGACATTCAATATTGTCAATGACTTCACACCTGAAGAGGAAGCTGCTGTCCGCGAAGAGAATAAGTGGTGTGAAGAATGTTAATTAACATGCTATGATGGTATGAGATATAATATTCGAATACAAACCGTATTCTGACAAGCGGTATAAAATTATGTCAGATGTGTATATAGTGAACGAAATAATTTTTCATTTACATTTTTTCTATGCTAGAAGGTTCTATCTATCTATTTATGTAAACTTAAACCTCGTCTATGACTTCTCACTCATAACAAACACATAAACCAAATAGTATGTCTGCGACATTCTCACTCAACGAAAATCGAACCCGACGAGTTCATCCATTTCACTATTATATCATTCTTTTCTGCACTGCATTGAATGACACCTTTACCAGCAGCATCATGGTTGAATCAAACCCTTCACTCTGATGGAAACGTCGCTAAATTGAAGTCACCAAATTGTCTGAACTCGAGATCTACTAGTTTAGGTTGATAAATTACACCTGTAAATTCTCCATTATAAGGTTTCATGTAACAATCACCATTTTCAGTCGAATTGTATTTTAAATAAACAGGAGAATCATCTAAAGTAGTTGGATCAACATCCTTCTCATTGACATCAATACATCTTATCACTCCACGTGGCAGTTCTAAACAGTTTACCCAACCTCGCAATACCTTTATAGCTTGACTACCTCTATCTGCCATAATACCCATAACTACTTCATCTGCTGCCATTGTGACATCCTTTAAAGCTTCTTGTAGCAAAACTCTCTCTTTTTTGATTCCATCCACTTTCAAATGCTGAGCTCTTTCATACTCCACAAGTCTAGGACCTTTACCAGCTACCCTTCCTTGTTTTATTCGAAGTAGATACTCCAAATTGTAATTTTCCAAGATTTTTAATGATTCTTGCAGTTTATTGCTGTGAATGGATGAGAAACCATGAATTACACCAGAATATACAGCGAAAGCAGAGTAAAGCAACCACAAACTAGCTGTGATCGTCATGAAAGTCCGCGAACCTCGATGCGATTCACCTACTGACAGCCTGGTTCACCTAGCACTTCTAATTTAGAAGTTCTATTAGTATAACTGTTCTATTTGGTACCTACAACTGTTCTTGGACTGTTCAGAACTGTCTGTTCTAAAATTAGACTTAGTAGACTAAAATCCGAAAAATGTTCACAAATCCCTAAAAGGCCGGTCCCAGGGGAAAGGGTGGTTATTTCACTGTATTCTGCAGCGAATCGAGCCGCTTCTACGCGCAGCGCGTCACGCTTGTGCCGATTACACGGTAATCATCAAAGCCTTATTCCGACTATCTTTTCTGATACCATTTAGTACGTTCATGTGTCACCAATCGCATCGTTGCACGAACGGTTGTATCTACAAGTATTGGGCGACGTCGCTGCTTGAACAGCTTCAGTTCATGGCGTTAGGTTAAGATAAATGAACGTATGACGGGATATGCACCTTGATTACAAATACATGCAAAAATTAGTCCAGTAACTCAACTACGTCACTAGCGGTTGACGAATACGTTGCTTTCATAGATTTCCGAGTGCTACTATCTTCTGAATCAAGCTTGCGCTTGGAAGGTGACGATTCAACCATAGTTACAGCATCGTCACCATTGGCTGCTACTGCGGAATCACCTGTTTCTTCCGTCGCATTACTTTTGGCTTCTACATGACCAGAAATGATGAATAAATCAGCCGCCGCCTCCTCATTCTTCTGCTTATTTTCCTCGGAAGTAAACGTGTCTTCTGCTACGTGCTTGATTACGATATTCACCTCCATATCTTGCGAAAAATCGGAAACGGAAACTACGGTGCCATCATTAATACCACCACCTGGACAATTTTGCAAGACAAACACCAAGTTATCTTTCAAGTCTTCATCTGCGCCTTCGCCCTCTTCGTAGACTTGACTGTAGTTGATCATGACGGTTGGTTCATGGAATGCTAATTTCTTCTTTAAAACTTTGTTAACTAAATCACCCACAGTTGCTTTGGTTACATCAATTTGTAACACTAACTGCGCTGTGTTACACACGAAGCAAGAATGCTTTGGTTCGTCTGCTTTGGTGGGTTGTAACAGACAACCCTTTCTATTCGAAGTACGAGAGAGGTACGTTAACGGACATATTTTATTGGCCATATCCACCGTTAGAGTCGCCATAGGGGCGTCTGTAGTCGTCGACTTCAGTGGTAAATGCTGCAGCAACTTGAATGCTTGCATCACTTGCAATCCAGCAACAATAGCATTGGAGGTAGCGATAGCGGGGATTATATTGCCGGCTATTCCTTTCGAATTATGATAACTTTGCGGTTCAATACTAAAAATACGGGAACGAATATTTGCTGCGGCACAAATAAACACCATCGAGGGAGTATTATCTTTATCAAACTCGAGAGTTCCTAAAAACTCACTATCTTTGCCCAGGTAGTTATCAACCACGGTCGCAATGAATTCAACGGCGCAGTCCACATCATTCCAAACTGAAGAATCCCAGGCATCTCTGCTGGAAGGTTTACACAACGATGTAGTCCCACTATACAACTGTGTGGCAATACTCACTGCTTCATCAATGATATCGTACGATGTAGGAGTTGGCTGGCTTTTTGCATTCTTATAAACGTCACTGGCGATCCTTTTCTTCACTTCTTCATTGAATAATGCCACTAACAACGCCTTGGCGTGCGAGATCACACTACCATATGATTTCTCAACTTCTTTGGTAGTATATTGATTTACTAAATTCATATAAGTCGAGACTTCTCCTTCAATGTCAGCTTCAAACAACATAGATTCCGCCGGCTTATTAAATAATAACTTAAAGCACTCCTTTGCCCAAACAATACAATGCACGGGTTTGTCTGGAGTACTTCGAATAGTGCATATGGGATACACCTTTGGTGTTGGTTTTGCCACACATTCATAACATGCTGTAATGCTTTTAAAAATAGGTGTGGTTTGTCCAGAATATCCAGTAGTTCCTGCATCTAGTAGTGGAGTGTTCGTTGCTAAGCACAATCGATTTACATGCTTTCTAGCTTCCACATTATCCAAAGCATTTAATACAATATCAAACTTTTCAAAGAAACTATGACAAATATAATGATAAGTAATTAGTGAGTAAGTAAAGAAGCAAAGCTCAAACATACCTTATCCCAAATTGATGATCCTTAATGTTACCATAATGCGACACAATTTTAACATCAGGATTAAATGCAATTGCCGCTTTTGTTGCTACTACACTCTTCGGCTGCCCCACATGCTCTTGGCGGAAGAGAAACTGGCGATTCAAATTGGACACATCAATAGTATCGAGATCGATTATTTCTATGTCTTTGAAACCACAGAATGCCAAGTTCTTTAGCAACTCACAACCGATTCCACCTGCACCAACCACCAAGACGCGAGCCGCCGCCACTTTGGAGACGTGCTCGTCACCGAAGGTGCGCTGCAAGTGCCCGTAGCGCGCGCTTCCACCACTCGCCATGTATTTTTTTAAATTCCGAAATTTGCGACTCGAGCAAAACTCGGAGCAATAAAAAGGGATTATAATTATTGCTTTTATTGTTATATATAATAATTGGATAAGAAGAAAAAGTGATTCGTTAAAAATATGATACTACGTTTTGAATTGCTACAGTGACATGACGCTTTGAATTTCTCTTTATTCATGTGGCATAGTAAGGTGTAATACCATTTGACAAGTCAACGACGAGGCGATAGAACCTAAATCGGTCGATATAGCAGTATTAAGTTGATGTATTACAGTCGAGATATGGTCGAACATTTCGTTCTCACCCGAGTCCGATTCGGTGATCCCATACCGGCAAGTCAGTTATGAGTGAGAAGAGGGAAAAAATAGAGAAGAGAAAGAGAAGAAGCCTGACATGAGCGACCCGACCGCATCCGCGCTCTCGGTGCACTGGACTTACGGCTTTAGCAAGGACGTACCCAATGCGGTACACAGTCTGTCCAACCACGCGAGAAATGCAATATTCTTTCTATCGTCGCATTCCGGCGTTATTTACGATTTTGAGGAGAGAAAACAGTTGGTTCTGCAGGGGCATTGCAATAATATCACGAGCTGTTGTGTTAGTAAAGATAAGAGATGGATCGTCACCGCAGATTCTGGATATGAACCTATTCTAGTAGTATGGGATTCTACAACTGGTGCACCAGTTAAAACTATATTCAATCCACACAAAAATGGCATATGCAGTGTTGATATATCTGATGATTCCCTGTATTTAGTTACAATTGGTACAACAGAAGAGGGATCCAACGATCCTCAAGAGATATGCGTATGGACATGGACAACAGAAAGTGAAAAACCATTACTACAACAGAATATATTAGCATCTGAATACCATCATACGGTTCGATTTAATCCATCAAATCAATCAGAAATCGTCACCACCGGCAGTAACTCCGTCTGCTTCTGGTCTTGGGACGAGCTAGTGTTAGAAGGATATGTTGCTAAAATTAATAAAACCGAAATTGGACATTTTTCTGGTAAATTTAAGTCAACAATATTTTTAGCAGGCACATTTAATGCAGTTACTTGCACATCTGATGGTTATACAATCCTCTGGGAGGGTAAAGGAAGTATCGGACTAACAACCAAAGCAACTATCAAATCGAATAAAAAGACTATGAGGACAGCTAGTAAAGTATTACGTTTAGTGGAATGTGCTATTAATATAATGCTGAATACTGACAATGGCTATTTGGCAATCGGATGTGCAGATGGAGCGGTTAGATTTTACGATATGTTCCTGCGTTTAGAAGCTTGGTTTGAGGATTTATCTGCGGGTCCAGTTCTCTCATTATCACTATCTATACAACCAATGCCATTTCCAATTGGTGAAGCTGGTGCACCAGGATTAAAATTTTGGGTACCTGATTTTATGGTTGGAACATCAGATGCATTGGTTGTAGGTGTGGAATCTAGTTGTTTTGATGAAGTGAAAGCGGAAGATAGACGCGGTATACTTGTACTACAAGGATTACCAGATGACGTATCATGTGCCGCTTGTAGTCCCAAGGAGCCACTCATACTTCTTGGTTGCTACAATGGTTCCTTACAAATATGGGATTATGAGTTAAAACTATTGAAATACATACGCGAATTCAATAGTAAAGACAGAGCAAAAACAGCCAACGGATTTAAGAAAAAAACAGACGAACCATTGCTACGCCCTCAATGTCTCGCATTTGAACCTACCGGTGCATTTATCGCAGTTGGTTTTACCTCTGGTATCGTTAGATTTTTATCGGGAGAAACGTATAACGACGTCGGTTCGTTTGCACCAACGTATGATACCATTGTATCATTGAAGTTCTCAACATCTGGTAAGTGGCTCGCTGGCTACGATAGCAGCAATCACATATTACTATGGAAGAAAGAGCCAAATGCGCAACAAACAGCCAGTGATAGAATCGGTAGTGATTTTGTGTATATTGGTAGGATATTGTCGCACAAAGCGCCGGTAATTGGCATCGATTTTGGCATTCGGGAAGACGAAGAAGTCTTCTTCTCTTGTAGTGAAGATCGAATGTGTATTGAGTACGATCTAGTAGCGACATCTATATCCTTTGGAATAGTGCTATCCAAAGATCGCGATTACATGACTAGAGTTGATACGTCAGCAAAGCCCTCGGCATTTATGTGGCATCCTCCATTACCGGGTGATATTGAAGAACGCTTTATTGTAGCAAACGATGAATTCAAATTCAAAGAGTTCAATGCCGACTCTAAACAGTGCCGTAGAACTACCTTAACTCCTACGTTTGGTGGTCCATTAACGACTCTAATGCCAGTCAAAGTCAGCAGCACTAACAGCAGTCGGCTCTACGCATACGCAACGGCTAATAAGATTATAGGTGTGGGATGCTTTCCATTGAGCGGGAATCCTAGTGAAGTCATTGGAATTGTGGCGCATCCTGGTGCGATCACTTCATTGTGTATATCGGGCGACGGGAAGTACTTGTTCTCTACTGGAGGCAGCGATCTGTCATGTAATATGTGGAAAATCGATCATAATTATTGGCCACCAAGCAACGAGATAGTGACGATGAACTACAGTTACACGAACACCATGGATGATGCATACTACACACGACTAGATGGCGGCAAGAATGGCGAGTTGCACAATGACATCATCGACTATTTTTACTACTGTCAAATAAGAGCGCAAGGTGAAGACAGTATGGAACCAAGAAACTTACCAGGCTACATCCCCCTAGAGGAAGTGTCGTCATTAATGCGAGCTATCGGTTACTACCCCAGTGAGGAAGAGGTTAGTAACATTAATAATGAAGTGAAATATAAAACGTTTATGAATAACGGCGTTATGCACGAGCATATTGGACTTAATGACTTCATCCGGCTGTATTTGAACTACCGTCCTATGCTGCCACTCGCACAGAAAGACATCGAAAATGCATTTGAGGTTATCAATAAATCACTTGGGATGAGTAGCAACAGCTCAGTGGCGTGGGACGAATTGAAGAAAATATTAACGCTTGAAGGCGAAGCAATTAGCCACGAGGATATGCACAAATGGCTCATTGCGCTACTCGGTAAGAATAATAATATCGACGATACCACCATGTTTGATGCGCAAGTATTCTCGGATAAAATATTGGGATTTGAGTAATGTTATATTTTCTGTAATTACATGATATAGTGCCTTAATACTCGTCACTACTGTCTTGGAAGCATCAAACCACTTCTGTCGCCACGGGAAGCTTGGTGTTCGCGTTATAGTCAAGAGGAATAGACGGGTTATGAACGACCCACGCATTGAAGATAATGTCGTATTCAACTGGGTGGTTAGCACGCAATGCGTCAGACGATTCCGCAAAGCATACTAAGAGGCACGCAGCACCCGAAGCTATGCAAGTAGTAAGCACCGAACCAACAGAATAGCCCATGAAAAATCCCAGGAATACAAACAATATGAATATATCTGATGAGCTGAGCTCAATCGCCGTAAAGGTACCAATATAAAAAAATGACAACAAAGCGCCAAATCCAGCAGTTACAAATGCAAACACCAATGAGCTGAATGTCAAGGTATCAATGATTAGGTTATCATTGATGACGATGCTCCATCCTCTTCGCGAAAATAATTGTTGCACTTTACTACTCGCTGTAAAGTAGTCAACACCCCATGAAGCCATGTAACAGAACGAATACTTGTTGAAGTAGACCAACATGATCTCCAGGTACCTTAATAAAAACGATAAAACACACAAGGTGATGCAGCGTAACAAGTTTCCTTGTCGCGATTCGACTCGATTTATTCGTTTAATAGCGCCATCTACCATGTCCCTGAAGACGTGAACGATTGCAACGAGTAACGATCCTAAACATATAGACCCAAATGAGTAGGTGCAAGCGCGGAATAGACTCCCTAATACGACCTTTTCACGATTTGGTTGAAAGTACCACGTGGAAATGACACCAGAAATCGTGGTTTGTAGTATATTAATGATTACCTGCGAGCCCCAGTACAGGGAAACCAGCAGCAAGAACATTAGAAACGGTTTAAACGGCGATGACAGATCTTGATCATCGGTGTAATAGACACTGAAGGTGGCTATACTCCATACAATAAACCAAGATAATTGCAGCACCAACATCAAGTATGATAGTCCCAATATACTCATATAAAAGGACTTGATACCATTAGATGCGACGTTCAAAATAGCCGAAGCGAAAGGGATACGATCACGCACATAATACATATAACAATAATTAATCAAACTCACCAACAATAAAAACATACCATACACAACTGTTTCGAAACTAACACTCAATATAACTGTAATGACCCCCGCAGTCGCGGTGCCTATGACATTTATCCACAATACTGTAGAAATAATTTTTTCGCTGAACTTAATAATATAGCTTAACCACAACGTACCTAATACGGTAGCAACAAAAGCTAGTATAATGGAAGCCGAAAGCAATGAATACACAGTCTGATAGCCAACATCGTAGTTGCTATCAATAGTTGTGGAGTGGAAAGAGCTAACAGCAACGTTGAAGCACATACTGATGATTGCGATAACATTTATCATGAATAGAATGCCACACCAAATATCTCTGAAATTACCATAGTTAAAGCATACATGCTGACTTTTAACTTTTTCTTCTGGTACTTCAGCATCAGGTAAACTTTTACTGTTTTCTATGTGCAATGCTTCCAGTGGAGGAACAACATAAGCTTCAGTTAGTATCACCTCTTCATCATGAACTTCTGTCGCATAACACAATTGCGGTGCAGATTCATTAACCAACGATGTATTCATAGTAGGAATAGGATTATAGACGGCATCATTCCGCCTCCTATTACTAGCACCACTTCTTCCATTCAATATAGTTTTTATCCAACTATTAATAGCCTTGAAGTTAAATCCCAAAGCTGTACATGCTAGTAAAAGTGGATTGTTCAAACAGATACAGCATGTAATAGCGCACGTTAAGATTCCACAAAGAGAAACTGCCAACAGAAATACAAGAATGCCAACAACCACACCACCTCCTGCCATAGTCGTGCTGTCACTATAGTCACTCCTACCAGAGCCACAATAGTCGCCTCAAAATCTGGTTAATTCCTCCGACTTTCTTTCAGATTTTCCTTTTTTTTCTTGCACCGGTACGGTACCGGTAGAGGATGCTCTCAGCTGACATGAAAGTAGATGGTC
>JACCDO010494337.1_pt1 | contig 11930 bp, 1 predicted proteins | sample 7446101 | NCBI WGS metagenome assembly JACCDO01 (sample SAMN15323440, study PRJNA562643) | freshwater metagenome | isolation source: river surface water | place: USA:Blue River Watershed | collected 2017-08-16 | reverse complement strand
GTCGCATAGCCGAAATCGTACAAGTTCGTACATGAGAATCGCATGAGACATTCGCCGCTCTCCGTGGGGGAATAACCGCGCACCGTAATAAACTGATAGTCGCTCCCACTACTCGGCTGAAGTGGAACATCAAACACATAGCTGTTGAAGATATAACCCCTATAGTTCACATCCGCAACGGCAAAGTTCCCAAACCGTTCTAGACCCCACTGGCCGCTGACATCGGCTCGGTATGCCGCCTCCGTGGGGTAGTAGAAGAGGTTCGTATGGAGGTATTCCCCAGGGACCAGACCCGTAGTATCCACTATAGGATTGAGACTCACGCCACTCTGTGTAAGGACAATCTTCTGGTAAGGATAGAATATCTGCCACTCGGAATCAATACGGAAATTGAGGTCCAGAGGATTATTACGGTTCCCCCACAGGGTACGCGGTGCGCGATTCGTGAGGAGCCAAAAGCCATTTGCATATCCGCCTGCGACGGAAACAACTGTGAGGGCCCCTGAGGCATCAGCCAGGGTTGTTGCGAGTGGTTCTACCGTCATTTCGGTGTCGCCGTTTTGAAGCGCACGGACTTGGTAGAGTCGGTCCTGGAAGGTCGCATCCGTACTGTATAATATAATATCATCCACAACAAGCACTGGGTCTTCAAACTGCTGCCCACCGAGGTCATTTATCATAATTCCACTATAGGTGGGTGCGGCAATTGGATATGGGGGGACTGGGCCTGCCGTTGGAATCAGTGTAAAACCGCTCACGTCCGTCAGGCTGCTGCGATAATAGCGGACATAATTCCCCTTCCCTGAGGCGGCGTCCACTTCCAGGGCATAGAAGTGCGACCCACCGCTGGGGTCCTGGTCATGTATCCAACGCATTCCTATAGTGCTAGCTGCGGTGGTGGTCCAGAGGCCGGATGTCGCGGTATACCGATAGATATACGATTGATTGCCGCTAGGGTCATGTACACTATAGGTAATGTCGCCTTGGTTATTGAGGGTGAAGCTATTGAAGACCGGCGTGGTGAAGGGTATGTCCAGAGTGGACACTGGTGTATAGTCATACATGGAGTTGAGAGCGGGGTCAAAGCGTTTGAAGTAGACCTGGGTGCCGCCGCCGCCTGGCCGCCAGCCCATAAATGTGTAGTCTGTGGTAGTAGAATCAGCACCCACAAGAGCAATTCCTGTAGTGAGTGTATCAAAGATGGAGCTTTCAGTGATTGTGTAGAGGAGTGCACCAGAGGATATGTCGTAGGTTGTGCTCAATTGATTGAAGGAATAGATGAAGAAATCTGTGGCCTGAAACATGACCGTTGATGCGCAGCGCATGTATGCTCCGCTTGGTTGGAGGGGGGTGGACCAGGGGTAAATCCCTGAGAGGTCGGTGAAAGGGTCGTTCTGGCGCTGGGTATGGAGAACCGATGTACCGATAGGCATGCTCTGTGCATAGGCAGATTGACTGACTGTGATTCCTGTGACAGTGGGTCCATGTATGCCGTTGGAAATGTCGGCAATGTTGAGGAAGTTCCATTCAGTCTGGGCGAGGCTGGTAATAGGAGTACTTGCGTAGGCCATGGCTCTCTGGGGAATTGTATTGGGGGATGTTGTCGCGGTATCCATGTAGGTGTAGCCGGTGCTGATTTGGCTATAGAAGGGGTAGGGGACAATGGAACCACTGAGGGCCTTGAATGTCGTCGGTTGATAGTTGGAGTCCAAGAAGATTGCACTATAGAGATTGGCGGGGTTATTGGTTATGGTCCCTTCCACTTGGGTGTAGCCCTGGAGTGTACTGGGGCGAAGGGGTGGGACGAAGGAGGGGTCGGTCTTGTATTCGTAGTAGGTACCGCCGCGGGTGTCAAAGCCGCTGTCTTGAATGTCGCCGGCGAAGGTAATGTCATAATTGGATGTACGTGGGGCGTAGGCCGCGCGACCACTGTTAGACAAAAGCGCAACGGCGGTGGACATGGTCCAGTTAATATTCTGGATGTCATTGATGTCGGCGGTCTGGAAAATGCCGATGTATTTGACTTCGGTATTGGGGTCGTCCACTGCATTGGACGTGTAGAGAGCACTGCGGACTTGGAGACTCTCCATGTTCCAGAGGCCGGATTTGGGGGCAAACGTGAAACCGGTGGTACCGAAGTTGAGGTTGAGATGTCCGCTGGAGTCGTATTGATAGCCTGGAATCGGCCCACCGGTACTCGTTGATTTATAGGGTTTCTGTGCGGGTCCATCCGTCACGAGGGAACGGACGTTGGAATACAAGCCACTCTCAATCGCATATTCAGGTTGTGAAATGTAGGTCGGTGAATAATAATGGACAATCTTGTCCTGTCGCTTCAGCACGGTCTTGGGTGCATAGGCAAAGGCCGCCGCGGGTGTATAAATCGCGTTGGACGAGCCGCCGTAGAAGTAGGACCCGTTGGATGTATTATAGGGGGAATTGCTCTGGAATAAGTAGCGATTCATGGGGTCAAAACCGACAATTGCCTTGAGCGGGTCCGACTGGAATGCGAAGGTGGATACATAGGGATTGTAGGGGACATAGTCCAAATAGTCATTACTGACACCGCTCACATCGTAGCCGATGGGGGTCGCCGATATGTCTACTTCAAAGCTGGCGGCGTCCAGGTCTGGATTGATGCCCCACAAGGTGCTGGTGTTGGGAAGGGCCAGGGCATCATAGTCATAAACAGAGGCGTAGTTGTAGTTGCTCAAATAGACGGCAGAGAGGTCAATTGCATCGGTTGCAGGATTCATACCCGCTATAGTGCGTTCCATGGTGATTGTATTGGTGCTTGCATTAGTGCCGAACCAAGGGAAAATCTTTGTATAAATGGAGCCGGCCGCGGCATTATCGGCGCGACATGAAACATAATAGGTTTGGCCAGGGTAGGCATTAAATTGAATTGTACCGCTTGTATCCATGGACTCAATGACCGTACTATATTTGAAGTTCACGGGGTCTTCGCTACGGAAATTAGTGAAAGCCGGTATAAATCCACTCGTACTCATATACAAGTCCGCCTGAAACCCTGCACGGTCTGTGTAGAGGAAGGTGCGGAATGTGCTAGGGGCAGTTGTGAGGGTAGTGCCGCTCGCATCCGTGTAAATCTCGGTGGTGAGATTGATAGGGTAGCGATATGCCTTAGAGGGGTCCGCGCCGCTAACATCAGGGGTAGTGAATTTATAGAAGAGACCATTCCATGGCGGATTTGTACCAAAACTAGTTGCTTGTAAGTAATCGGCATTGCTATAGAAATTCTTGGATTCTGTATATCCAGTGAGCCAGCGGTCGGCGGACACATTGGACCAAGAAGGGATGTTGGATAAGAAGTTGGAGTTCAAGTTGTCATAGCTGTAGGTGTACAAGGGGGCAGCACTATAGGAGTTGGCTGAGACATCGTATGTATAGGATTCCTGAAAATACTTATTAATGGTGGAATCATATGTGGCCAAGTTGTAGGCTGGGTAGCGATATTGGAGTGGGCGTGGCAGAGTTTCCACTTGGAGAGTTTGGCGGACGGGGCTGTGGAATTTGAAGGTCGTGTATTGGCCGGCGTTGATGGGGACAACGCAGTCCACTTTTTTGCTGATGGAGTTTGGTTGGATGTAGTATGTGGGGCTGGCGCCAGAAACGTCAATCACGGGTGCGGCCTCGTCAAAAGTCCCCAGGTCAACACTATAGGGGTGATTCATGTCTCCGCGGGGGGTATTGGACAGATTTTCCATGTAGACATTGCTGAGGTCCAAGTTGGAAAGATGCGGCCAGCGAATGATCGGTTCTTGTTGGATGGGGGTGAGGATGTTGGTGTAGATAGTGGAGATGCCGGCCGCCGCGGCCTGGGCCGGTGTTTGGGGAATGCCGAAGGCGGCAAGACCGTTGCGGAGCTTAATGGTGTTGGTTAGGGCCGCGTAGTAGCCGCGGGAGTAGGTGCTGTAGGGGATGGCAAAATTGTCGGCATAGGTCACTTGTGTATAATTGTACATGTCGGCAAGGATGTAGTCCAGGAGTTTGAGATTTGCCTTGATATTAGAATAGGAGTTGGACGACAAACCGGCGTTGCTGAGGAGTTCACTATAGAGAATACTTCCTTCAGTATTAATGATAGTGGCAAGAGATAGATTCAGGCTGTTGGCTGCAATTGTAACGGTAGAATCCTGGCTATTGATTGTCATGGAGTAGGCGTTGACGAGGCTATAGCGAAAGGTATGGGCAAGGCGGTAGGCGTCCAGGGCCGCGCGATTAGAGGCGTCATTTGCCACTTCATAGACAACAGGGTCCACCGTGCCGGCGCCGTCAATATTGAGACCCTGAAAGCCGAAGACGCAACGCTGGTAGACACCAGAGACGTCAGTGATGGACGGGTCAATCCCAATCCCTATAGTGAGATTCACACGGGCACCACTATAGGATTCATCGGTCAGTTGTTCCTTGAGGACTGGATAATAATAGGCAAGATAGATTTGGTCGTCATTCATGTTGATACCAAGATTTGTGCTATTACCGGACCAGAAACTGGTGAGAATATCGTTGCTTGAGGGATTGCTAAGAAAGCTGTTTGTACGATTGTCGTAGAAATTGGAACCAGGGGGATTGAAATTGAGGTAGAAATTACGAGTTGCGCTGAATTCATTATAGAAACGAGTGTATGCACCCTGATAATCAAAGAAATTGTCAGTGGCATAGTCATAGAAGAGGGGTGTACGATTCAGCTGGAGTTCCAGTTCGGCCTTGAGACCTGTAATGGAATAGGAGCCTTGGCGAAGGGTCGTTGTAAAAGTGGAGCGGTCGTATTCCTGGATGTCAATCGTCGTGTTATTCTTGGACGGGCGGAAGTAGTAGAGACGATTGAGGAAATTGATTTGGGCGAAGTTGAGGGACGTAATATTGCGGTAGACGCGTGGCAATCGGGTGGAAAAGAATGTGGGCTGTGCGTATAAGGGAAGGAAGCGTTTCTTACTGTCAATCAATATAGGGTTGTTATCTATTTCTCGGACCTCGGCGCTAGTTTTGCCGTATTGGGGGAGGGCCTTGACGGTGTCGCTCTCGGCGAATGCCTCGTCAATGGCGGAGTAGACTGTGCGTCGGCCAATGCGGTTGCGTCCGTAGCGGAGTTGTTGGTTCGGTTTGGGGAAGGCGGGGCCAGCGGCGGTCATGTAGCGGATGGCCCGTGCAAAGGCGCTGAAATCCGGCCGGTTCATGGCGTCAAAGATGTCGGCCAGGTCGCCCTCCGCTTCGTCATCTTCCAAGTCCTGTTCCTCGGCGGCAAGGCGGGCATCCTCCGCCTCTTCCAGTGTACCCTGGTCCTGGTCATCTACGGCCTCTTCTTTTTCAAATTCGGATTCTGCCTCGTCGTCATCCAGATACGGCCTATAATAGTTATTATCCGCCATTCTAATTGAAAGGACCGAAAGTTTTTAGACCCTGACGTTCACTATAGGTGTATATTCTTGATATAAGTTCCTTGTGCGTCCAACCCAGAAACAATTCCTATAGTGCTACACTATAGGAATTGCTTATTAATTAATATTTATGGATTACGGATTAAGTAAATCGCGGAGGAGGTTGTAATTTGCATACAAGGTCTCTATTGTGCCGTCCTGGCCCTTGAGCGTGGATTCCTGGATTTCCATTGTACTCATGAGGGCATGGGTCGTCGCCAAGTGGACCATTTGGATTTGTTCGTAGTTGAGGCCGAGGTAGGACTGGCCGTCAATCTGAATGGGTTCAATTGCCTCTGGAATCGTGATGGCCACGTCCTCCGCTACGAACCCTAGCTCCTTTTCCACTTCTTCTGGCTTTGTCATATCAATTGTAATGAGTTTATTTTTGATATCCGCCATTTTCTCTATAGTGTAAACTCCATTGGGTGTAGTATCGGCCTTGAGTGCCTGGACATATTCATTACGACGCGCAATAGCGGCTGGGTTGACGTATGATGGCGCATTTTTCATTTTGTATTCCTTTGGTTTCAGACAATCAAGTTTCTCCATAAAAGTTGCCATGGGATTCACTATAGGAATGTTGTCTTTGAAACGTCCATCGGATACACTAATCCAAGACCCGCCGCCGAGTTTTAGGGGTGTAGCGTTTCGTGAAAATGTGGAGCCATAGACAAGGAGGGCAATAGACGAGCCTACAAACGAAGGGTCCACATTAATGGAAACACCTGTGGGTGGATGAATGAAAAGAGTATTATTAATAACCATAGATGTACTGTGGCTAATGGTTGTACCGGTGGATGTAAAACGGGTCGGTTGGGTGAAAATGGTGTTTGTGCTGCGAAGGTATGGTTGTACACCGTCATAGAATTCCAGGTCGGCGACTTTCAGGCGCGGTACTACGTCGTAGCCGTAGGCGAGTGCAAAAGCACCACCACCGGCGGTAAAAGGTACACCAGTTGTGGCAGACCATGAGCGTCCATTATAGGAATAGTCTATTTGGTTGGCTGCGGTGGAATCCGTGCCGGCCACAATCCATTTATCTCCGTCATAAGTAATCGCATTTGCGTTGCCTGTAAATGTGCCGCCGACGGAATTAGACCAGAGTGAACCATCATAAGAGAATTTGATGCGATTCGCGGCAGTGGCATCAGAGCCGGTGGCGTGGAAGACCTGGCCAGACCATACCACGTCGGTACCGAATCCGCTAAATGCGGTGGAGCCTGAACTATCGGTCCAGGTCAGACCGTCTGCGCTGAATTTAATACGTGCATTCACATTTGAGGCTGACCCTACAGCGACCCATATACGACCGTTCCAGGCAAGGGCGCCACCTGAGAGGTCAAAGGAACCACTCGTTGCATTGGACCAGTTGCTTGCATCATAGGAATATTGGATAGAATGGGCACTTGTATTACTGTCTCCTACAGCGACCCAGAGACGTCCATTCCAGGCAACATCGTAGCCATAGTTGCTGAACCCGCCGCTTGCGGCATCCGTCCAAGTGTAGCCGTCCGTACTGGTCTTAATTGTTGTTGTACCTGAGCCTGCACCCACGGCAACCCAGCGTGAGCCATTCCAGGCGGCGGCATGTCCTTCCCCAGTGAAGGCACCGGTCACGCCAGAAGCAGACCACGATTTCCCATCCGCACTCACTTCTATAGTTTGACCCCCTGTGTCCTTCCCAAGAGCGAGCCACTGGCGTCCGTTCCAGCCAAGGCCATAGGCCGCATCCGTGAAACCGCCGGCGGAGGCCGTATTCCATGTAATACCATTTTCGGACCAGGCGAGTGTTGTTGTTCCTGAACCGGCCCCACCAGCAACACGAAGGCGTATACCAGAAGTATCCGTAATTTTTATACCGCCGTTGACCTCAAGATTAAATGTTGTTCTGTATGTTGAGGGCCCAATAAATGCACTAGAGGCGTAGAGATTTTTGGTAGAAAGAAAAGAACTGACAGTTGTTTGATTTGATGTATAATCAGCCGACCCACCACCTCCAGCACCCACCTGAGTTCCTGCATAATAGAGGTTGGTTCCTTGGATATACAGTGGACTGAAAATATTGGAACCGCGGTCAAACAAGGCAAATGTTGAACCAAGAAGAGACGCCGTACTTACAATAATTGTACTGAGTGTACCTGCATTTCGTAGTTCCGCCGATACAAACATGGTACCAGATACATCCCATGGCTGGGTTTGTGCGCCGAGTGGTTCGCCAATACCAATACTACTTGTGTATGCGGCCGAGGAGTGTACACTGAGGGTGGATAGAATGGATGTGCTGGCGACGTACAAGTTGGACGCATGTGTTGCTTGGCCGAGGACAACATGTGCGCCGACACTGAGATTCTGGGTCGTGAAATCATCCTTTATGGAAAGGCCTCCTCCGCCATAGACAATGAAACCGCCAAGGGTACTCATTGGACCACGAACGACGGTATCTCCTCCCACGCGGAATGATGCATCGGTTGTAAGTGTACCGCCGCGCACTGTACTATAGTTTCCCCCCACAGTGGTGAGCGCTGTACCGCATATGTCGTATGTACCTACGCCTGTATAATTAGATGCGGTGTATAAGCCGGTGCCGCTGAATGTTGATACGAACAGTGTATTTGTGGAAATAGAACCCGTAGAAAGAAAACTGAAAGGATTCACGGAACTTGCACTATAGAGGTTGCTGGTTTGGACTGCGGAGCGGGCGAGGGTACTTGTGAAGTCGGCGGTGAGGCTGGCGGGTGCAGTGAAGGAAAGAAGGGCGTCCAAGCTGACGGTAGGTTGGAGAGTGAGCGAGGAGAGGACTGATACAGTGTATGTACTCAGGGTGCTAATCTGCTCGTAATTTGGGCGAAGAGTGTCTGGGGCACGGCGTTGAATCAGGGAGCCATCCAGGAGGGTATATGTCCGTGGCTGGAGGGCGGCAACTGTGGCGGAACCGCCGGCGGTGGTGATTTGGACAGAGCTAATGAGGGATGTGCTCAAGGTGCGTGCATAGTAGGAGTCAACGATTGTACTGACGGTGATTGGGGCCGAGGCCGAGGCGAGTCCTGCCGCGTCTTTTACGGTAAGTGTCGCACCAATTGTACTTGCATAAGGGAGAAGTACAACGGGACCGGTGGGATTTTCTGTAAAATCTGCCGCTGTGATAAGTATGCCTGGACTTGAGGCATATATATTATAGGGCATCCTACATTGTTCGGCGGATTTTTTTTAGGTAGGGGAGGTCTGATACATAGGTATGTCTGATGTTGTCAGACATCAGATTTGGTACATAGGAACATGGGGTACATAGGAACATCGGTTTGGACATAAGAATTAGAACCAACATGGGTATGTTTCAATCGTGAACATCAGCATTGAAACATCAGAAGACAAAACCCCTATAGTGTAAGTTCAGTGGGAAGCACTATAGGGATTGGTTTATTGGGGTATGTTTATTGATAATTGGAGGCATGTGCGGCGAAGAGTTCAGTAAGATTGGAGAGAAGGGTGGGCCGGTTTGGGTACGATGTATGGAATGTGCCAGAAATGTCTTGGAGGGGGCCGGCGGCAGTGATGTATGTATGTCCGCCGGCAATTGTGGATGTATGATGTTTGAGTGTGGAATAGAGATACGATGTCGCACCATAATGGAGCATATTGACTGGTTCCATATCCAACATTTTAACTTGTTCCCCAAGAACATCCGTATTGATTACTGCCTCAGGGATGACTTGTTCCACTTCTTCGGCGTAGAGGCCGTAGCGTGGTTTGGAAGGGAGTTTGTATTTCTGGATGTAGTCATCCTTATATTTAAAGTTATGGACATGGAGGCTGCGGACGGCGTGGTAGCAGGCGGAAATATCAGCATTTGTGATATCCTGTTTGACGCGCTCGTCTGAAACGGCGGTCCAGGTTGCGGCACCGCCCTGTTTCGCCGCGCCGTATGTGAGCATGGAACCGTCAACGTAGAATAGATATTGTGTGCTAATGGATGAATAATAGGTGTTAATTGCTGTTTGTCTAGAGGAGTCTACGAAGAGGGTTTGGCCGAAGGTGACTAAGGAAGAAAGACTGTAGATTTGGGTTGTGGAGGCGTAGGTTTGTTGAACGCCACTGGTTATAATGTCTTGACCTGGGAAGGAAATATCGGTTTGACAGTTGGATTGCCATGCAACGGCATTACCGTTTTGATTTCCAGCTGCACCAAAGCCTCCATTTCCAAATCCGGTGGTAGTTGTAATAGAACTCCAATTAATACCATTTAGACTCCATTGTATTGTTTGTCGTGAACTTAAAACGGCACCAGAAGGTAAAGCATTACCACTATCATAAAAACCTGTAGCAACATAAATATTTCCATTCCATGCAATACCACGTCCACCACCAAAATGGTTATAATTTGTAGTAGGTATATAGTATGTTGTATTTGTTCCAGTTTGAAAACAATCAAAAACTGCAGTTGCTGTACCACGATAACTGCCTGCGGAAGAAAACCAGTTTAGTCCATCATAACTAATCTGGATTCCAGTTTGTGGTCCTACACCAACACCAACCCAAAATTGTCCATTCCATACTGCACGATGTGCGTGTGTTGTTTGATTATATAATATATTACCAGCACCATCATTATAAGCACCAAAAGTTGTTTTCAGAGAACTTATCCAGTTAAATCCATTAGAACTTATAGCAACAGAATTTTCATTTGTTGCATCAGTTCCACCTGCAGTTTGGCCCATTGCAAGCCAATACCGACCATTCCACTGAACAGATGCAACTGGGCCTCCTATTGTTGAAATAGTTAAATTTGACCAATTTAATCCATCATAACTAAAGCATGCATTACTTTGTGCTGCAGTGCCAGAATTTCCAGCACGTCCTGCAATCCACATACGGCCATTCCATTCTGCACGAAAAGTTATATTTCCAAAAGTTGCATTATTACTTAAAAAATTAGTTGCACTTTGGATTGCTCTAAAATTTGAACCATCAAAACTATACTGTATACTAGAACGCGGATGATTAATAGAATATTGTCCTGTTGCAATCCACATGCGACCATTCCATGAAATTCCCCATCCGCCGGCAGGGCCATCAAATCCACCACCTGCTAGACAATTGCTCCAATTAGACCCATCTAAACTCCATTGAATTGTAGAGCGTGGATTTCCTATCCCTGCTGGACTTGCATTACTTACATGTCCTACCGCAACCCACATTTTTCCATTCCATGCAACATCTTGTCCTTCACAAAATCCACCAATCTGAGCAGGAAACCAATCATTTGACCCATTCCAGCTATAGCGAATGGATGAACGATATGCAGCTGTTATTCCTAAATCTGGCCGTGTTGCATTTCCAACCGCAACCCATAATGTTGATTTACGATTATCACCGTATATGGAAGATGTATGTGCATTCCCATACACCGCCACATCAAAATCCGGATTCACAATGGTAGAACCAACTGTGAATGTGGATGTAATCGTGGAAGTACCATATAGATAATTAGATAAAGTAAAACTATTTCCCACAAATTCAGCCGATACAGTACCACCTCCACCGCCAAGTGCGGTTGCTCCTACATAGAGCGACCCACCTTGGACCTTCAGGTCGTAAGCACTATAGGGTGTATTGATGTCGCGGAGTGTGGCGGAGCTGAGAACGGCGGTGGCCGAGCTGAGGGCAATCGTACTGATTCCTGACGCGGTGAGGCCTGCACTGACGGCGGCGGAGCCTGAAACATCCACCGTCGCACTGAGTGCCGTGCCAGGGGCAACACCGACGCCGAGACCGCCGCTATAGACCGCCGTGGAGGCGGAAGCGAGGACCGTGCTGAGGGTCGCCGCGACGGTTGCGGTAGAAACAAAATACGACCCACGACTGTAGGCGCCACCGCCGACAATAGTTGAGGCATTCGCGCCAGCGCCTGAACCGGCGTTAAAACTGAAACCAGAAACATCACCCCCAATCCCTATAGTGCCAAGCGTAGACCAATATCCGTTCGCGCTCACATCGGCGAAGACCGCGGGACCGGCCATGGAAAAATTTCCGCCGACTTGAAGGGAGCCTGCCGTGCGGAGTGTACTCTGGAGAACGGTGCGAACTGCTACGGTCATAGAATCCGTAGTAAGAGAACTGAGGAGACCGACGCCGGCCGAGAGGTATGCACTATAGGAGCTGGTTGTTTGGGCCGAGCCAGCGGCGTATTGCGCATCCACTGTCAAGTCGGCCGTAGAGAGGTGGCCGGTACTTAAAGACTGGGCGGTGAAACGGAATGCCGTTGGGTCCGCGGTGGTGAAGAGAGGTGCGCCGTTCACGAGTGTGCCATAGAGGGCCGTGGAGCTGAGCGCCTGAAAGGATGCGGGATTATAGGCACTGCTTATATATTGGTATTGTGGAGTGAAATTAGACTCAGTGCCGTAGCGGAATGTGGGTTGGAAGGAGGACGCGTAGAGCGGCATGTAGAGGGAGGGACTAAGAGCGGCGGTGGCGAAGGCGGCATAGGGG
>JACCDO011516092.1_pt1 | contig 11931 bp, 9 predicted proteins | sample 7446101 | NCBI WGS metagenome assembly JACCDO01 (sample SAMN15323440, study PRJNA562643) | freshwater metagenome | isolation source: river surface water | place: USA:Blue River Watershed | collected 2017-08-16 | reverse complement strand
GTGCCGTGTTAGCCTGTGGAGGAAAGTCAACAATGGCTTTCGATATTTCGCCCTTAAGGGCGTCAGCCCAGGAATCTCCTCCCTCAGAAGCCCGCGTCAGCGGGTGAACAGGGAGGGGAGTCTTCAAAAATCGAACCAATATCTTGCAGGTAAATCCAAGGCGGTGGGTGCATTCCCAAATTAACGAGAAAATAACCCACGATGGTCGAGTTGTGAGTACTGAAGTTGGATTTAATACATATACTCGTTTGCTTGAAGAACGCTGCTCGCAGCTCTTTTGACATAAAGCAAAAAATCCCCCCTTCCATGGAAGAAGGGAGGATTTAATTCACTTTGGTCAATTAGCCGAGAGCCCTCTCTAGATTCTTTGCAAGAACATCGAGGAAGTCTCCAGTATTTAAGTAAGAGTTTGTCGGTACATTATTGCCATGGATTGAAACAGCAAGATCTTTGGTCATTTGACCACCCTCAACAGTCTTAACACAAACCTCTTCCAGGGTTTTAGCAAATCGAATGAGTTCTTTATTCTCGTCTAACTTACCGCGGTGAGCTAAGCCTTGCGTCCATGCGAAAATACTCGCGATAGGGTTTGTGCTGGTTGCTTTACCCTTCTGGTGTTCACGGTAGTGGCGGGTCACAGTGCCGTGTGCAGCCTCAGTTTCAACTGTCCGACCATTCGGGCACATCAAAATGGAAGTCATCATGCCCAGGGAGCCAAATCCCTGAGCTACCGTATCGGATTGCACGTCGCCATCATAGTTTTTACATGCCCAGACAATACCTCCATCCCATTTCAATACCTGAGCGACCATATCGTCGATCAGTCGATGTTCATAGGTTAGGCCCGCTGCTTTGAACTTGCTTGCGTATTCACGGTCAAAGACAGCTTGAAAAATGTCTTTAAACCGTCCGTCATAGGTCTTAAGGATCGTATTTTTTGTAGAAAGGTAGACGGGGTACTTCACAAGTAAGCCATACTCAAAGCATGACCGAGCAAACCCCTCAATCGACTCATCCGTGTTAAACATGCCCATGCCAATGCCTGGGCCTTCAAATTCATGAATGTCCCACGTTTGAGCGGCACTTCCGTCTTTTGGCTCATACACCATGCGGAGTTTGCCAGCTCCTGGGATTTTAACGTCCGTTGCTTTGTACTGGTCTGCATGAGCGTGACGTCCAATAACAATGGGGCGATTCCAATTTTTTACTAGCCTTGGAATGTTGTTACAAATAATAGGGGCACGAAATACGGTGCCGCCTAAGATGTTTCGGATGGTCCCGTTCGGACTTTTCCACATCTTTTTGAGCTTAAATTCTTCGACTCTAGCTTCGTCAGGCGTGATCGTCGCGCATTTGATGCCAACATCATACTTCTGAATCGCCTTTGCAGCTTCCACCGTAACTTTATCATCGGTTTTATCACGGTACTCAATGCCGAGATCAAAGTATTTGATGTCTAAGTCGAGGTAAGGGAGGATGAGTTTGTCTTTGATCATTTTCCAAATGATCCGTGTCATCTCATCACCATCAAGCTCAACTACCGGGTTTTTTACTTTTATTTTCTGCATGTTACTCTCCTAAGGGGTACTCATAGACTGAGAAGGTTAACACAGCCACCCACAGCCGCAACCAATTCGGCGTAACCAACCAAAATTATTAGAATTGTTTGGTTGAGAAGTAATGGATCGACCGTGTCATTTTGGTAAAATCACGGACCTGGTGCTGCAAGTCAATTAAGGCAATGACTTCAGTAGAAGCCTGCGGGTCTACGTTCACTACTAGTGCGTGGCTGCTATAAAGAATTTTAAATAGCCCAAGCCCTGCACCGCCCTTTTTTGTGTCGATGAGGTTTGCACTATCATCTCTGCGAAGTACCTTTTTCAAATATTGAAAAAGAGTATTGCGCTTTAGAGCACCAAAAGGATCTCTCACACCCACCGCAAAAACTTGCCCGTCTGTACCATAAGAGAGCTGAGAGTACTCATCGGGCTTAAGGCAAATCGCATCGGTGCGGGGAAGATCAGCATAATGCGTCCGGCCTCCTGCGACAGGGGCATCGTAGATGGCATTCATTAGCAACTCTTCAGTAATTCCAAAGATTAAACGCCCAATATATTGCCCTAGGCGGTTCTGATCCGAAAAAGCCATGACTTGATGGTTATAAGGCTCTCGATCACTGGTCCCTCGCACTGGCAATTGGTAGATTGGGGAGCCAGGAGCTAAGTATTTGTCGATTCCAAACAAGTCTTGTTTAATTAATTTTTGCAGAGTGACCCGAAATTCATTGATCGTCCTGTCAGCAGGGTACCTGTTCGCTATAATGTGATCGAGTAGCTTATCTTCCTGCCCATCCAACTTTTTGCTGTAAGCCTCCATCACATGGTCAGTTACTAGGACTATTTTGGTATGTGGTCTTTTTTCTCGCACAACTCTTAATAAATCAGGAACTTCTAAATTTGTAACTAGAGCGGTCAACGACTCGGACGAGTTCACTACCCGGAGAGCACCCTCAGGGCTAGGGACTACTTGAACTGAGTCAGGAAGGCCTGCCACCCGCAAAATACTAGGGTCTGGTAGTGACTTTGCCCCTGGCGCATCTAGGTAAAGTACCGTCATTTATTAAATTCCTAATTTTTATTTAGTCATTCGACTTACTATTCTACTCAACCCAACTTAAACTTGCTATAGCGAGGAATTTTTTTGTGTTTAGTTGACATCTGACCCCAAGCCTCCCTAAAATTTAATAAAACTAATCTATTATCCTGAGAACCCTGTACTTTTTTTAGGCACGTATCTAGTAAGTTTCGCGGCAACGCTTTTTTCACTTTTTTATCACCGTCACGGAGGGTGCATTCATGTTAGATTTTATTGCGCACAAGTTTGAGGAAGGCGGGCCAGAGATTATGTCATCGATTACGTTCGTGGCAATTCTCTCCCTTGTTATCATCGTGGAACGCTCCTACCGCTACTGGCTTGAGTATGACCTTGCCAATTCATCTGGTTTTATGGCAGCCGTGCAAAAAATGGTGATGAATAATTCTATCGAAAATGCCATCCGCCTTTGCAAAAAGGCTCGCCCTAAATTATTGCCATATGTGATGTCAGAGGGCTTGAAGAGAGCGAATGATTCTGCAGAAGAAATCGAACACGCACTTGAGACTGCCACATTAACTGCAATGCCCAAGATCACTAAGATTCTTCCTTTCTTAGGAACTACGGCTAACGTTGCAACTCTACTCGGACTGCTCGGTACCCTTTTCGGACTGATGAAGTCGTTCGCAGCTGCGGCGAAATTAACAGGATCAGCGAAGCAGACAGCGTTAGCGGCAGGTATCGCAGAAGCGTTAACCGCTACGTCGTTTGGTTTAGGTACAGCTCTCATGTGCCTTCTTGCATACGGTATTCTCGTCATGAAGCAAACCGCAATCGTTGACGACATCAACCGCAACTCAGCGCGCCTCATTGACCTTCTCTACACCCGTAAAATGAAGATCAAGGGCGGTGCCCCTATGACAAGTTCTTCAGCAAGCGACGACTAAGACTTTAGGAGAGAGAATATGTCGAGAAAGAAAAAAAGACGATCTATTAAGTACCGTGATATTGAACTTAATATCATGCCTTTTATTGATGTATTCTCTCTTCTTAACACCTTTTTGCTTATGTCTGCAGTGTTTCTTGCGGTCGGTGTTTTAGAAGTTCAGATACCATTTCTTACATCCGCGCCACCGGATAAAAAAGTCGATGAAAGATCCTTTGATGTGAAAGTGGATATGGAAAAAGACAAAATTGTGGTCACCGCGGCTTGGAGTAAACCGCCCATTAATGAACAAAAGAAAGAATTTAAAGTAACAAAAGAAGACATTGCGGCATTGCACCAATTTTTGGTTGGAATTAGAAAAAGTAATCCCGAGACAGATAAGATTTCATTTTTCTCAGAAGATGACGTGCTTTGGAAGGACATTGCAAAGGTTCTCGATGCTATTAAAGTTCGAGGCCCCAGCGACCCCGTGATAGTTCCTAAAGGTGCGAGTGATGCAGAAAAAGCGATAGCAGCCGAGTTTCTTTATCCGAAGGTTGTAATGGCAAGTGTAATGCTTTAATTTTCTAACGATTCGGAGTATAGGTCATGGCAGGAGTTTCAACAGATTCAGGCGACTCACTCAGTCTAAACCTGATGCCTATGTTAGATATATTTAGTATTTTAATTACATTTCTCCTTATGAGTTATTCAACTGACCCCGTTAGCTACGATGTTAACGCGGGGGTTGAGCTGCCTGAATCTATGACTTTAACTGCGCTTGATGAGCTACCTGCTATTAAAGTTACAAAAACTGATGTTCTTGTAAATGACAAGAAGGTGGCAACCATTGTGCAAGGGGATGTACCAGAAAAGGATCGTAGTCAGGGGGCGGTCTTTCCTGTGTTTCAGGAGCTAGAGAAGCTTGCAGAGGCTAACAAAAGGCTCATCCGAGGGCGGGTTACTGAAGCGGAAAAAGCCAAAATTTCAACTCTCACCATGGAGATGGATCAGGGACATAGGTTTAAACTTATGAAACGAATTATGTTAGCGGCACAACAAGCTGAATTTATTACTTTTAAGCTCATGGTGTCACGTCAAAGCGGCTAATAGGCAGGATGGGAGCACCTTCATGGTAACCTGGTACAATCGACAAAAAAATCGCATAAAATTAGCCCTATCCGCTTTAGTGTTAACTTCACTGTTTGCGGAGAGCTTTGCATTCGCGGAAGCTGGTGGGCGTTTTGACGGCTATGAAATTCGCGTGATCAGGCCACGTTATATGATGAAGCGTAATCGCATTGAGTTAGCGGGTGAAACTGCACTCATCATGAATGACTCTTTCATATACACCCTTCTTGCAACAGGTATCCTCGATTATCACTTAAGTGAAATGTTAGCGATTGAGGTTAATGCGTCCTATGGTTTTTCCATTGATAAGGAAGATAAGCGCATTCTTCAAGAAGAGTTCCAGATTAATACCCAAATCCTACGCACCCAGTATGCCTTTGCTGGTGGTCTGCTCTGGACGCCCATTTACGGAAAGACTCAGCTTCCGGGGGGGCGGGTTGTCTATTTTGACTCTTTTTTAACGGCGCAAGCCGGCATGACTGGTATTTACTACAAATATGAGCAGTGTGAGTCTCCACCCGCAGATAAGGTAGGAATTTTACCTGACAAGCCTGCTCCACGGACTGTGACCTACCCTGCTTTTAATATGGGCTTTGGTCAGAAGTATTTTATTACTCAGGATACGGGTGTGCGCTGGGAGGTAAAGGATTTTATCTTCCCTTATAAGGTTGCTGATGGTTCTTGTACTCCTGATGTTGATCAGGGAAGTAAGGTTGGTAATAGCATTACATTACAAATTGGTATGTCTAAGTTCTTTTAAACGGTGAGGTGAGCGAAGTGCATAAGCGAATGAAAAAAATAGTTTGCCTATCGCTTGCGTTAGTTATGCTGAGCGAACCCGCATTTGCTAACTATCGTGCCGCAAGTGCATATTTTGCGAGGCGGGATTATGTTTCGTCGGCCGCTGCATATTTCCAAGCATACGGTTATCCTAAAGTAGCAGGTGAAAAAGAAAAAGCTGAGTGGGGCTTAGCTCAAAGTTTACAGAGACTTGGGTTTTATTATTCTGCTTCCAAATACTATTCTGTCATTGTTAGACGCGGTCCAGGTAAGGGCAATATTTTTTTTACTAAGGCATTGGAAGAGTTAGGAAAAATTAACTCTACGATCAGCCTTGGCCAGTCCCATGTTGTGCAGCTATTTAAATCAAAGATTGATCCCAGTCAGGTTCCAGGCCCGGCGCGGGGATTCTACTTTTATTACCTCGGTATCGAACAGTTCAATAGGCAGAAGTTTGAAGCCGCACAAGCTTACTTTCAACGGGTACCAAGCGGTCCATATTATATCAGGGCCCAATTTCACTTAGGGGTTGTAGCGAATCTTCGGGGAACCCATAGCAAAGCGATAACGCATTTTGAAAGAGTTCGCTCTGGCGCTCCACAAGATGAAGCGGGATCCTGGCTGCGTGAGCAGGCAAACCTCAATATTGCGAGGATTCACTATGAGGTAAAGCGTTACCGCAGTGCTATTGAGTATTATGCGCAGATTCCAAGGGATTCAGATAACTGGCTACAAGCACTTTTCGAAGCAGCTTGGACCTTTTTTATGATGCAAAAGCATAATAATACTTTAGGCACGATTCACACTATTCACTCACCGTTTTTTGAAAATCGGTTTTTCCCTGAGAGCTACATCCTCCAGTCAATCACGTTCTTAAGACTTTGCCGCTACAAGCAGGTCAAACTTTCCTTGCAGAACTTTAAAACCCGGTACAAGGGTGTATTTGATGACTTAAATAAAATGCTCGATCGCCATAAAAACGATCCAAAGGGGTTCTTTAAACTTGTTTATGACTACCAAACTGGCTCGCTAAGAGATTATCGTCGGGCTTGGGCTATTCTAGACTCCTTATCCCGTACGGATGCTTACAAAGAAGCCGGTAACACCATTCGATTTGCAGATAATGAATTAGCGAGGCTTGAGAAGTACGGCCCTCGGTGGGGATCTAGTGGGCTGCAAGACGAAGTGTCGTCGTTTCTACGCAATAAAAAATCAGTTGCGGTTAAAGATGCGGGACAAAGGCTCGATGATATTGCCGCGGGGTATTACGCCTATTTAAAAGAACTTTCAGATCAGACCATCGGCATTAATACTGAAATGGTATTGGGTCGGGTTGATGCGTTGCGCGCTAAGCTTAAAGTTGGAACAGCAGATAAGAAAGCAAACTTTATCGGTGGCCTTCAGGAGCTCAATGTCTCTCAAGATCTCGAATATTGGCCATTTGAGGGCGAGTATTGGGAAGATGAGCTGGGCGGATACGTCTACAATATTGAAAGTATTTGCGGCAAAGGTGGCGGTGACAAGGGTGCAGCGAATGGGGACGAATAGTGATCTAGTCTTGGCGAGGGCGACGTGAACAAAATTTACGCTTGGAAAAAACTAAGATTAGGCCGGCATTTTATGGCGGCGATTCTCTTTGCTGTTTCGGTTGTAGCAGGAACTGTCCTAGCAACAACCAAGAAGACGGACAAAGTAAATCTTACTGAAGTGAAAGAAGAAAAACGCAAGAAGAAGGCGCCCGAGAAAGCGTCATCGAAACGACTTACGGCAAATGAGGCATTTCTAGTAGCGACTGAGGGTAAGCTTCTTTCTGAGATTACCAAGGCTGCTTCCTATTTAGATAAGCAATCCGCTCGGATGCCTAAGGGTTCTACCACACGGCTTGAAATGCGGGAAAGATTAGTAAACCTTCGTCTCGAAGGTGCCGTTTATCATGCGAATCAAGAAATGCGTCAGTATGATAACGCATGGGAGGCGTGGGACCGCGGAGGTAGAAAAGGACCTGAGCCTAAGCTCAACGACAGTAGGTCTAAAGGGGAGTGGAAGAGATTAGCCGACGACGCTAAAACGCTATTAGCGGAATACCCGCGCAGTAAAAATGCTGATACCACCCTCTTTAATATGGCCTTAGCTTACAATTTTCTTAAACAAGAAAAAGAGGCGGCTCGCCTTTTTAGTCAGTTGATCGCAAAATATCCTAACTCCCAGAAAGCAGGAGATGCCTACTTCGCACTCGGTGATTTCTACTTTGATAAAACCGACTTTCGAAATGCGATGAATAACTACAAGAATGCCCTGAGATTTAAACAGGCCAAGTCTTATGCGTGGTCACTATTTAAGCTTGGTTGGTGTAACTATAACCTCGGGAGCTTTAAGCAAGGTTTAGCTTATTGGAAACAAACCGTTTCTGAGTCAGCAAAATCAGGCAAGAAGGGTTTAGCTCTTAGGGATGAAGCGTTAAGAGATATGGTTTATGCCTTTGCTGAACTACGCCAGATTGATCCAGCAATTGCGTATTATAAAGCAAACGGAGGGGATAAATATATCGGGCGATTCCTGCTACTTCTCTCTGACACATTCACAGATCAAGGGCAGTATGCAGAAGCCATCAATGTTTTAAAGCGTTATCAGCAAGTGGCGCCAACTGCTGAAGACGTACCAGATACGCAAAAAAGCGTGATTGCACTTTATTTCGAACTTGGGAAAATGGACCGTGTTTGGGCTGAGCTAGAGCGTTACCCCGCACTATTTGGACCTGAAAGTCGTTGGGCTAGTGCCCATCGTGATAATAAGAAGCTTTACGATGAGGTCCAGCAAACGATTAAGGATCAAATTCTCTACTATGCGAAATTGACCCACAAGAATGCACAAAAGGATGATAATAAGAGAGGATATGCCGAGGCCATTAAGGGGTATAATTTATTCCTTAAAAACTATCCAAAATCGAAGGAAGTTGCCGAAGTTAAATATAACATGGCCGATATTTTCTACTTTACGAAGCAATTTAGGGAAGCGGGGAAGATATACTTAGACATCGTATTACTTGGCAAAGAAAAGGCAGTTGTAATTGATGCGCGAACCAATAAGGCGAGCAATATTCACAAGCAATCGGCCGATTACATGCTCGATGCTTATTTTCAAGAATTTGAACCTGAGTTGAAAGTATTGTTAAAGCACAAACCAGATTTCGAAAAAGGTCAGCCTAAACCGATTTCCGAAAATGGTCGAAACTTCATTAAAGCCTGCGGTTTTTATACAAAAACCTACCCAGGTGAGAAGAAGAATGTTAAGACCTGTGACGTATTTATCACCGAGATTTTCTATCGTAGTAACGATAAGAAGATGGCAGAAAAATACCTCTTTATGTTAGCTAAGAAGTATCCAAACGAAAAAGAGGGGAAAGAGGCAGTTGAAAACTTAATTCCGCTCTATGGTAAAGATCCAAAAGCACTTCAGGCAATTATCGCCGAACTTCGTAAAATTCCAGCATACCAGAAAGGAAGCATAGGAGAGAAGCTTGAAGGCCTTGAACACGGTTTGGCTGTTGATTCGATTAAGACTGATAAGGATGCGTGTTCTCGAGCTAAGAAGGGTGAAGAACTCTTTAAGAAGAAACCAAAAAGTAAGGATTCTGATGCGTTGGTATATAACGCAGCACTCGACTACGAAAAATGTCCGAAGGTTGATGACGCAATCCGCAACTATATGGTCGTTTTAAAGCAGTTCCCAAAATCGGCAGGGGCTAAAGACGCTCTTCTTAAAGTTGCGTTACTTCAGAAAAACAGACTTGAGCTGGGGCAAGCCGCATCGATGTTTTTTGAATTTGCGAAGCGTTACCCAAAAGAAAAGGAGGCGGTGGCATCTTTAGCTGAAGCGTGTGAAATTAACGCAGCCTTAGGCAACAGCTCGGCCGTGAACTCCTGTTTAGCGTTTGCAAACTTCGACCAGCAGAACGCCAAAATTATCTTCTTTAGGATGATGCGTGCAGCTTATTCGGCACGAGATGGCGGAAATTTGGTGGGCCTAGCTAAGTTACTTGATAGCAAATTCAAACTATCTCCGGAAGAGCGGATTTCAGTATATGCGATGGTGATGACAGGAAACTCGGGGGCGTCTGCGCAGGCGCAGCAACAGATTTTAGCGTCCTTCCAACAGTCAGGTGGTAACGTGTCAGGAGAAGCCTTACGAGCTGTCGGTGGTTTGGTCTTTAAAAGAGTGAACAGTGAAATTGCTAGGTATCAGGCCATGAAACTTAAAGGCGGTACAGTGGATGCGTTAGCAGCTTCAATTCAGGCGAAAGCACAAGCCCTCGGCAAGGTGCAACAAGCGTACGAACAGGTGCTCGCAACCAAGGATGCGTACTGGGGTGTAGCAGCCTTTTATCAGCTAGGATTTGCCCGAGAGCTCTTTGCTAAAGACCTCGAGAACCCACCTGAAATCCCAGGAGCACCCCATGCGGATGTGGTGAAACAGCTTTCTGGTGATGCCAAGGCAGCAAGGACAGAGGCCAAGGTATTCTATGGCAAAGCGTTAGAGGCAGTAGAAAAGTTCCTTGTATATAACGAGTGGGCAGCAAAGGCATTAAGCGGTATGGCGAGAATTCAAGGTAAAAATATTAATTTTGACGATATTGTTTTGCGACCTGACTTTATCGGGTCTGAGGTTCCGGATAATATCGTCTCTGTTGTCAGCAGTAAGGGGGATTAAGCTATGCCAATCTGTTCCCCAAGAAATCTAATTATGGTGAGTCTACTGGTCGGGGTTGCCTGTACGTCCGGTGGTAAAAAGAAGTCAGATTCAGAGCCTGTTAAATCTGATAGCAAGGAATCAGCAAAAGAGGCTAAAGATGATGGACCCCATTACGCATCAGCGAACCGGGTGACGCTCACTAGTAGCTGGACTAACAGTCCTTTGACGTCCCATACGGTGTCCTCAAGTAAAGCTGAACAAGAGTTTGAGCGCTTTAAGTCAGGCGGGAAAAAGGAAAAGCGCGTTTTAGAAGGACGTATTTCTGCTGGACGACTGGCCCGTAAATCCCTGGGCGAGGTGCTCTCTAGCGCCAAAGATTTAGCTGAGTTAGAAATGCAAAAGGGTGCAGACCGGTCTGTTTCTCAGGACGTAAAGCTTGAAATAGCGCTGGCAGCGCTTGATGCGAAGAATTTCAGCCTAGCTGAATATTACCTCCAGGAATTGACATCGTCGAAGGATGCGCGGGTTAAAGCTGGTGCCTTTAATGCAATGGGAGTTGTGGCCCTAAGAGACGACCGGGTGCCGGAAGCTGTGCTTTACTTTAGGGAGTCTTTAAAGGCAGTTTCAAACTACCGGCCTGCGCTCTTAAATTTAGGTTTTGCAGCGTTAAAAGGTGGTGATATTAGCACCGCAAAAAAAGCTTTTAGCGATATGCAAAATGACTGGTTTGTGCAGTACGGGCTCATAAGTGTAAGTCGAATTGATGGCAATGAGGGTGCTGTGCAGGAACATTGCGAAAGAGTTCTTAAAAAAGAGCCGCAGCATGCCCCTGCTCTATTTAACTGTGGGTTATTTGAGTACCAGAATAAGAAAAACGTAGCGAAAGCAAAAGACTATTTTACTAAAGTTACCAAAGTGACCAAAAATTTAGATCCAACTTGGAGTGAACGAGCATTTCTTGTTATGAACCAAATTGAACAAGAGGAAGCTCAAACTCGCCGCGAGGAAGCTAAGAAGAAAGCGGAGAAGGCGCAGGCGGCTCAAAAAGCTAAGGCAGAGCAGGCTAAATCAGAGAAAGCGGAGGGTGGTAGTAGTGGAGGCGGTGAGGGTAAAGGCGCTGAAACGCCTGAGCAACCAGCAGCAGGGGGGGCTCCAGCAAAATGACTTACTCTTATGTCTTCCTATTTCTCTCAATACATTGGATAATAGGTAAGTAGCACTTCAATTTATAGTCGTTTTTTTTGTGGCTGTTCGGATACTAGCGGGAAGGATTCCCATGGCACTCGAGTTGCGTTTTACTATTCCAGGGCAAGTGGAGCGTGTTGTTCCGCTTGATCAGCCTCACATCAAGATTGGCGCTTTGCTGTCGAATCAGGTGGTTTTGCGTGCACCGGGGGTTGATCCAATCCATGCTTTGATCGAAGAAAACGGTCAAGGCAATTACATCATCACCGACCTCGGTTCTGCAACCGGAGTGAAGGTGAATGGCCGGCTTATCGCAGTGGAAGAAGAGCTAAAGCCTGGTGATGCGATTGGAATTGGCAGTGTGGTTATTACTGTTAAAGTGCAGGAGGAGGCAAAGGCAATTGCTGGCCTAGCAATGCCACCACCACCGATTCCGGCAATGGGAGCTCAACCTGAAGGCGCTGAAGAGGTTCCTGCCGCGGCTGCAGTTGCAGCAGCAACAGCCGAGCAGCCTGTTCCAGTTAATGAAGCTCCTAAAAAGGACATGCTTTTTTCACCGAAAAAAGCGAAACCAGCGGGTGATGTCCTTGAAGTTGTGGCTTACTGGGGAGACACCGTTCTTGATGTGG